>Ga0075426_10002020_pt1 | contig 14568 bp, 13 predicted proteins | sample SoiMethybrSBSTD5_FD_75304 | JGI IMG/M metagenome (GOLD analysis project Ga0075426, IMG submission 75304) | Bulk soil microbial communities from a Populus tree surrounding site in Tennessee, USA - Soil MetaG P. TD hybrid SBSTD5 | ecosystem: Environmental > Terrestrial > Soil > Tree plantation... | reverse complement strand
AGGCCGGGTTCATCGCCGACCACGACCACACCGTCGACGAGGGCCTGCGCTTCGTGCAGCTGACGCCCCCGGGCTCGGCGTGCTCGATCGCCATCGGCACCGGCCTCACGGACACCGCCCCGGGCACGGCGAATTGCCAGCTCGTCGTCGCCGACATCCACGCCGCCCGCGACGAGCTGATCGGCCGCGGCCTCGACGTCGGAGGGGTGCAGACGTTCGACTGGGGCCTGTTCGTGTTCTTCGCCGATCCGGACGGCAACCGCTGGGCCGTGCAGCAGATCGTGCGACCGAGCTAGCCGGCAAATCGGGGACTGTCCCCATCTTCCGGGGGACAGTCCCCCTAGGGCCGGACGAGGGGCTTGTACTTGATCCGGTGCGGCTGGTCGGCCTCGGCGCCGAGCCGCTTGCGCCGGTTCTCCTCGTACTCGTCGTAGGCGCCCTCGAACCACACCACCTCGGAGTCGCCCTCGAAGGCCAGGATGTGCGTCGCGACCCGATCGAGGAACCAGCGATCGTGGCTGATCACGACCGCGCAGCCCGCGAACGACACGAGCGCCTCCTCGAGCGCGCGGAGCGTGTCGACGTCGAGGTCGTTGGTCGGCTCGTCGAGCAGGAGCAGATTGCCGCCGGAGCGCAGCAGCTTCGCCAGGTGGAGCCGGTTCCGCTCGCCTCCGGAGAGGTCGCCGACCCGCTTCTGCTGGTCGCCGCCGCGGAAGTTGAACGAGGCGACGTACGCCCGTGAGGCGATCTCCCGCGTGCCGACGGTGATCCGGTCCTTGCCGCCCGTGATCTCCTTCCACACCGTGTTGGCCGGGTCGAGATCGGCGCGGGCCTGGTCGACGTAGGCGAGCTCGACGGACGGCCCGATCCGCAGCTCGCCGCCGTCAGGCTCCTCCTGCCCGGCGATCATGCGGAAGAGCGTCGTCTTGCCGGCGCCGTTCGGGCCGATCACTCCGACGATGCCGCCCGCGGGAAGCGAGAAGTCGAGCCCGTCGATCAGGAGCCGGTCGCCGTAGCCCTTGCGCAGCCCGGCGGCCTCGACGACGACGTCGCCCAGCCGCGGCCCGGCGGGGATGTGGATCTCGACGGTGTCCAGCTTGACCGCCGCGTCGTCGGCCAGCAGCTGCTCGTAGGCGGCGACGCGGGCGCGGCTCTTGGCATGGCGGGCGCGCGGCGCCATCCGCACCCATTCGAGCTCGCGCTGGAGCGTGCGGCGGCGGGCGGACTCCTGCTTCTCCTCGACGGCCAGGCGGGCCTGCTTCTGCTCGAGCCACGACGAGTAGTTGCCCTGGAACGGGATGCCGTGACCGCGGTCGAGCTCGAGGATCCAGCCGGCCACGTTGTCGAGGAAGTAGCGGTCATGGGTGACGGCGAGGACGGTGCCCTGATAGTCGTCCAGGAACCGCTCGAGCCAGGCGACCGACTCGGCGTCGAGGTGGTTGGTCGGCTCGTCGAGCAGGAGCAGGTCGGGCGCGGAGAGCAGCAGCCGGCACAGGGCGACGCGGCGGCGCTCGCCGCCGGAGAGGTTGGTGACGTCGGAGTCAGCCGGCGGCAGCCGCAGCGCGTCCATCGCGATGTCGAGCATGCGGTCGAGGCTCCAGGCGTCGGTGCGGTCGATCCGGTCCTGCACCTCGCCCTGCTCCTCGAGCAGCGCCTGCATCTCGGCGTCGGACATCGGCTCGGCGAACTTCGCCGAGATCTCGTTGAAGCGGTCGAGCAGGCCGCGCTTCTCGGCGACGCCGTCCTCCACGTTGCCGCGCACGTCCTTGGCGGGGTCGAGCTCGGGCTCCTGGGGCAGGTAGCCGGCGGTCGCGCCGGGCGCGAGCCGGGCCTCGCCGTTGGAGGGCTCGTCGAGGCCGGCCATGATCCGCAGGAGCGTCGACTTGCCGGCGCCGTTCGGGCCGAGCACGCCGATCTTCGCCCCCGGCAGGAACGAGAGCGAGATGTCGCGCAGCACCTGCCGCTCGGGACCGTAGAACTTGTTGCAGCGGTACATGGAGTACACGTAGGTCTGGCTCATCGGCGGCAGCATAGGCCCGCCAAAAGGGGTCTGACCCCGTTTGGCGGGTTCTAGCGGCGGCGGGAGGACCAGGCCATGCCCAGCATGGCGGCCGCCGAGAAGCCGACCGCGCCGGAGAGGACGGCGACCGCGACTCCGCCGCCCAGATCGCTCACGCCGACGAGGCCGGGGCCGGCGATCAGGAACACGGGCGTCAGCACGATGATGCGGTCGCGCATGTACTCGCGGGGCCCGACCGCCCACCAGTAGAAGCAGACGACGCCGACGAGGACGGCCAGCACGACGGCGATCCGGCCGGCGGTGAGCTCGGAGATGATCCCGAGCCGCCCGGCCACCAGGAACGCCAGCGCGGCGATGGCCGCGAACGCGCCGCCGCCCGCCACGTACAGGTCGCGGCGGACGAGGCGGCGCAGCTGTTCGGGGGGCAGCGTCATCGGTGCCGACGCCGCCCCCCGGAGAGGCTGATCAGTCGCCCTCGGCAGTCGCCGGGACGTCGGCCCGGTGCTCGTTGAGGACGGTGCCGTGGTGCTGCTGGCGGCCGTAGTACAGGGCGAGCCCTGCGATCACGACGACGGCGACGCCGGTGATCGGGCCGTACTGCTGGTACCACTTGGTGCCGTAGAAGTAGTCCCGCGGCCAGGCCAGGTTGATCGCCATCGACGCGCCGTAGACGATCGCGAGCACGTTCGTGAGGATCGCCCACCGGCCGAGCTTGAACAGGCCGAAGCTGGCGCTGCTCAGGTTGGCCGGCCAGCGGTTGTTCAGGCGCTGCTGCAGGAGCGGGATCGTCACACCCAGGTAGGCCAGGTACATGAAGATGATCCCGAGGGCGATGATGACCTCGAACGCGTACTGGTTGTAGATGTTGAACGCCAGCACGACGAGCGCGATCGCGCCCACCAGCACGGCCGGGAACACCGGCACGCGCCGCGTTCCGGACACGTGCGCGAGCCGCGAGGCGCCGGGCAGGTTGTCGTCACGGCCCATTGCGAACAGGATCCGCACCGACATGGCGTGGATCGCTAGGCAGCAGACGAAGATGGCCACCGCGACGTCGACAAGGAAGATCTTGCCCCACGTCGAGCCGAGCACATCGGTGGTGATCGCCGGCAGCGTGAGCGAGGTGCCGTTCTTGAACAGGGCGTCGCTCACGGCCATCGTGCCGAACAGGATGAGCAGGAAGCCCATGGTGCCGGCGGTCGCGAGGGCCTGGATCACGGCCCGCGGCGCCTTGCGGCGGGGGTCGTCGGTCTCCTCCGCCAGCGAGCCGGCGGTGTCGAATCCGTACATCACGTACAGCGGCATGATCGCGCCCACGAGCAGCGCGCCCAGGTAGCCGAGGCTGTGGTTGACGGGGACGTTGGCCGTGTTGGCCGTCTCCGTCAGCACCTTGGCGGGGCCGCGGGTCGCGTTGACCAGGAACAGGACGATGAGGCCGCTCGCGCCCACCAGCTCGGCGATGACGCCGATGTTGTTGATGCGGGCGAGCAGCTTGACGCCCGTCGCGTTGATCAGGGTCGTCAGGACGACCATGACCATCGCCAGGATGATCGCGTTCTCGGCGAAGTCCTTGCTGTAGAGGTTGCCGGAGTTCGCCGACGAGCCCACGATCTGGAAGCGGCTCGAGATCTGTGGCAGGATGACCTGCCAGGCGAGCGCCACGGCGGGCACCGTGATGATCTGCGCGCACAGGTACATCCAGCCCGTGTTCCAGGCCCAGGCCTTCGACGCGAGCTGCTTGGACCACTGGTACACCGAGCCCGCCAGGGGATAGTGCGCCGACAGCTCGGCGAACTGGAGGGCGACCATGAACTGGCCGAACATGACGACGAGCCACGCCCATGCGAACGCGGGGCCGGCGAAGAAGAAGCCGAGTCCCGCGGTCTGGAACATGCCGGTCAAGATGGAGATGTAGCTGTAGCCGGCGGCGAACGACGAGAAGCTGCCGAGCGTCCGGTGCAGCTCCTGCCGGTACCCGAACTCTGCCAACTGATGGCTGTCCGAGTGGGTGCCTTCTTGCATACCCCTCCCCTCCTCTGCGGAGACGGTTGTGGTCTAGACCAGGGAAATCTTCCCCGACCGGAAGAGGGAAGTCAATACGCTCGGCGGGAGTTGCGAAGGGGCCGGGATGCCAGCGTGGGAGCCGGTTTCCCGGCTCCCACTCAGGCGCCGGCTCACTCGACCGGGATCTCGGAGTTGATCATCGCGAGGTCGATGCCCTCGCGACGGCGGACGACGCGGCTGATCACGTAGATCGCGATCGCGATCAGGTACAGCACCGCCATGTACTTCAGCGAGTTCGAGTGGTTGATCCCGTAGGAGTCGTCGGTGAACCACTTGTACCCGCAGAAGGCCAGGAACGCGCCGAAGATCACGCCGGCGATCGTCACGAGCGGGATGCCCGCCAGCTCGTACTTGGCGATCGGAGAGGCCTGGTAGATCTCGCGCCGCCGCCACGGCAGCACGATGGCCGAGAGGGTCGTGCCGAAGTAGGTGATCGCGATGACCACCGTCGCGTCGAGCGTGTAGCCGTAGAAGCTCGAGTTGTACGCGTACAGGTAGCTGATCGGGATCGACGGCACGAGCATGAGCAGGAGCGCGGCGATCGGGACGTGGGTGCGGTCGTCGACCTTGGCCGCCCACTCGGGCAGGATCCGGTCGAACGCGGCCGCGAAGATCATCCGCGTCGACGACAGGAACACGCTCCCGGCCCAACCGAAGAACCACAGCGAGAGCAGGAGCAGGAACACCACCTGGAAGAACCCGTTGCCGATGAACATCGCCGCCAGCATGCCGGGGTACGGGAACCAGTAGACGGGCGCCTTCGTCACCGCCGCCCAGTACTCGCCGGACAGGATGCCGTAGAAGTTGAAGCCCATCGCGTGCGCCATGGCAGCGAAGGTGATGACCACGACGATCGTCGTGAACACGAGCGCGCCGCCCATCGCGTAGATGTTCTTGCGGAAGTCCGACGCTCCCCGCACCTCGCCGTACAGGGTCGCGCCCCAGTTCGGCCACAGGTTGTAGAAGAGCATGAACGGGATCAGGAGGAACGTCGCCTTGAGCGGGAACGCGCCGAAGCCCTTGTAGTCGACGCCCGCGGCGTGGCCGGCGGCGACCGTCTTCGCGAACGCGTTCGGGTCGTGCGAGCCGTAGATGTCGGTCTGCTTGTTGAACGCCGAGGCGAAGTCGGCCTTCGAGTGGAACAGGAAGAGCGCCAGCATGATCACCAGGCCGGCCATCGCGCCGTAGAAGCACATCTTCTGGAAGCGCGCGTAGTTGCGCATGCCGATCGAGACCGCGACGGCCGCGATCACCGCGGTCGCCAGCGACGCGATGAAGATCCCCGTGCCGTGGATCGGGTTCCACCAGGCCGCATCGAACGTGCCCGTGCCGTTCTTGCCGAGGACGTTCAGGATCGGCTGGATGAACTCCAGGATCATGATGTTGGCGTAGATCGGGACCCAGTGCCACAGGATGAACCACCAGCCCGTGGCCGCCAGCACGAAGCCGATGCCGCCGCCGAACACCCGCGACTGCCACACGTAGTCGCCGCCGGCGCGCGGCATCACCGCGATCAGCGAGGCGTAGGTCAGCACCTCGAAGATGATGAACAGGCCCGAGAGGACGATCGCGGCGATCAGCCCGGCCTCGGGGAACACGGCGATGCCGGTGAACGCGTATCCGAACCCGAGCGCCATCAGGTTGATGGCGAAGGCCGAGTAGATGAAGGCGTCGAACACCGACCACCCCTTCACCAGGCCCGTCGCCTTGCGCACGAACATCGTGCGCTCCATGGGCGTGTCTGCTGCAGCCATCCCCTCTCCTTTCAGCCGCTGGTGAGCACGAAGTTCTTCACCTTCTTGCCGTTGAGCTCGATCAGGGCGCCCATCAGATCGCCCTGCTCGTAGGCGCTGCCGGGGTTGATGCAGAGGGTCGGGCCGATGCGAGTATGGCCGCGGGCCTCGTGGATGTGGCCGTGCAGCGAGAGCACCGGCCGGGTCTCCTCGATCGCCTCGCGCACCGCCGTCGAGCCGACCGGCTCGGGCGCATGCCCGCCGTGCTTGGGCTTCAGGTCCTCGTCGAGGCCGGGGGCGTCGTCGAGGCCGGAGCCGTGCGGTGGGCAGTGCAGGTTCAGGATCGTCCGCTCCGGCGGGGCCGTCAGCTGCGACGTGACCGACCGGATGCGCTCGAGCAGGACGTCCTCCGGCTCCTCCCGGTACGTGTGCCACGGCGTCGGGTTCGCCCACCCGGTCGAGGCCATCTGGAAGCCGTCGATGTCGACCACCCGGCCCTCGGCCAGCTCGACCCTGCGGGCGGCGGCCAGGATGTCATCGACCTCGAACTGGTCGTCGTTGCCGGGGCAGACGAACATCCGCTGGGGCTGGCCGGCCAGCTTCTCCTCGGCCATCTGCATCCACCGCTCGACGGTGCCGAGCATGTGGCTGTGGAAGAGCTCGTCGAGCCGCTCGGAATCGGCCTCGAGCTCCGCCAGCTCGTCGGGCGTGGTCCGGAACGGGTAGTACCCGCGCCGGATCACGTCCAGCTCGAACGCCTTGACCTCGTCGTCGCCCTGAAGGTCGCGGCGCTGCTCCTGGAGCGTGCCGTGCCAGTGCCCGTTGCCGTCGTCGATGACGGGGACCAGGGCCTTGCCGGTCATGTCGCCCCCCAGGATCAGGACGTCGGCCTTGTAATGCGTTCCCGAGTTCAGGAACTTGCGCCAGCACGTCTCGGACCCGTGGATGTCCGTGGCGAAGAAGACACGCACGTCCCGGGATTGTCGTCCTGGCTCAGGACGGAAGTCAAGACGGGGAGAAACACCCATCTTCGGCCGCCTCGCGCGAGGCGATAACCGGGGACTGTCCCCATGCGGGGACAGTCCCCACCGGCGTCGGTATAGTCGGGCGCCCCGTGGCTGCCGACCCTCGCTTCGACATCCTCTTCGAGCCCGTCCAGATCGGGCCGAAGACGCTGCGGAACCGCTTCTACCAGGTGCCTCACTGCACGGGCTTCGGCGTCGAGAAGCCGTGGTCGCAGGCGGCCCACCGGGCCGTCAAGGCCGAGGGCGGCTGGGCGGCGGTCTGCACCGAGTACTGCACCGTCTCCAGCGACGCCGACGAGACGCCCTACATCTCGGCCCGGATGTGGGACGACCACGACCTGCGCCACCTCGCGGTCCTGACCGAGGCCGTGCACGCGCACGGCGCCCTGGCCGGCATCGAGCTCTCCCACTCCGGCGCCCACGGCGAGAACTGCGAGACCCGCCTGCCGCCGCCGGCGCCGTCCCAGATCGCGAGCGACTTCTCGAACATCACGCCGAAGCGGATGGAGAAGCTCGACATCGACCGGATCGTCTCCGACTGGGTGCAGGCCGCAATCCGCTCGCGCGACGCCGGCTTCGACATCGTCTACGTCTACGGCGGCCACTCCTACCTGCTCGGCCAGATGCTCTCGCCGTTCTACAACCAGCGCACCGACGAGTACGGCGGCTCGCTCGAGAACCGGGCGCGGATGTGGATCGAGACGCTCGCCGCGGTGCGCGAGGCGGTCGGCTCGGACTGCGCCATCGCCTGCCGGATGGCCGTCTCGGCCGCGGGCGGACCGGGCGTCGAGCTCGACGAGGGCCTCGAGTTCGTGCGCATGGCCGACCACCTGGTCGACCTGTGGGACGTCCACATCGGCTCGATCCTGGAGTGGTCGAAGGACTCGGGCGCGTCGCGCTTCTTCGCCGAGGGCTGGCAGCTCGAGTGGACCGGGCACGTGCGCGAGGCGACGGCGAAGCCGATCGTCGGCGTCGGCCGGCTGACGACGCCCGAGCGGATGGCCGAGATCATCGAGTCGGGCGTCTGGGACCTGATCGGCGCGGCCCGGCCCAACATCGCCGACCCGTTCATCCCAGAGAAGATCCGCGAGGGCCGCTACGCCGACATCCGCGCCTGCATCGGCTGCAACATGTGCGTCTCGAAGGGCGACGTCCGCCGCCACATCGGCTGCACCCAGAACGCGACGGCGGGCGAGGAGCACCGCCGCGGCTGGCATCCGGAGCGGTTCGACCGCGCCGCGAACGCCGACCGCGACGTGCTGATCGTGGGCGCCGGACCGGCCGGCATGGAGTGTGCGATCGTGCTCGGCCGCCGCGGGATGCGGCGCGTGCGCCTGGTCGACGCGGCAGACGAGCCGGGCGGGCTCACCCGCTGGGTGCCGCGGCTGCCGGGCCTGGCCGAGTGGGACCGGCTGCGCACCTGGCGGCTGGGCCAGCTGGCCCAGCTGCCCAACGTGGAGATCGAGACCGGCGTGCGCATGGACGCCGCGGCCGTGCGGGCGGCCGGCGCCGACCTCGTCGTGATCGCGACCGGCGCGGCCTGGGCGGGCGACGGCCGAAACGGCGTCACCCGCGGTGCCATCCCGGGCGCAGATGCCTCGCTCGCGCACGTGCTCACGCCCGAGCAGATCATGCTCGACGGCAAGCGCCCGCCCGGGTCGCGCGCGATCGTGCTCGACTGCGAGGGCTACTTCATGGGCGCCGGCATGGCCGAGCTCCTGCGCGGGCAGGGCCACGAGGTCGAGCTCGTCACCTCGTGCGAGAAGGTCGCACAGCTGTGCGACGAGACCCTGGAGGGTCCGATCCTGCGCCGCCACCTGCACGACCTCGGCATCGGCATGCGGGCCGAGGCCTGGCTCACCCGGATCGGCGCCGGCGGCGCCGACGGCGAGACCGAGCTCGGCGACACCTTCGCCGTCGAGGCCGACGCTTTCGTGCTCGTCACCCAGCGCGTCTCTGACGAGGCGCTCTACCTCGAGCTGGCGGCGGCGGGGATGGACGGCGTCTACCGGATCGGCGACTGCGTCGCGCCGCGGCTGATCGCCGACGCCATCTGGGACGGCCACCGGCTCGGCCGCGAGATCGACTCGCCCGATCCGGCCCGGCCGCTGCCCCACCTGCGCGAGCGTCCCGGGCTCGATGCGGATCCGTTGACCGCGGTGCGATAGTTCGGCGGTGGCCGCCCCCGAGCATCCCGCCGTCACCTACTCGTCGTACCTGCACCTCGACGAGCTGCTCGCCTGCCAGCAGCCGCTCTCCGACGGCCCGGAGCACGACGAGATGCTCTTCATCGTCATCCACCAGGTCTACGAGCTCTGGTTCAAGGTGCTCCTGCACGAGCTCGAGCGGCTCCAGGACCGGCTCGAGATCGGCGACCGCGGCTCGGCGCTCATGACGATGAAGCGGATCCTGACGATCCTGAAGACGATCGTCGCCCAGATCGACGTGCTCGAGACGATGACGCCGCTCGGCTTCTCGAGCTTCCGCGGCCGGCTGGAGCGGGCGAGCGGCTTCCAGTCGGCCCAGTTCCGCGAGCTCGAGGCCGTGCTCGGCGGCCGCGACGCCGGCGTCCTCGCCCACCACCCGGCGGGGCCGGCCCGCGACCGGATCGAGGCGGCGATGTCGCGCCGCAGCCTGTGGGACTCGTTCCTGCTCCACCTGAACCGGCTCGGCCACTGGATCCCCGACGGCGTGCTCGACCGCGATCCGTCCCTGCCGGTGGCGCCGTCCGAGCCGGTGCAGGACGTCCTGGTCGAGGTCTACCAGTCCGACCCGGCCAGCGCCCAGGTGTGCGAGCGCATGGTCGACATCGACGAGGGCGTGCAGGAGTGGCGCTACCGGCACGTGAAGATGGTCGAGCGCACCATCGGCCGCAAGACCGGCACCGGCGGCTCGGCCGGCGTCGACTACCTCGCCTCCACCATCGGCCGCCAGGCGTTCCCCGACCTGTGGGCGATCCGCACCCGCCTGTAGACCGGATCGAGGAGGCGCGCGTCCGGTGGGGGCTGGCCCTCGGCCCGCCGTACGCGGCCGGCGCGGGCGGCTACGCGGCCCCGGCGGAGCTTGCCGACGGCACGCCGGTCGTCCTGAAGGTCATCCACCCGCACCGCGAGTCCGAGCACGAGGCGGACGCCCTGGCCCGCTGGGACGGGGACGGCGCCGTGCGCCTGCTGGACCGCACCGACGACGGCCTGGCCGTCCTGATCGAGCGTTGCGAGCCCGGCACGCCGCTCTCGGCGGCCGGGCCGGAGACGGCGCTCGCCGTGCTGACCGGCCTCCTGCCGCGGCTGTGGGTACCGGCCGGGCCGCCCTTCCACACGCTCGCCGACGAGGCGGCCTGGTGGGTGAGCTACCTGGCGGACGAGTGGGACGCGGCCGGACGGCCGTTCGAGCGGCGGCTGGTCGACGCCGCCGTCGAGGCGCTGACCGCGCTGGCGCCGACTCAAGGGCAGCAGGTGCTGCTGCATCAGGATCTGCACGGCGACAACGTCCTCGCCGCCGGGCGGGAACCGTGGCTCGCGATCGACCCCAAGCCGCTCGCGGGCGAGCGCGAGTTCGCGGTGGCGCCGATCGTGCGCTCCCCCGAGCTCGGCCACTCCCGCCGAGCGGTGCTGGGACGGCTCGACGGGCTCACGGCCGAGCTCGGGCTCGACCGCGACCGTGCCCGCGGCTGGACGATCGGCCAGACCGTGGCGTGGGCGGTGGACGGGGGCATGCCCGAGCACGTCGAGGCGGCGCGGTGGCTGCTGGATACGTGATCCGGCCGCCGGCCGCGGACGAGCTCGGCCGGCTGGTCGAGATCGAGGCCGCCGCCGGTCGCGCGTTCGCCAACCACGGCATGTCCGAGATCGCCGCCGACGACCCGGGCTCGCCGGCGGAGCTCGAGGCATACCGGGCCGCGGGCCGGGCCTGGGTCGCGGCTGATGCCGGCGGCCCGGTCGCCTACCTGATCGCGGCGGAGGTCGACGGCTGCCTGCACGTCGAGCAGGTGAGCGTCGACCCGGCCCACGCCGGCCGCGGCATCGGTGCGGCGCTGCTCGACCACCTGGCCGGGGTGGCCCGCGCGGAGGGGCGGCCGGCGCTCACGCTCACGACCTTCCGCGACATCCCCTGGAACGCCCCCTACTACGCGCGGCTCGGATTCACGGAGCTGCCGCAGGGCGAGTGGGGCGCGCAGCTGCGGGCGCTGGTCGCGGACGAGGCGAGCGCCATCCCGGGCGACCACCCGCGGGTGGCGATGATCAGACGGCTCGAATGAACTTCGCCGCCGGCTCGGCCAGCGACGCGCCGATGACCCTGGCGTCGCGCGGGCCGCCCGGCACGCGGAAGGAGTGGTCGCCGCCGGTGACCTCGACGTACTCGGCCCGCGGGCCGAGCCGGGCGAGCACGCCGGCGAGCAGGTCGGGCCGGGCGAAGGCGTCGCGCGAGCCCTGCAGGAAGAGCATCGGCACGGGCACGTCGGGCAGGTGCGCGTCGCGGCTCTTCTCGGGCCGCCCCGGAGGGTGGAGCGGGTAGCCCAGGAAGACGAGCCCTGCCGCCGGCATGCCCTCGGCTGCGGCCATGGAGGCGATGCGCCCGCCCATCGACTTGCCGCCGGCGAACACCCGCCGGCCGCCCGCCCCCTCGACGCCCTCCGCGAACGCCTCGCGCCACGCGTCGAGCAGCACCGCCGGCCGGTCGGGCGCCCGCCGCCCGGCCTGCATGTAGGGGAACTCGAAGCGCAGGGTGGCGACGCCCAGGCGCCCGATCTCCTCGGCGAAGCCTTCCATGAACGGCGCGCGCATGCCCGAGCCGGCGCCGTGCGCGAGCACCAGCACCGCATCCGAGCCGGCCGGGTCGATCCACACGGGCGGGATCCTACGGCTAGGCGTGCGCGAGCCGGCCGGACTCGGCCTTGTAGCGCTCGGTCCAGCGCTGGGAGAGATCGTCCGCCTGCTGCCGCCGGGTCGGCGTCGCAATCGGGACGGTGTCGGCCTCGGCGATGCCGACGTGGCGCAGGATGTCGCGGAGCGTGTACTCGTAGCTCGCGGCGAAGTCCTCGTAGACGACCTCGTACGGCTCGACGCCGCACTCGCGGAAGAACGCCCGCCAGCCGAACTCGTGATCCTCGATGTCCCTGATCAGGTGGGCGATGGCCGCGTGGCTGTAGGTGAGCTGGTCGCCGACCGCGCGATCCGCGTTCTGCTCGCTCGACCAGCTCCACGACTGCAGCGCCCGCCAGAGCGACACCGCCTGGCGCACCTTGTCGCGGCGGCTCACGGTGAGATACGTGAGGTTCGGGAACACCGACTGCACGAGGTCCGGGACGGCCAGGCGCTGACGGCCCGGGAGCGCCCATCGGAGGCCGGTCACGAACCCGTTGAAATAGCCCCACATGACCTTCGCACCGAAGACGCCGTTCGGGGTCGTGCCGGCCTGGACAGCCCATTCGAGATACTGCTCGTAGCGCTCGAAGCGGCTCGGGTCGTACCTGGCCTCCACGTCCTCCACCGCGGTTCGGGGGCCGAGGATGTCGAAGATCTCGGGATCGCCGGCGCCCTCGAAGTACTCCTGCGGGCGACGGGGGAACCCGGTCCGCGCGCGAAACTGGAAGTACTCCTCGGGCCTGCCGGCGACCCCCGTGCCCGTGAGCGCGTCGCACAGCAGGCTCGAGCCGGTCCGCGGGGTCGAGCAGATCAGGTACGACGTGTGCGCCGGGGTCATGCGATCACCATAATGCGCATTCTCCACTTAGTCAATCGACAAACCACAGAATAGTCAGTAGCGGGTCGTGGGATCGGCCGCGGAGCGCTGATCGGGATCGTTCACCTCGGCCCCTGCCGGCGGCGCGACGGGGCCGTCGAGGAGCGGGTCGCCGGTGTCCTGCATCCACCGCTCGAGCCGATTGCCGAGGTCGGCCACCACCTCGGCCAGGTCGGGCCGCGACGCGAGGTTCTCGGCCTCGTCGGGGTCGAAGAGGAGATCGTGCAGCGCGAGTGGCGGCAGCTCGTGCTCGGCATACCCGTGCCGCAGCCACACGTCCTTGCTGGGGCTGTCGTCGATGTTCGGGAGCACCGGCATGCGCCGGTCGCCGAACCGGCGCACGAGCTTCCAGTCCTTCGTGCGGATCGCGCGCTGCGGCTCGTAGGCCGCGTGGTACGTCCCCTCGGTGAAGATCGCGTCGCGCACCTCGGCGGCCGCGCCGGTCACGATCGGCATCAGCGAGTGCCCCTGCAGCCAGTCCGGGTGCGCGATCTCGAGGGCATCGCAGACCGTCGGGAAGAGGTCGATGTGCGAGACCAGGCTGTCGACGACCTTGCCGCCGCCGAACCCGCCCGGGCCGCGCAGGATGAGCATGACGCCGGTGCCGCGGTCGCTCATCGTCGCCTTCGCGCCCGGGAAGGCGATGCCGTGGTCGGTGGTGCAGATGACGAGCGTGTTTCGGGCGAGGCCCGTCTCGTCGAGCGCGTCCAGCACCGCGCCGACGCCGCGGTCGAGCGAACGGGCACTGGCGGTGAAGGCGGCCATGTCCGCGCGTGTCTCGGGCAGGTCGGGCAGGTTGGCCGGCGGCCGCACGTAGTGCTCCTCGTTCGCCACGGGCTTGAAGAACTCACGATGGGTCTCGAAGAAGCCGACCGAGAGGAAGAACGGCTGCGCCGGGGCGTTGCGGAGGATGTCGATCGTGACCGGGGCGACGTCGTCGACCCGGGTCGTCGGGATCTTGACCACCCGGTCGTAGCCGATCACGTCGGGGCGCTTGGAGATGTGCTGCTCGCCGATCAGCGTCGACTGGTAGCCGATGTCGTGCAGGGTGTGCACGACGTGGTGGGTGTAGTCGTGCAGCGACCAGCCCCGGTGCGCCAGACCGAGCATGCCGTTCGTATGCGCGTATTGGCCCGTCAGCAAACACGCGCGCGCCGCCGAGCAGGTCGACGCGGCGCAGAACGCCTGCCGGAAGAGGATGCCCTGCTCGGCGAGCCCCTGGAGGCGCGGGGTCGGGATGCCGAACCCGTAGGGCTGCACGTAGCGGCCGGTGTCGTGCGAGTGCAGGTAGAGGATGTTGGGTTGGCTCACGACCGGCACCGTACCCACCCGACCAGCGGGGTCAGACCCCGAACGGAAGTGTCACGAAACACGCACAGCCGCCGTTCGGGGTCTGACCCCGATTCTCGGCTAGCAGAACTCCTCGCGGTAGTCGCCCGTGCGGCGGCTGAGGGTGCCGTCGGGCGCGACCTCGTAGAAGCCCATCTCGCCCAGCGGGGGCGAGTAGACGTGCAGCGACGTGGCGAGCGTGGCGCCCGTCTGGGAGACGTCGTGGATGTGCGTCGCCCCGAACGAGAACGCCGCGCCGGCCGGGTAGATCGCCGTCGGCGGCTGGGCGCAGCCCGCCGCCAGCCGCCGCTCGGCGAGCGCGCCGCCCACCACGGCCACCGCGCCGCGGCTCCCGTCGTGGTCGTGGAAGCCGGTGTCCTGCCGCTGCGACCAGCAGATCAGCCACAGCTCGAGGTGGTCATCCAGGTGCAGGCGGACGTAGATCCGCTCGACCGGCGAGTGGCGCACGTGCCCGCGCCACAGATCCGGCCGCGTGGCCAGCTCCCGCACGAGCTCCTCGAGCTCGGCCCGTGAGGACTCCCGGTCCCGGTCGCGGTCGGCCAGCCACGCGTCCAGCGCGGCGTCGGCGGCGACCGTCTCTCTGGCGACCGAAGCGTCGCGTGCGAACGTGGCCATCAGCGTGCCTCCTCGACCG
>Ga0075426_10002019_pt1 | contig 14569 bp, 9 predicted proteins | sample SoiMethybrSBSTD5_FD_75304 | JGI IMG/M metagenome (GOLD analysis project Ga0075426, IMG submission 75304) | Bulk soil microbial communities from a Populus tree surrounding site in Tennessee, USA - Soil MetaG P. TD hybrid SBSTD5 | ecosystem: Environmental > Terrestrial > Soil > Tree plantation... | reverse complement strand
GCGGCGACGGAGCGCGCCTGCGCGATGAGGCGGTCGAAGAGCGGCGTGGCAAGGTCGAAGCGGCCTTCCCAGCGCAGGACCTTCGCGAGCTGGAGCTGGCTAACGAAGACCGCGTGGCCATCTTCGAGGAGCTCGGCGATGGCAATCGCCGCCGAGGCCGTGCGGCGCGCCTCGTCGATGCGCCCGGCCATGAGGATGAGCGGCGCCGCCGACTGCAGCATCGCGAGGAGCTGCGCCGGCTGCGAGCGCGCGGTCGCGATCTCGTCGGCGAGCCGGTCGACCTCGCGCTCGAGCTCGCCGCGGTCGCCGGGCACCTCGCGCAGCCGTTCGTCGAAGGTCCAGCCCATCATCAGTAGTTGAGCAGCGGCGCGAGCCAGCGCTCCGCCTGGGCGACGTCCATTCCCTTGCGATGCGCGTAGTCGGCGAGCTGGTCGCGCTCGATCTTGCCGACCGCGAAGTAGCGCGACTCAGGATGCGACAGGTAGAAGCCGCTCACGGACGCCGCGGGCAGCATGGCGTAGGCGTCGGTGAGCGTCATGCCCGCGTTCGCGTGCGCGTCGAGCAACGTGAAGAGTCCCGCTTTCTCCGTGTGGTCGGGGCACGCGGGATATCCCGGCGCGGGACGAATGCCGGCATAGCGCTCGGCGATGAGCTCCGCGCTGCTGAGCTTTTCGTCCGCCGCATAGCCCCAGAGATCGGTGCGGACGTGGTGGTGCAGCCATTCGGCGAACGCCTCGGCGAAGCGGTCGGCGAGGGCCTTCACCATGATGGCGCTGTAATCGTCGTGCGCGCGTTCGAGCTCGCGTACTTTCGCCTCGGCGCCGATTCCCGCGGTCACCGCGAACGCGCCGACGTAGTCGGCGATGCCGGATTCCTTCGGCGCGACGAAATCGGCGAGGCACTGGTTCGGATTGCCCTGCGGCTTCTCGTTCTGCTGCCGCAGGTTGTGCCAGGTCATGACGACGCGGTCGCGCTTTTCGTCGGCGTAGATCTCGATGTCGTCGCCCACCGCATTCGCGGGCCACAGGCCCGCCACGCCGTTCGCCGTGAGCCAGCGTCCCTTGACGACGCGATCGAGCATCGCCTTGCCGTCACGAAACACGTTGCGCGCCGCCTCGCCGACGACGGCGTCCTCCAGGATGTCGGGATACTTGCCCGCAAGGTCCCACGTCTGGAAGAAGGGCGCCCAGTCGATGAAGGGCACGAGCTTCTCGAGCGGCAGGTTCGCAAGGCGCGTGATGCCGAGGCGGCGCGGGCGCGGCGGCGCGTAGCTTGCCCAGTCGATCTTCACCGCGTTCGCGCGCGCGGCCGCGAGAGAGATGCTTTTCTGCCCGGTCTTGCGCGCGTGCTGCTCGCGCACCTTCGCGTAATCGGCGCGCACCTCGCTCATGAATGCCGCGCGTTGCGCCTCGCTCGAAAGGCTCGTCGCCACGCCGACCGCGCGCGAGGCATCCGCGGACCACACCGTGGGACCCTTGTAATTCGGCTCGATCTTGACGGCGGTGTGCGTGCGCGAGGTCGTGGCGCCGCCGATGAGGAGCGGCACCTCGAAGCCGAGCCGCTGCATCTCCTTCGCCACGTGCGCCATCTCTTCCAGTGAAGGCGTGATCAGTCCCGAGAGCCCGATCATGTCGGCGTTCTCGGAGCGCGCGGTCTCGAGGATCTTCTCGCACGGCACCATGACGCCGAGGTCGACCACGTCGAAGTTGTTGCATTGCAGGACCACGCCGACGATGTTCTTGCCGATGTCGTGCACGTCGCCCTTCACGGTCGCCATGACGATCTTGCCCTTGGGCTTGGGCGCGGTGCCGAGCTTCTTCTTCTCTTCCTCGATGAAGGGCACGAGGTGCGCGACCGCCTGCTTCATCACGCGCGCCGACTTCACCACCTGCGGAAGGAACATCTTCCCCGAGCCGAAGAGATCGCCGACGACGTTCATGCCGTCCATGAGCGGGCCCTCGATCACCATGAGCGGCCGCTCGTAGCCCAAGCGCGCTTCCTCGGTGTCCTCGACGATGTGCGTCGTGATGCCTTTCACGAGCGCGTGCACCAGCCGTTCCTGGACCGTGCCTTTCCGCCACGCTTCGTCTTCGGCGGCGCCTTTCTTCTCGCCCTTGAACGTCTCGGCGAATTCCACCAGCCGCTCGGTGGCGTCGGGCCGGCGGTTGAAGATCACATCCTCGACGCGCTCGAGCAGCTCCTTGGGGATCTCCTCGTAGACGCCGAGCTGGCCGGCGTTCACGATGCCCATCGTCATGCCGGCCTTGGTCGCGTGGTAGAGGAACGCGGTGTGCATCGCCTCGCGCACCGCGTCGTTGCCGCGGAACGAGAAGGAGAGGTTGGAGACGCCGCCCGAGGTCTTCGCGTGCGCGAGCTTGCGGCGGATCCACGCGACCGCCTCGATGTAGTCGCGCCCGTAGTTGTTGTGCTCCTCGATTCCGGTGGCGATGGCGAAGATGTTGGGATCGAAGATGATGTCCTCGGGCGGGAAGCCGGCCTTCTCGGTGAGAATGCGGTAGCACCGCTCGCAGATCCCGGTCTTGCGGGCGAGCGTGTCGGCCTGGCCCTTCTCGTCGAAGGCCATGACGACCACCGCCGCGCCGTAGCGCCGCGCGAGCTTCGCGTGCTTGACGAACTCCGCCTCGCCTTCCTTGAGCGAGATCGAGTTCACGATGGGCTTGCCCTGCACGCACTTGAGGCCCGCCTCGATGACGCTCCACTTGGAGCTGTCGATCATCAGCGGTACGCGCGCGATGTCGGGCTCGGCGGCGACGAGCTGCAGGAACCGCGTCATGGCGGCGGCCGAATCGAGCATCGCCTCGTCCATGTTGACGTCGATCACCTGCGCGCCGTTCTCGACCTGCTGGCGCGCCACGGTGAGCGCCTGCGCGTAGTCGCCCGCGAGAACGAGGCGCGCGAAAGCCTTCGAGCCGGTGACGTTGGCGCGCTCGCCGACGTTCACGAAGAGCGAGTCCTCGCCGATGTTGAGCGGCTCGAGCCCCGAGAGCCGCAGCGGCCGCGGCAGCGCCGGCACGGTGCGCGGCTTGAAGGGCGTCACGTGCTCGACGATCTCGCGGATGTGATCGGGTGTCGTGCCGCAACAGCCGCCGGTGATGTTGAGCCAGCCCGCTTCCGCCCACTCGCGGATGAAGCCCGCGGTCTCGCAGGGCTGCTCGTCGTACTCCGCCATGGCGTTCGGCAACCCGGCGTTGGGATGCGCGGAGACATACACGTCGGCGATGCGCGAGAGCTCCTCGACGTGCGGGCGCAGTTGCTTGGCGCCCAGCGCGCAGTTGAAGCCGATGGAAAGGGGCCGCGCGTGGCGGACCGAATTCCAGAACGCCTCCGCCGTCTGTCCGGAGAGCGTGCGGCCGGAGGCGTCGGTGATCGTGCCCGAGATCATGAGCGGCAGCCGCACGCCCGCACTCTCGAAATATTCGTCGATCGCGAAGAGCGCCGCCTTGGCGTTGAGCGTGTCGAAGATCGTCTCGACCATGATGAGGTCGACGCCGCCTTCGACGAGCGCGGCCACGGCGGTCGCGTAGGCCGCCTTCACCTGGTCGAAGCTGACGGCGCGGAATCCCGGATCGTTCACGTCGGGCGAGAGCGAGAGCGTGCGGTTCATCGGCCCGAGGACTCCGGCGACGAAGCGGGGCTTGCCGGGCGTGCGCGCGCTCGCCGCGTCCGCCGATGCCCGGGCGATGCGCGCGCCCTCCAGGTTGAGCTCCGCCACGACGGATTCGAGGCCGTAGTCGGCCTGCGAGATCGCCGTGGAGTTGAAAGTGTTGGTCTCGAGGATATCGGCGCCCGCGGCGAGGTACTCGTCGTGGATAGCGCGGATGACCTGCGGGCGCGTGATGTTGAGCAGATCGTTGTTGCCGCGCAGATCGCGCGGGTGCGCGCGGAACCGCTCGCCGCGGTATTGCTCCTCGGTGAGCTTGTGGCGCTGGATCATCGTGCCCATGGCGCCGTCGAGCACGAGGATGCGCTGCTTGAGCGCCTCGTGGAGGGCGGCGATGCGGGCGGTGCGCGTTGCGATCGGTTGGTCCATCGATTGGGTCCCCGCCTCCGCGGGGACGACACCAAAATAAAAAACCCGTCAGCGCGCGCGAACGGGTTTTGGCCGATCGCTTTAGCTGGATTTCTAGAGCGCCCGCAAGCTGACGATCAAATCGGCGCTATGGCTACAGGGCGGATTCTAGCAGAATGTCCCGATGCTGACGATTCGCGCGGGCCGCCGCGCCCTCGATGCGATCCGCGCGAACGGGTTGGACCCGGCCGCGATCGACATCGTTCCCGGCGCGGCGGGCGGACCGAAGGCGCTCGGGCTCTCCGGCCTCGATCGCGCCGTCTTCGGCGAGTGGCTGCCGCGCGCGCCGCGCACGCGCCATCTCGTCGGTGCCTCCATCGGCGCGTGGCGCTTCGCCGCCGCGTGTTGTTCCGATGCGGTCGAGCGGCTACGCCTCTTTGCGGAGCTCTACACCGAGCAGCGCTATCCGCCGGGCGCGAACGCCGCGTTCATCTCGCGCTCGGCGCGCGCGATGCTCACCGAGCTCTTCGCCGGGCGCGAAGACGAGATCCTCGGCTGCAACGATTACCGCCTGCACATCCTCGCGGTGCGCGGACGCTGGCCGCTCACGCGCGAATCGCGCTTCGCGACGTCGCTCGGCTTCGGCGTCGCCGCCTTCGCCAACGCGCTCGGACGCCGGCATCTCGCGCGCTTCATCGACCGGACGGTCTTCACCGACAGCCGCGAGGCGCTGCCGCTCCTCGGCAACGTCTTCGATGCGTTCCGCACGCACAGCGTGCACCTCGACCGCGGGAACCTCGGCGAAGCGCTCGTCGCCTCCGCCTCCATTCCTCTCGTGCTCGAAGGCGTGCCCGACATTCCGCGCGCGCCGGCCGGCGTCTACTGGGACGGCGGCATCATCGACTATCACCTGCACCTGCCGTATCACCGCACCAGGGGTCTCGTGCTCTATCCGCATTTCGTCGATCGCATCGTGCCGGGATGGCTCGACAAGCCGATGCCGTGGCGCCAGGCGCGCGGCGAGTGGCTCGAGAACGTGATCCTGGTGGCGCCTTCGCGCGAGTATCTCGCGAAGCTGCCGCACGGGAAGCTTCCCGATCGCTCGGACTTCAAGCGCTTCGGCGATGCCGAGCGCGTGAAGTACTGGCGCGCCGCGATCGCGGAGAGCGAGCGGCTCGGAGAGGAATTCCTGCGCTTCGTCGAGCGGCCCGACCCGGGGACGATTCTTCCCTTGTGATCTCCCTCCCCTTGTCGGGGAGGGGGTCAGCCGCGCTCGAAGAGCGCCAGCCGCACGCCGATCGCGACGAAGAAGGCGCCGATGGCGCGGTTCAGCCACGCGGCGACGCGGGCGTTGCGCGCGATGCCGCCGGCGATGCGGCTCGACGACCACGCCATGAAGAGATTCCAGAACGTGCCGTTCACGTTGAAGATCACGCCGAGCACGAGGAAGGCGAGGGGCTTGTCGGGTGCGTCGGTGGCGATGAACTGCGGCAGCAGCGCGAGGAAGAAAAGCGCGACCTTGGGATTCAGCGCGCAGGTGAGGCAGCCCTGCCAGAAGACGGTGCGCATCGGCGCCGGAACCAGGCGTGGGGTCTCGGCGGCGACGTTGACGCGCGTGAGGAGGAGCGTCGCGCCGACGTAGAGAAGGTAGGCGGCGCCGGCGAACTTGAGCACGAGAAATGCCTGCGCCGAGGCGAGGATCAGCGCCGAAAGGCCGACCGCCGCGGCGACGATGTGCACGCAGCAGCCGGCGCCGATGCCGAGCGCGGCGACGACGCCTGCGCGCAGCCCCTGCGTCGCGCTCCGCCCGACGATGTAGAGCGTGTCCGGCCCGGGCGTCACGTTGAGGAGCAGCCCCGCGACGATGAAGAGCCCCAGGTCGTGGATGCCGGCGATCATGCCGTGGCGTTGGCGGCGAGCCAGTCGAGCGCGAGCGCCGAGAGCGTCTTCACGCCGAGCTTGAGGCAGCTCTCGTCGACGAAGAAACGCGGGCTGTGGTTGGGTGCGGCCTTCGACGGATCGTGTCCCGCGGGCGTGCAACCGATGAAGTAGAAGAAGCCCGGGACCTCCTTCTGGTAGAACGAGAAGTCCTCGGCGCCGCACTGCTTGTCGATCACGCGCACGTTCGCCTCGCCGGCGATCCGCCCCAGCGTGGGCACCGACCAGTCGGTGAGCGCGGGATGGTTGACGGTGACGTCGTACCAGCGGTGGATGTGCACGTTGGCCTTCGCGCCGCCGGCCTCCGCGATCATCTGCGAGATGCGCTGCACGTGCTCGTGCAGCTGCTTGCGGTGCTCCTCGTCGAAGGCGCGGATCGTGCCCTCGAGCCTCACCTCGTCGGGAACGATGTTGTGGCGCACGCCGCCGCGAAAGACGCCCACGGTGACGACGGAGGGCTCGTGCGTGATGTCCATCTTGCGCGACACGATCGTCTGCAGTCCCATGACGATCTGCGAGCCGACGACGATCGGGTCGACGCCGAGCCAGGGGAGCGCCGCGTGCGTCTGCACACCGCGCACGAAGACGCGGAAATCGTCGGCGGAGGCCATGAACGGGCCCGAGCGATAGCCGATGGCGCCCGTCGCCAGGATGGAGACGACGTGCAGCCCGAAGATCGCGCCGACGTCCGGATCCTTCATGCACCCTTCGGCGACCATCATCTTCGCGCCGCCGTCTTCGCCGATCGGCGGCGTTTCCTCCGCGGGCTGGAAGATGAATTTCACGGTTCCCGGAATGCGATCGCGCATCCCCGCGAGCACCGAGGCGACACCCATGAGGATCGACGTGTGCGCATCGTGGCCGCAGGCATGCATGACGCCGCAAGGCTGGCCGTTCCACTCGGTGCGCACCGTGCTCTTGAACGGGACGTCCGTTTCCTCGACGACCGGAAGCCCGTCCATGTCGGCGCGCAGCGCCACGACCGGCCCGGGCTTGCCGCCTTTCAGCAATCCGACGACGCCGGTGTGCGCGACTTTCTCGCGCACCGCGTCGAAGCCGAGGCTGCGCAGGTGCTCGGCCACGACGCGCGAGGTGCGCAGCTCGCGGTTGCCGAGCTCGGGGTTCTGGTGCAGGTCGCGGCGCCAGGCGACGACGTCCGGCTCGATGCGGTCGGCGGCCGCGGCGATGGCGGCGTCGAAGGGGAAGGGACTCTCAGGGGCGTTCATCGAATCACTATAATTCAACTCATGGAGCACATGGACCCGAAGGCGGCGCACGAGTTTCTCAAGGCGAACCCGGACGCCCTGTTCGTCGATTGCCGCAGCGAGATGGAATACATGTTCGTCGGCCACCCTCTCGGGTCGGTGATGATCCCGTGGTACGACGGCGCCGAGTGGGAGCTGAATCCCCATTTCGTGCACCAGGTGAAGAAGCTCGCCGGCGCGAACTTCGACCACCGGCCCGTGGTGCTCATCTGCCGCAGCGGCAACCGCACGCTCGAAGCGGGCGAAGCGCTCGAACGCGCCGGCTTCAGGCACGTGGTGAACGTGCTCTACGGCTTCGAAGGCGAGCTCGACGACAAGCATCACCGCAATACCCGCAACGGCTGGCGCGTCGCCGGCCTTCCGTGGGAGCAGTACTAGGGGGACAGGGCGCATCCTTCGTCGAGCTGTGACCTGTCCCCCCAATGGCGAGCACGGGAGTCCGCCAGCGTCCCTCGCGTGGGTGGTCTGGGGTCTGGGCGCCGCGTTGTACCTCATCGCCTTCTACCAGCGCGTCGCGCCCGCGGTCATCACGGCGGAGCTCTCGCGCGAGTTCGGGCTCTCGGCGGCGGCGCTCGGGAACCTCTCGGCGTTCTACTTCTATAGCTACGCCGCGGTGCAGATTCCGACGGGAATGCTCGCCGACCGCTGGGGCCCGCGCCGCGTGCTCGCCACCGGCGCCGCGCTCACCGCCCTCGGCACCTTCCTCTTCGCGTGGTCGCCGGCCGTCGCGTACGCCAACGCGGGGCGCCTGATCATCGGAGCGGCGGCGGGCGTGGCATTCGTCTCGATGCTCAAGCTCGCGAGCCACTGGATGGCGCCGCGGCGCTTCGCTTTCGTGAGCGGGCTGGCGCTGCTCATCGGCACGCTCGGCGCCACGGCTGCCGGCGCGCCGCTGCGCATCGCCGTGGATGCGTTCGGCTGGCGCGCGGTGATGGCCGCGAGCGCGATCGTCACCGCCATCCTGTGCGTCGCCATCTGGATCGTCGTGCGCGACGACCCGGCGGAGCGCGGCTACGACAGCTACTTTCCGCACCAGAGCCTGAAGCGCGCGCCGTCGATCGGCGCGCAGCTCGCGGAAGTGTTCCGCTTCCGCAATCCGTGGCTCATGCTCGTCGTGCCCGGTGGATTCTCGGCGATCCTGCTCACGTTTCCCGGGCTCTGGGGCGTGCCGTTCCTCGTCTCGCAATACGGCTTCGCGACGCGCGAGGCGGCGCTGACCGCTTCCGCCATGCTGGTCGCGTGGGCGCTCGGCAGCGTGATCTTCGGCCCGCTGTCGGAGCGCCTCGGGCGCAGGAAGCCGCTGATGGCGGCGAGCCTCGTCGTGACGCTCGCGCTGTGGAGCGTGGTGACGTTCGTGCCGGGATTGCCGCGCGGCGTTCTCGTCGCGCTTCTCATCGCACTGTCGCTCGCCGGCGGCGGCTTCATCCTCGTCTTCGCGTTCGCGAAGGAGTCCGTGCCGCTGCGCGTCGCCGGCACCGCCTCCGGCATCGCCAACATGGGCACGATGCTGGGCGGCATGGTGATGCAGCCCGTCGTCGGCGTGATCCTCGATCGCCATTGGCGCGGCGCCGTGCGCGAGGGCGTCCGCCTCTACGATTTCGACGCGTACCAGGCGGCCTTCGCGACGATGCTCGTGTGGGGCGTGATCGCGCTGGCGCTGCTCGCGGCGGCGCGCGAGACGTACTGTCGGTCCGACGCTACGGCGTGAGCGCGGCGAGCGCGCGCGACCACTCGAAGTCGCGCGACTGGCGATGCACGCGGAAGCCCGGAAACCACGGCGACTCGCCCGAAGCGCGCCAGCGCCATTCGGGCGGATAGGGCACGAGCACATCCGCGGTCGCTCCGGCGGCGGCCGCGAGGTGCATGTTGGTGTTGCTGACCGCGACGTGGCGATCGAGCAGGCGCACGAGCGCGAGCGCGTCTTCGAGGTCGTCGTTCGCCCGCGAGAAATCGTGCACCGTGCGGCCGAGCGCGGCGGCGGCCTCGTCGAGCTCGCCCGCGCGAATGCCGCGCTGCAGCGCGACGACCGTGCCGCCGAGCGGACGCAGGGCGGCGAAGAGGTCGGCGATGGGAAGCGTCTTGTAGAGACCGTGCGCTAGTACGTCCGACGGCGTACCCGCACGCCACATCACGCCGATGTACGGCCGCGGTCCCGCCGCTTCGAGCCGCTTCGACCATTCACGCACGCGCGCGGCCTGCGGGATGATCTCGAGCGAGGGTGGAAACGGCGCGTCGGGCGATCGGCTCACGAGCGGGAGGTCGCCGACAAGGATGGGAAGCTCCACGCGAGCCTCGCCCTCGAGCGTCGATGCGCGCAACTCCACGAAGAGCCGCGTGCGCTCGACGAGCGGCGGCAGGCGCGCCTCGCCCGCGAATTCGAGCTCGACGCCGGCCATCTGCAGCTCGCGCGCGAAGCGCAGGAAGAAGAGGACGTCCCCCAGCCCCTGCTCGGCGACGAGCGTGACGCGCTTGCCGGCGATCGCATCGAGCGCGGGCACGCGATAGTCGCGGCCGGCTTCGGCGCGCAGCGCTTCATAGCGGCGGCGTTGATCGCGCAGCGCATAGTGCGTCCAGCCGCTTTGCCAGCGTCCGAGGAGCAGCTCCACCTGCGCGAGCAGCATCGCGGCCGCCGCATCGTTCGGATCGTGCGCGGCGCAGTCGCCGAGAAGATCGGCGGCGAGCGCAGAATCGCCGAGAAGGAAAGTCGTCTGTCCCGCGAGCCGCGTGAGCGCGAAGTCCCCGGGATGCGCGCGCAGCCCTTCGGTCGCGGCCGCATGCGCGTCGTCGACACGGCGCAGGTCGAGGAGCGCGTTCACGAGATCGGCATGCCAGCCTGCGTCGCGGGGATCGAGCGCGAGCGCCTCGCGCAGCGACGCGACCGCGTCCGCGGTGCGGCCGCGCGCGCGCAGCACCCAGCCGAGCGCGTGGTGCGCGGCGGCGAAGCGCGGCTGCAGCGAGACCGCGCGGCGCAGCGCCTCCTCCCCGCTCGCGTGTCCTCCGGCCTGCGCGAGCGCCTGTCCCAGGTTCACCAGCGCCTCGACGTTCGCCGGCTCCGCGCGCACGACCGTCGTGAAGGCGGACGCGGCCTCGCGCCACTCGCCGCGCGCGAAATGCTGCAAGCCGATCGCGAAATGCGCCGGCACGAAGCCGCGATCGAGCTCGAGGGCGCGGCGGTACTCGGCGAGCGCGGCATCGGAGGCGCCGAGCGCCTCGTGCGCGAGACCCGCGGCGAGGTGCGGCGGCGCGCTGCGCGGATCGGCGTCGGCCGCGCGGCGCGCGCACTCGAGCGCCCGCCGCGCGTCTCCGGCCTGCAGCGCGCGAAACGCGTCGGAAAGGAGGACGGCGGCTTTCGGATCGCTCATGCCCGCGCCCGCCCCAGATAGATGCGCCACGACGTGAAGCCGGCCGCGGCCATGGCCGCCATGCCGACCGCGAGCATGCGCGTGTCGGGCGAGAGCAGCGGCGAGACGACGCCCGCGACCAGCGTGTTGATCATGCCCCAGACGAATCCCTGCAGCGATGCCGCCATGCCGCGCCGCGTCGGAAAGAGATCGAGCGTGATCAAGGTGATCGAGGGCATCGCCATGGCGAAGCCGATGCCGTACACCATCATCGGAATCACCGCCCAGGGAACCGCCGGCTCGGCGAGGAACGCATACGCGAGATTCGCTGCGGCGGCCGTGCCCATGAAAAGGTACGCCCGCTCCACCATGCGCGCGGGCGAATGGCGTCCGGCGGCTCGGCCCGAGAGATGCGCGCCGAACATGATCCCCGCGATGCACGGAATGAAGAGCCATGCGTACTGCGTCGGGGCGAGGCGCAAATGCTCGCCGAGGAACACCGGCGCCGACACGATGTAGAGGAAGAAGCCGTTGAAGTTGAAACCGGCCGCGATCGAGAGCAACAGGAAGAGCCGGCTCATCCCGACTTCCTCGTAGCCCTTGATGAGCGCCATCGGATGGAAGGGCTGCCGATGGGTGAGGGGCAGCGTCTCGGGAAGGAAGCGCGCGCCGCTCGCGATGAGCACCACGCCGAGCGCGCCGAGGAACCAGAAGATCGCGCGCCAGCCGACCTCGGTGAAGAGCCAGCCGCCGATCACCGGCGCCACCGCCGGCGCGAGCCCGAAGAAGAGCGTCACCAACGACATCACGCGCTGCGCGTCGTCGGGCCCGAAGAGGTCGCGGATCATGGCGCGTCCGATGACCATGCCCGCGCCGACCGACAGTCCCTGCACGACGCGCCACACGATGAGCGCGTGGACGGTCGTCGCCAGCGCGGCCGCCACCGATGCGGTGGTGAAGACCGTGAGCATGACGAGGATCACGGGGCGGCGCCCGAAGCTGTCGGAGAGCGCGCCGTGGAAGAGGAACATGAGCCCGAAGGCGAAGAGGTAGGCCGAGAGCGTCTGCTGGATCTCGAGGGGCGATGCGTGCAGCGATTGCTGGATGCCGCCGAATGCGGGCAGGTACGCGTCGATGCAGAAAGGGCCGAGCGTGCCGAGCGCGGCGAGCATCGCCGCGAAGCCCCAGCGAAAGCGCCGTGTGGCGTGATGATCCGGGGTCAACGGGAGGCCGGCCCGCCGCGCGCGAACGCGGCGAGCGCGTCGCGCGCCTCGGCGAGCACCGGATCCCACTCGCCCACGCGCTTCTGCCGGAAGATGCGCACGTGCGGATACCACGGCGTCGTCTCCCGCTCGACGGGCCAGCGGTAGTCCGTATGCCAGGCGAGCAGCGCCCACGTGGGTTTTCCGAGAGCGCCCGAGACGTGCGCGACCGCCGCGTCGATGGTGATGACGAGATCGAGCGACTCGACGAGCGCGGCGGTGTCGGCGAAATCGCCGAGCTCGTCGCACCAGAGGCGAATGCCCGAGCGCTCGACCGCGGCGCGGTCTGCCGGCCTGATTTCCTTTTGCAGCGCGTGCGCCTCGATGCGCGCGTCGATGAGCGGCGCGATCCTCTCGAAGGGAATGCTGCGGTCGGCGTCGATCTTGTTCTTCGGATTGCCCGACCACGCGATGCCCACGCGTGGATGCGTGCGCGCGCCGACCCGCTTGACCCATGCGGCCGCCAGCGCGGGATCGACGGCGAGATACGGAAAGCGCGCGGGAATTCCTTTCACCTCGCGGCGCAGCGCGAGCGGCAGGCTCGCGAGCGGGCAGTGCACGTCGAAGGCCGGAAGCGCCGCGCCTTTGCGCACCACGCGGACCTTCGGCCAGCTCGAGGCGAGAAGACGCTCGAGCGCCGCCGGCGATTCGAAGACGACCGAGGCTCCACGCGCTTCGACGAACGGCACATAGCGTGCGAACTGCAGCGTGTCGCCGAGACCCTGCTCGGCAGGGATGAGGATCGTCTTGCCGGCGATGTCGCTCTCGCCGAGCCAGGGCGGCTGCCCAAAGTCGCGCGCGAGATGCGCCATCGCCGGAGTCGCCCAGCGCGCCTCGAAGAGCTCCCAGCCGCGCTCGAAGTCGCCGCGCGTGAGATGCAGCAGCGCCATGTTCCAGCGCGCCTCCGCGTCGCCGGGACGAAGCTCGAGCGCGCGCCCGTACTCCGCAGCCGCATCGTCCCAGCGGCGCAGCTCGTGCAGCACGAGCCCGCGGTTGGTGTGCGCCTCGACGTAATCGGGGCGCTCGGCGAGCGCCCGGTCGACGCTCGCGAGCGCCTCGTCCCAGCGCCTCGCATCGCGCAACGAGATCGCGCGATTGTTGAGCGCCTCCGGATAATCGGGGCGCAGCTGCAGCGCGCGCTCGAAGCAGGCGAGCGCCTCCGCATCGCGCCCGAGCTCGCGCAGGGCCACGCCGCTGTTGTTGACCGCGTCCGCGTAGTCCGGACGCGCGCGCACCGCCTGCGCGTAGCACTGCAGCGCGTCGTCCCAGCGCTTCAGCTTCAGGAACAGGTTGCCGCAGTTGTTCCATGCGCGCGCGTGGTCCGGGTGCGCGCGCAGCAGCCGCTCGTAATCGGCAAGCGCGTCGTTCCAGCGCCCGGTCTCGGTGAGCAGCAGCGCGCGGTTGAAGAGCGCGTCGGGGTGCGCCGCAGAGAGCGCGATCGCGCCGGCATAGGCGCCGAGCGCCTCGTCGCGCCGCCCGAGCGCCTGCAGCGCCACGCCGCGGTTGATGAACGCCTCGACGAAGTCCGGCTGGATCTCGGCCGCGCGCGCGAAGAAGTCGAGCGCGCGCTCGAAATCGCCGCGCGCCATGGCGAGCGCGCCCGCGAGGTTGATCGCGTCGAGCTGGCGCGGGCTTGCCGCGAGCACCCGCTCGCACAGCGCCGCGGCCTCGGCGAAGCGGCCCGCCTGGTAGGCGGCGGTGGCCTGCTGCAGGGCCTGCTGCAGCGTCATCGAACGGGGATCGGCGCTCATCGCGCTAAACTTTAGCCCATAAGTCCCGCTCGATCGTCTCACGGAGGAGAACAATGAAGCTCGCAGGTTTGGCTCGCGCGGCCCTGTGCTGCGCTGCCGCCGCTTCGGCGTCGTTCGCCTGGGCCCAGCTCGATACCGCCGCGGTCGCGCGGCTCCAGGGAGAGGCGCGCACGAAAGCGCTCGTCGAGGGCGCCAGGCGCGAGGGCGAAGTGATGGTGTACCACTCGACGCAGACCGAGGATCTGAAGCCCGTGTTCGACGCGTTCACGAAGAAGTACGGCGTGAAGGTGCGCGACTGGCGCTCGAGCTCCGAGAACGTCGTGCAGCGCATCGTGAACGAGACGCGCGCCGGCAAGCGCGAGGTCGACTTCATCGAGAACAACGCCCCGGAGATGGAGGCGCTCACGCGCGAGAAGATGCTGCTGCGCGTGGACTCGCCGTACTTTCCCGACCTGCGGCCCGGCACGCTGCCGGCGCACCACGAATACGCGACCTCCACGATCGACGTCTTCGTCCAGGCGTACAACACGCAGAAGGTGAAGAAGGAGGAGCTGCCGAAGAGCTTCGACGATCTCGCCGATCCGCGCTGGAAAGGGCGCCTGGGCATCGAGGCCGAGGACCAGGCGTGGTTCGGCACGCTGCTGCACGGGCTGGGGGAGCAGAAGGGCCTGAAGCTCTTCAACGACGTCGTGGCGAAGAACGGCATCTCGGTGCGCAAGGGCCACACGCTCCTCGCGCAGCTCGTCGCCACCGGCGAGATTCCCTTCGCGCTCACGGTCTACAACTACAAGCCGCCGCAAATCAAGGCGAAGGGCGGCGACATCGACTGGATCGTGCTGCAGCCGGCGGTGGCGCAATTGCACTCGGTCGCGGTGCACGCGAGGGCCTCGCATCCGTTCGCGGCGATGCTGCTCTTCGATTTCTTCCTGAGCGAGGGCCAGCAGCTCCTCGCCGACCGCAACTTCGTTCCGGCGAGCACGAA
>Ga0075426_10002014_pt1 | contig 14588 bp, 11 predicted proteins | sample SoiMethybrSBSTD5_FD_75304 | JGI IMG/M metagenome (GOLD analysis project Ga0075426, IMG submission 75304) | Bulk soil microbial communities from a Populus tree surrounding site in Tennessee, USA - Soil MetaG P. TD hybrid SBSTD5 | ecosystem: Environmental > Terrestrial > Soil > Tree plantation... | reverse complement strand
CAGGTCTCCGCGTCCGATCCCCAGCGTCTGGCCCTGAAGCGTCATCAATCCCATGCCGGCAGTGGCGCAAACGGCGCCGGCCACCTCGAAAAATCTCGGCCTGCTGAGATAGACGAGGCATGTGAGTAAAGGTACCAGGGGAATCGCCAGACCCGTGATAAAAGCGGACTTGGAGGCCGTAGTGAATTGCAGCCCGACGGTCTGGAACAGGTACCCGGCAAACAGGCAACCGCCCGCGATCATGCCGCCGCGCGTAGGGCGAAACCGCGCCCGCCCGCGGAAGAGCAGCCCCAGAGCCACCGTGGCGATGCTGAAACGGATGGCCAGAAACAGGATCGGCGTGATGTCCTTGAGGGCCGCCTGCACCAGGACGAACGTCGAGCCCCAAATGAGGGTGTTACCGGCGAGAGCGGCATCGGCCCGCCAGGTCCGGTCGCCCTCGGGCGTCATTCGGCGGTGGGTCCGATGGTTGGATCGCGCAACAGAAGACTTAAGGTGAGGAAAATGCGTTTGAGGCCGAGATCGCGGCCCTCCGGGTTGTACCACTCCTTGAGGGTGTGGGCGCCGCCACCCTGCCCGCCGGCCCCGATTGAGACGGCTGGAATGCCAAGCGACAGCGGGATATTGGCGTCGGTCGAAGAGCAATCCAGGCGCGATCGGATGCCCAGGTAGGCGTCCACAGCGCGCAGATAGCTCAGAACCGGCGTCTGCTCCTCGAGCTCCGCCGCCGGACGCGCGCCGATCTCCTTGACCTTCGCCGTCACCTTGCCGCCGGAGGCGCGCTGGTTCTCCTGCTCCTGGGCGCGCTCCACGGCAGCGTTTAACAAACCCACCAGCTCTTCCATCTTTTCATTGCTCTCGGACCGGATGTCGACTTTGGCGCGGGCCAGCGACGGGATCGAATTGATGCTGGTTCCGCCGTCGATGAGACCCACATTGAACGAGGAGCGCGGACCGCCGTTCAGTTTCGTCTCCGTAAAAAATGCCACTGCCCGGCCCAGCGCGTGGACGGGATTGCCGATGCCGTAATCACTCCAACTGTGGCCGCCGGGGCCGGTGATGGTGATTTCAAAGCGCCGGCTGCCGAGACCGCGCGTGGTGATGTGATCGGTGGCGGCGCCGTCGATGACCAGAAAAGTGGTGATCTCGCGGGCAAGATCCGATTTACACAGCCAGCGCATTCCCGTGAGGTTGCCTTCGCCCTCTTCGCCGACATTGCCGATCAGCACCGGCTCGGCGTGGCGGTCCTCGATATCTGGCGAAGCCTTGATGGCGCGCGCCATGGCGAGCAGAGCGGTGAGACCGGAGCCGTTATCGGAAACCCCGGGGCCATGGAGCTTGCCGTCGGCGCCGATGCTGATATCGTCTTTGGCGCGGGGCGAAAGTACCGTGTCCAGGTGCGCCGTCACCGCCACGTACGGCCCGCGCGGTTTTTCCCCAAGAAACGCCACCACATTGCCGGCGCGATCGATCTGCGATTTCCACCCGAAGGCGCGGAACTGGGCCGCCATCCACTCGGCTCGATGCTGCTCGAGAAATGTGGGCGCCGGAATGCGGCACAGCTCGAGATGGATCTCGTTGATCCACTGCTTTTCCCGTGTGAACCACTGCAGACACTCCCGCACCCCGCGCAATTGCGCGATACCGGCGACGGACGCCGTCGCGGGCATGAGATTGGCCGCCATCTATTCGAGTGTACCGCAGGGGGTGAGAAGCGCCGGTATTGTGTATGATGAAGATACCTGATGAAGCACTTGACCCGCATCACTCATGATCCGACGGTGATGGGTGGCAAACCGTGCATTCGCGGGTTGCGTGTCACCGTAGGTACCATTGTCGGTCTGATGGCTTCGGGACAGTCGGTTGAAGAAATCCTCAAGGCATATCCTTATCTCGAGGAGCAAGACATTCGCGAAGCGCTGGCCTATGCAGCCTGGCGCGCCGAGGAGAGCGAAGTCCCCGTAAGCTGATTGCTGAAGATCGTTATTGATATGAACCTGCCACCCGAGTGGGTGACGGTTCTTCGCGGACAGGGATGGGACGCATCGCACTGGATGGACATCGGAGACCCGCGGGCTCCCGACGCGGTAATCATGTCCTGGGCCGTCCGAAATGGTTTCGTAGTATTCACGCACGACCTTGACTTCGGAGCGCTACTGGCGGTTTCCAGCGATGCTGGCCCCAGCGTTTTTCAGGTGCGTTCACACAGTGTAATGCCCAAGGATCTGGCCAACATTGTGATCCGAGAGCTTCGGCGGCATGAAGCTGCGTTGCAAACCGGCGCGCTGGTCACGGTTGACGAGTTCCGTTCTCGTGTCCGCATTCTGCCCATCCGGCCGTGACCAAATTTTTAAAGGGCCCGGTATTGCTGCCAGTAGGAGGGGTGTCCGGGTCAAACTTCCTTGCCCGCCCTGAAAACGTTCGGACAGGTGTTGAGGTGGGGGCCGTCGGATTTGACAACCCGTGACCTTGGGTTGCTGACTGTCGGCCCCCGGCCCGCGGAGCTAGGCTTCAGCGCCTACAGCAATCGGTGCGGCCCGCCCGGCCGAACGGATCGCGTCGGTAATCTGACCCCGGTGGGCCAATTGATGCAACGCCAGAGTGAGCAGGGCCTTCCCGTATGTCGCGAAATGCTCCTCTACGCCCTTAGGCTGCCAGGGTGTCGGTTTATCCAGGTCGGCATCGCTTAGCGAATCGAGGAATTGCAGATTCATCTCCCGGAGATGAAGATACCTTGCGCGCACCTTCGCGATGGGCGGATAATTCGCTGCCTCGTCCGTGGGAATCGAATCCGGAGCGAACAAGCTAGCCCACTCCGCGCAGGGGTTCTCTCCGCCGGCAAGCATCTCGTAAGCAAGTCCCTCCACAAAAGCCAGGTGGCCCAGAACCCACAGGGGGTGGCATCCTCCTTCGTCAGTCGGAAATGTCAGTGGAATGTCATCGATGTTTGCCAAAGATTTGAACATGGCTTGATCGGCAAAATTGAGCGAGAATCGAATTGCAGCTTTCGTGTACACAGTATTCTCCTGTTAGGTTTATGGCCGCGGACGAATCCGCGGGTTTATTTGTCTTTCGGTTGGTCTTGCAGGCCGTGTTTCGGACCACGACCCGCCTGAACATCTTCCTGAAGGCGGAGCAGTCTGTCCGCCCAGAACTCTTGGTACCGGCTGACCCACCGTTCGTAGATCTGCCGGATAGGCACAGCATTCAACGAATTCACTCGTTGACGCCCTTCTTCGCGTGTATTGATCAAATCGGCTTCACGCAGCACGTCGATGTGCTTCATCACCCCAAAGCGGGTCAAGTGAGGAAACGCTTCGACGATCGTGGTGGTCGTTCGGGGGCCTCGACGCAGCAGATCCAGAATCGCCCGCCGGGTCGGATCCGACAGCGCTTTCCAAACGGCGTCAAGGTCTCCGGCCATCAGGCTCGATGGGCCGCAACGCCATCGGAGAAGTCTTTGCCAATGCTGTCGAGAATATGCCGCCAGCCCTTGCCCAGACCCTCCCGATGCGCCGCATCGAGCAAGCCGATCGCACGGTGCCGAAGGGTGACCTTGGTTCCACCGGCGATCTGGTCCAGACGGAGCTCCACATGATTCAAAGCCGGGTAGGACATGAACATAGGACCGCTGAGCTCCAGCAAAACCGGCGGTTTGATCACCTGCACATGGCCCCAGAGGTGCCCGATTCCATTGCCACGATCGCGGAACCATCGTCCGCCTGGCCACTGCTCCAGAATCATCTGCATCGACTCTCCATTCGGGTGGGTACTGCCTTCGCCAAACCTGTGCAGTACACCCTTAAAGACATCGCCAATATCGGCCTTAACCTCGACGTGCTGTTCCACGTCAAGCGTCATCTCTTCGAGTTTCATAAGTCTCGTTGCCTCCATAACGTGACTCCATAATAACGTGACTATTTAGTCACGTCAAGGCTTTTTTTAGCGATGCTGCTCAGGTCGGCCGTGCGAGACTTTACTTCACCTTCAGCACTACTAGCGTCTGATCGTCGAACAACTCACGGTTGACGCGGTCGAGGTCGGCGAAGATGGCGTCGATCACGCCCTGGGCGGAGAGCCGGCAACTGGCGCGCACGACATCGGTCAACTTCCGCCGGCCGTACTCCTCGCCGGACGGGCTCAGGTGATCGGTAATACCGTCCGAGTAGAGTACGAACACATCGCCAGACCGGGCCTGGAAAGAGATCTCTTCGTAATCGCGGTCCGGCAGCAGGCCGAGCGGCACGCCTTCCACGCGGAACTTGAGTATCTCGCCGTCGCGGCAGATCATGGGCGGCAGAGCACCGGCGTTGGCCATAGAGAACTGGAGCGAGTGCGGATGCCAGACGAGCACCAGCAGGGTGACATAGCGCGCTTCTACTTTGCGATCGACCAGCGCGTCGTTGAGCGCCTTCATGAGCGTGCTGGGAGTCCGGCGGCGGCGCGCCACGGTGCGCAGCAGGCCTGACATGAGAGATCCATACAACGCCGCAGCCGCGCCTTTGCCGCTCACGTCGCCAAACGCCACGGTGGCATGGTCATCATCGTGCTGCGAGAAGTCATAGATATCGCCGCTGATCTCGCGGGCCGGGCGCAGGCCGATGGCCACCTCGAGGTTCGCCAGCTCCGGAGGCTCGGTGGGCAGCAGCCAGGTTTGCAGCTCCCGCGCCGCCTTGAGGTCCTCCTCCATGCGCCGCTGGCGGCGCGCCACCTCCTCGTAAAGCCTGGCGTTTTCCATCGAAGTAGCGATCTGCGGCGCGAGCAGCGAGAGGGTGCGCACGTGTTCTTCGGTGAAGTAGGCGACGCGGTCGCTTTCCAGATCCATCACACCCACCACGCGGTCCTTCACGATCAGCGGGACCGCCACTTCAGAGCGGATATCGGGATGCGAAGCGATGTAGCGCGGGTCGGCCAGGGTGTCATCCACGCGGACCGGCTCGCGTGACTCCGCCGCGGCTCCGGTGATTCCTTTCCCCAGCGGAACATTGTCGATATTGACGCGCTGATCGTGGCGGACGCTGACACGGTGGCGTAGCGCTTTCTGCTGCTCGTCTACCAGCAGAATGCTGAAAGCGTCATAGTTGATCAACTGGCGCACGGTGTCCGCGATCTTGCCGAGCAGTTCATCAATTTCGAGAATCGAGGCGAATTCGTGGGAGATGCGGGAGAGCGTACGCAGCGTCCGGTTCTGGCGCTCCACGCGGCGATAGAGTCTCGCGTTGTCGATGGAGGACGCCACGCGCGAAGCGATCAGGCGCAGTAGCGCGCGATCGTATTCCGTGTAGGCTTTCTCGCTGGTAGACTGCACGTCGATGACGCCGACCAGCATGTTGCGCGTCAGCATGGGCACGGCCAGCTCGCTACGCACGGCGTCGAGGGCGTTGAGGTAACGGCGGTCCGAGCGGACATCCGGAACCAGGATCGGCTCCCGCTGAGCGGCCGCGGCGCCGGTGATCCCCTCGCCCAGCTGGATGGAGACATTGCGAACTACCTCCTCGCGATGGCCGACAGCATAGCGGATCCGCAGTTTCTGACGCCTTTCACTATAGAGGAGGATGGCGAGCAGGTCGTAGGGGATGACCTTCTTGACGATATCGGCGACGTTGGAGAGCAACTGGTCCAGATCCAGCGTGTTGCCGGTGACGCCGGTGACCTCGAGCAGAAAATCGAGAAGCTCACTTCGCTCGCGGAACCGCACGGCGGATTTTCGGGTGGCTTGCATGGATTTAAGGCTGGACCGCGACTACTCAGGTGAATCCAAAACCGTCGTACAATTCGTAGGAACCATTGTAACTGCATGAAGAAACCGACGGTTCGGAATCTGTGGCGGACGGCGGCGCTATTGGCGTGCGCGATGACGGCGGGTGCGCATCCCATGGGCAATTTCAGCGTGAACCACTATGCGCGCATCCAGCCGCAAGCCCAGGGTGTGGAGCTTGTTTACGTTCTCGATCTGGCGGAAATTCCGACCTTCGAGCTGCTGCAGAAATGGAGCCTGACGGGCGAGAGTCCTCACGCCGAGATCGAGCGCCAGGCGCGAGCCCAGGCGCGCGAGTGGATGCGTCAGCTCGCGATCACCGTCAACGGGCGTTCTGTCGAGCCGCATCTGCAGTCAACGGAAGTCGCGCTGGCGGATGGCGCCGGCGGTATGCGGGTGATGCGGGTGAATATGCGGCTCAGGCTGCCAGTGGCGGCGGGCAAACTCGATTATGAAGATCGGAACTATCCGGAGCGCGCCGGGTGGAAGGAGATCGTCATCGCCGCCGGAGACGGCGCTGCGCTAGAGAAAGCAACCGAGCGGGATCTGGACCGCAGCCAGGCGCTAACGGCTTATCCCCAGGATCCGACAGTAGCTCCGCCGCAGGATTTGCGGGCATCGCTCGAGTGGACGGTGGCCGCGCCGGCAGCTATAGAGCAGAAGAAGCCGGAAATTGTGCCGGCGCCGGCCGCGCGGCCGCAAGCCAGCGCGGCAGTGTCACCCGTTCCCGCGCAACCTTCCGCGCCGGGTACGGTGGTCCGCGGGGATTACCTCTCTCAGCTTCTCAACAAGCGGGAGATCGGATGGGGCATGGCGCTCGCGGGTCTGGCGGTGGCCTTTTGCCTGGGCGCGATTCACGCGCTGTCGCCGGGACACGGCAAGACTATCGTGGCGGCCTATCTGGTGGGCGCGCGCGGCACGTTCAAGCACGCCATTTTCCTGGGCGGGATGGTGACGTTCACCCACACCATAAGCGTTTTCTTCCTCGGGTTCGTCACGCTGTTTCTCTCGCAATACGTGCTGCCGGAAAAAATCTATCCGGTGCTGGGGGCGATCTCGGGGCTCTCCATCGTGTGGATCGGCGCCACGCTGCTCTATAAGAGGACCATGCGGCTGCGCGGTCGCGCAGACGATCACCATCACGGTCACGATCATGATCACGATCACGAGCATTCCCACGGCCCGCACGGGCACAGTCACACGCCGGAGGGCGAGGTGACGCTTGGGAGTCTCATCGCGCTGGGCGCCAGCGGAGGTTTAGTTCCCTGCCCTTCGGCTCTAGTGCTGCTGCTCAGCTCGGTTGCGCTAGGGCGCGTGGCATTGGGCCTGACGCTGCTGGTGAGCTTCAGCGCCGGGCTGGCCGTGGTGCTCATGGCGATAGGCGTCGCGGTCCTCTACGCGAAGAACCTGTTTCCGGACAGTGAAAGAGCGGCGCAGCACCCGGCGTTCCGGTGGATTCCAATTTTCTCGGCGGCCATCATCGTCTGCATCGGTCTCCTGATGACCGGCGTTTCGCTGGGAGTGATCCGGCCGGACCGCGTGCTGGGGTAAAAGCACCGGTTTTCGCGCCGATCGCCGCCCCAAACCACAGCACTCATGTGTCAGAGCGCTACAGGCGGCCGTGGCGAACGAGCGTCAACTCCTTTCTTCTTGATCAGAGCCGTTGGCGCATCGCGTGCACAGCAGGCATGCATGAAGTGGAGTGCGGTTGGTGTATCGAGTGCATTCCTGGCGGTCATGTCCCTCCCCACGTCGGCCGCGCAGGTCACGAGAATGCACCACTACGTGGGAAGCGATAGCTCGCGATGGAAGATCGAGCGTTCGGCTGCTAAAGCGACCTTGGCCTCGATACCCCTGGCAGGCTCGACGAGCAGCATCGTCTATGCGGGCGGCGATTATCCGATCTCCATCGCCAAAATGGCCGTGGATAGCGCCGGAAACGCCTACGTCATCGGGAACTGGCTCGTCACCGGAGCCATGTACGTTCCTTACCTTCCGCTCCCGCCGGCAATCGCGCTTTCTGACATCGTAGTGTCGAAAATCGACCCTTCGGGCGGCATTGCGTACGTTACCCACATCGGCGGCAAGGGGAATGATACGGCCCTGGGAATCGCCGCGGACTCTTCGGGCAACGTGTACGGCGTGGGGTACACAACCTCCCAGGATTTTCCGTTGCGGCACGCGGTGCAGAGCATCCCAGGCAGCCCTTCCACAGGGTTCGTCTTCAAGCTCGATTCCAACGGCGATCTGGTCTGGTCCACGTATTTCGGGGGGAGTGGCCTGGGCCTCCTGGGAGGGAGTGTGAATGCGGTAGCCGTGGACGGAGCGGGAAACGCCTACGTGACGGGCATCTCTGATCAGGCGAATCTGATTACAACAGCCGGAGCTTTTCAGACGACCGCGATCGTCCGCGGGAATGTACTGGGACCGGCCAGCAGTGCCTTCGTGGCGAAGTTCAGTCCTTTGGGCACTCTCGCGTACTCGACCTGGCTGGGCGGAACGACGCCGAACTGCGTCGGGGGATCGGGGTGTGTAGGATACACGAGAACCGATGACGGGCTTGCCATTGCGGTAGATGGCGGTGGCAATGCTTATGTTGCGGGGACGACGAATTCGACTGACTTCCCAGTGACTCCTGGGGCGTTTCAGACAAGCTGCAATTGTCTGCCGCACACGACCGATGCCTTCGTGACCAAGCTGAACCCCGCAGGCACGAAGCCGGTTTACTCGAGCTATCTTTTACAAGGAACCAGTTATTCCGGACACAACGCGCCTCGCAGTGGGGCCATCACGGTGGACAGCGGAGGAAAGGCATACGTTGCGCTTCCGGCGTTGGGGCCGCCGGATAGTCCGGCTGTGCCGCAAAGTTTTGTTGCGGCACTAAATCCCGCGGGCTCGGCTCTGGCCTTCTCGACATATGTCGGCGGAACGAGTCCCGGCGGGACGATCAGCATCCCCACGGGTATCGCCCTGGACACGAATGGAGACGTGTTCCTTTCGGGCACCACGCACGACCCGACGTTCCCTGATTCGCTGGCCGCATTTCCCGCAGGTCCGAGTTTCGTAATGGAGCTGAGCCCAGGCGCGACAAAAGTGTTGTTCAGCGCGCGTCTGCCGGTCGGAACAGTCGACGCGGATTTGGCGATTGATCCCGCAACCGGCAATATCGTCACCGCCGGCTCCTCCGGTTACCTGATGCGACTCAGCAGCCTGAGTTCACCACTTCCGCCGGTTCTGGGCGTTGGCAATTCAGCCAACGGGAGCCTCGATAGCGCGGTCACGCCGATGGAGATCGTGTCGATTTATGGGATTGGCATCGGGCCAAAGACGCCCGTTACCGCGCGCCCTTCGGCCGGCACGTATCCCACATCACTTGGCGGCGTGCAGGTGTTCTTCAACAACCGCCCGGCTCCTTTGTTATATGTCTCGGCGAATCTGATCAACACGGTTGTCTCGGACAATCCCGAGTTTTACTTCGGGCCGGAGACCGTAAGTGTGGTCTTGAATGGCGCGCAGGTAGCGGAACTAACCGTGCCGCTCACGGCGAACATGCCCGGCATCTTCATAAATCCGGATGGGAGCGCTATAGCCATCAACCAGGATGGAACACTAAATAGCCGGACCAATCCGGCAAAGAATGGAAGCACCGTCTCTATCTTCGGGACCGGCGTGACGTCGCTGATGCAGTTTGAACAGCAACCAACGGTGCAGCTTCAATCTTCTCCTCAGGCATCATACGAGATCACCTACGCAGGCCCGGCGCCTCATCTCATTACGGGCGCGTTCCAAATCAGCTTCAAGGTCTCCCAAGTCACCGGCAATCAACTCTCTGGACCGCTTCCCATACAGCTCCTGGCGGGCGGTATTCAGAGTCCTTTCACAGTGTTTGTCTACGTGTCGCCGTAGTCTGAACCTGATTAGGTCGTTCGCGGCGGGCGGGGCGCGAGACCCAGCTTCTTCAGTGCCGTCTCGAAGCCTTCGCGGTTCATTTCCCAATATTTCATGCGCCCGGAACCCAGCAGATCAGCGTGTTCGCCAGTGCTCGATTCCCAGCGAATGATGCGGTGCGGCTCGGCGGCTTCCACGTAGATGGTGCGCTCGACGCTGCCCTGAACGCTGGCGGTCCAGAGGTCCACCGTGAACTTACCAGCGGGAACGGAAATTTGCCGTGGGCGGGCCGAACGCGAGAGCGTCGCCTGCCTCCACGAGAGCGGCACGTGCAGCAGGCGGGACGTGGCCAGCGAAGTCAGCATCTGGACCGCGCGCCGCTCGCCCGGCGCGAGACGCGGCCCCGCCTGGCCTCGAGCCCATAACAGCAACTCGTCTTCGCTTACGCCATCGGGAGGGTATGCCAGTTCGCTCTGCTGATCGGCTTCGCCGTCGAAATAACTGTGACTGGTGGCGCGAATGCCGCGCGCGTCAAACAACAGTTGCTGGAACGCGTTTCCGCACCATTCCTGGCTGGAAAAGGAGATTTTAGCGGGCGCGCCGGCGGGCCTTTCGTTCACCGGCCTCAAAGCGACAAAAGTGCTGGTCATGAGGTTGTAGTCGTAGATGCCAGTCTGGAAATCTTCGACCAAGTTCAGTTTCATCACGGGGAATTGATCGCTTGCCGGGTGCTTGCCGGGATCGGCTTTGACGCGTAGGGTGTTCGAAAAAGTTTCGGTGACGAAAATAGTCACAGCGACGCCGTGGCGCGGCTGCCCGTAGCGGGGAAGGACAAGGTCGTAACCGGAGAGCTCCGCCTGACCGTCGCCCCACTGTTTCCAAAACGCGGCGTCAAAGACCTGTGGCGGCGCGACCGGGCTGGATGAAGCCGCCGCCAGCAGCAAGACAACGGGGACGCAGAAGAAGGTTCGGCTCCGCATGCCCTCCATTGGCCCACGAAACTCCGGACGGTGCAAGCATATGGACAGGCGCGGTTTGGTGATGACTCTGATACGATGGCACCATAGAACGGGCGTTCGCGCCTGCCTCGCCAATGGATCGGATCGGCCGATATCAAATCACTCGTGAACTGGGCCGTGGAGCGATGGGGGTGGTGTATCTGGCGGTGGATCCCACCATCGGCCGCCACGTGGCGATCAAGACAATAAAGCTGAGCGAGGTCAACGACCCCGACGAGCGCGCCAAGCTGCGCGAGCGTCTGTTCCGCGAGGCCCGGTCAGCGGGCATTCTTTCGCACCCCGGCATCGTCACCATCTACGACATGGAAGAGCAGGGCGACACGGCATTCATCGCCATGGAGTTCGTGGACGGCCCGACGCTCGACCAGCTACTCTCGAAACGCGACCCCATGGCTCCGGAGCAGTTGATGAGCATCCTGCGCCAGACCGCCGCGGCTCTGGATTACGCGCACGCCAAGGGCATCGTGCACCGCGATATCAAACCCGCGAACATCATGATCGCGTCGGACGGCGCGGTCAAAATCACGGATTTCGGCATCGCCAAAGTAACCACGTCGCAGCAGTACACGCAAACCGGAACCATCCTGGGCACGCCCAACTACATGTCGCCGGAACAGGTGCAAGGCTTGGCGGTGACCGGGCGCGCGGACCAGTTTTCGCTTTCCGTGATCGCTTTCGAGATGCTGACGGGCGATCGCCCCTTCACAGGCGAGCATCTCACCACGGTGGTCTACAAGATCGTAGCGGAGGACCCGCCCCCGGCGCAGAGGCTGAATCCCACGCTCGGGCCGCAGATCGATGCCGTGTTGCGGCGCGGGTTGATGAAGAAACCGGAAGGGCGTTACGGCCTGTGCATCGAGTTTGTGAACGGACTGGATGCCGCGTGCGCGAATACTCAGGGCTGGAAGAATCTGCCGCGCGGCGCCAACCTGAACATGCCCACGGTGATGAGCGAGGCGCCCACGCGCACTACGCTAGTCCAAGCGGGCATGACCACCGAAGAAGCCGCCGCACGGCGCCGCAACCGCTGGAAGTGGGTTCTCCCGTTTGCCGCGGCGCTGGTGGTAGCGGGCGGCCTCATCGGCCTGATCGCGCTGCAGTTCGGCCCGGATCTCGGGGTCAGCCGGGCCCCCGTAACACCGGCGCCCGCTACTTCCAATGCGGCGCCCCCCGCCGAAACCCCTGTAGCGGGAGCCAGCGAAGAGAAGAGGCCGAGCCCGATGGAAGCGGCACCGGTGACCCCGCCAAGCCAGGCTGCCAGCAATCCTCCGGAAACGGCGGCCGCGGAATCCACGGGCCAAAAACCCCAAAAGCCGGCGGAAGCCGCGGGCACGGCAGCGGACGAGCAAAACACCGGCCAGCAACCCGCCGACGAGGAGCAGCCCGAACGCCCCAAGTTGCAGCCCCGTCCCCCCAAGAGTCCGCAAGACGTGCTGGTGACCAGCGAACCGGCCGGCGCCACTGCCATGCTGGACAACAATCCCGCAGCATCCTGCAAGACGCCCTGCATTCTGGCCGTGGCCCCAGGGCGGCACACAATAGCCTTGAAGCAGGACGGGTACCAGCAAGAGAGCCGCGAGATTCGCATCATCGACAGCCCGATCGAGGTGCCCATGGTTTCGCTTCGCGCCCACGCTGGAACGTTGATGCTGACTTCGGAGCCGGCAGGCGCGACGATTTTCCTGAACGACAAGCCGATGCCGCAGAAGACCCCCGCGCAGATCAGGCTGGCTCCCGGCACGTATAATGTCCGCGTTGAGAGGGGCAGCCTTCGAAAATCAGGGACCGTCGAAATTCATAACGGTGAGACCCACTATCTCAAAATCCCCCTGCAATAGGACCCGCAAGCGCATAGTACTGCGTCACATTGGCTCAAGCCCGACCAGTTAGGGCCGGTTAGACCAGCGCATCCGGGAAATCGAGACCAATCTATCCGCTACTCACAACGGTTAGCAGCGCGGCCGGGCCGTTCTGTATACCTTCTGTTAATACTGCAACGGGATAACTAGCAGCTTGTGCGGCAGCTAAAGCTTTACGGCACATACAGTTAGCGGCGCATCAGTGACAATCTGGCACTACAGCCACGGCGTTTTCCGGCTAACTCTTTCATTCCTCAATGCTTCGCATTTGGACGGGGGCGTGCTTTTGACCTTGCGTAACCGCGACTTCATGCGACATGGAGCCACGATGATGAAAACACAAACCAACCTTCGAAAAGACAGTCCCGCCGACCAACCGGCTGAGGTGAACGCGGGACACACATTGATGCTCGGGCTGTTGCGGGCATTTCTGTTGATTACGCTGCTGGCGAGCCTGAGCTTTGGCGGCCCTAAGCTGGCGCCTGACCTGCCCACCGACGCGAACGCAATGGTGGACGTGATCGTTCAGTTCAAGACCCCGCCGACGAAACAGGAGCTCAAGCAGCTTGGCCCGTACGGCCAGATGAAGAAGGTTTTTCAGAACATCAACGGAGCCAATCTCCAGCTACCGATGAGCCTGGTCCAGGCGCTGGAGAACGATCCCAACGTGGCCTATATTTCGCCCAACCGCACTTCGACGGGAATGCTGGACATCGTCACAGCGACTGTGAATGCACCATCAGCCTGGCAGCTTGCATTGGACGGAACCGGAGTGGGAGTGGCGGTGATCGATAGCGGAATAACACCTAAGGATGACTTGATGATGGTCGATGGCGTGACGCCCCGCATCGTCTACAGTGAAAGCTTCATCGGGATATCCGACACCACCGACACTTACGGCCACGGCACGCATGTCGCCGGAATCGTGGGCGGTAATGGAAAGGATTCGACCGGCCTCGGCTTCAGCCGGACGTACAAGGGCGTGGCGCCAAATGTCAATCTGATCAACCTTCGGGTTCTGGATCAGAATGGAGCGGGACTGGAAGCCAACGTCATCGCGGCCATCGATCGCGCGATTCAGCTCAAGAACACCTACAACATTCGCATTATCAACTTGTCTCTGGGTCACCCCATCTACGAAAGTTATACTCTCGATCCGCTCTGCCAGGAGTTGGAGGCTGCATGGAAGGCCGGGATCATCGTTGTCACGGCGGCGGGAAATTTCGGCCGCGACTATTCGCACGGAACGCATGGGTACGGAACGATCGTATCGCCCGGCAACGATCCCTACGTGATCACTGTGGGGGCGACGAAGACCAATGGCACCCCGTCGCGCCTGGATGACTCGGTCGCCAGTTTCAGTTCCAAGGGGCCGACGCTGGTCGATCACATTGTGAAACCTGACCTGATGGCTCCCGGAAATGGCGTCGTCTCGCTGCTGGCGTCTCCGAATTCCACGTTGATTCAGACATTCCCAAAGACCGCGGTTTCAACGAATAACTATGAGACCTCTGGAACCTATTCCGCCTCGGTTCCGAACTATTTCCGGTTGAGCGGCACAAGCATGGCCGCCCCGGTGGTCAGCGGCGCGGCAGCTCTTTTGCTGCAGCAGCAGCCTTTCCTAACGCCCGATCAAGTGAAGGCCCGTCTGATGAAGACCGCGTGGAAAGGGCTGTCGAAGTTCAGCTCCGGGACGGATGCGATCTCGATGGCCTCCTTCAACAGCGAAGACGACATTTTTACGATTGGCGCCGGGTATCTCGACATCCAGGCCGCACTGGCCAACACCGATCTGGTCACGTTGCCGGCCCTTTCGCCTACGGCGGCGTATGATCCGCTCGCCAAAACCGTTTCAATCGTGCGGGATTTTTCGGCCATTTGGGGTGATTCGTACTTGTGGCGCGATTCGGTGGTATGGGGGACGGCGGTCTTCAGCAGCGTTACCTCCAAGGGCTATTCCGTGGTTTGGGGCGACTCTATCGGGGCGGGCTTCAGTGTAGTCTGGGGCGACTGTACCTCGTCGGGCTTCAGCGTGGTGTGGGGCAGTTCCGTAAGCGGCAACTC
>Ga0075426_10002013_pt1 | contig 14588 bp, 11 predicted proteins | sample SoiMethybrSBSTD5_FD_75304 | JGI IMG/M metagenome (GOLD analysis project Ga0075426, IMG submission 75304) | Bulk soil microbial communities from a Populus tree surrounding site in Tennessee, USA - Soil MetaG P. TD hybrid SBSTD5 | ecosystem: Environmental > Terrestrial > Soil > Tree plantation... | reverse complement strand
CGCGTTCATCCTGGAGGTGAACCGCAGTTGGGCGCCGCTGGGCGCGGACCGCTTTTACACCCTCGTGAAGAGCGGCTTCTACGACGGCGCGAGGTTTTTCCGCGTGCTGCCAGGCTTTGTCGTGCAGTTCGGCATCGCTGCCGACCCTGCGGTCAACGCCAAGTGGCGCAACGCCAACCTGCCGGATGATCCGGTTAGCCAGAGCAACCGGCCCGGAACGATCACGTTTGCCACTGGCGGCCCAAACACGCGCACCACTCAGGTCTTCATTAACCTCGCCGATAATGCACGCCTCGACAGCAGCGGCTTCTCGCCTTTTGGAGTGGTGACGCAGGGGATGGATGTCGTGGAACAGCTTTACAGCGGCTACGGCGAAGGCGCGCCCAACGGGTCCGGCCCGGCGCAACCGCAGGCTGAGGCCGAGGGCAACGCCTACCTCGAGCGCGAGTTTCCGAAGCTTGACTACATCAAGAAAGCGACCATAGAAAAATGAAACGCCGTCTATTTTTCTGCGCGCTCGTGGCGTCCGTGGCATGCATGGCGGCCGACGCCCCCACTCTGCGGCTGAACCTGCGCACTCGCGTTGAGGCCTTCAAGGGAACGGGTGACTGGCAGGAGGTGCATATCACCCAAAATCTCCCGGTCGCGCACACCGCCATCCTGATCTGCGACATGTGGGACAAGCACTGGTGCTCGGGCGCGAGCCGCCGCGTGGACGCCCTGGCCGCGCGCATGAATCCGGTTATCGAGAAAGCGCGTGCCGCTGGCATCCAGATCATCCACGCGCCGTCCGAGACCATGGATTTCTATAAGGATGCGCCGCAGCGGCTGCGCATCATCGCGCTGCCCAAAGTTGATCCGCCGCCTAACCTCGCGCTTGTCGATCCGCCGCTGCCTATCGACGATTCCGATGGCGGCTGCGATACTCCCGATCAATTCTATAAAGCCTGGACGCGCGAAAACGCCGGGCTCCGCGTTGCGCCGGAGGACGTGATCTCGGACAATGGCACGGAAATCTATGGCTTTCTCCACAGCCGCGGCATCGACCATTTGCTGGTTATGGGCGTCCACACCAACATGTGCGTGCTGAACCGGACCTTCGCCATCAAGCAGATGACAAAGTGGGGGGAGCGCGCGATCCTGGTCCGCGATCTCACAGACTCCATGTACAACCCCAAGGACCGGCCCTTTGTCAGTCATGACCGGGGCACTGAGCTGGTGATCGAGCACATCGAGAAATATTGGGCGCCGACGGTTCTCAGTGGGGAACTGCTGCGTGCAATCGGCGAGGCGCGGCCCTAACGAGCGTCTACTTCACGTCGCCTTCGTATGGAAACTTGTTGATGGCTTTCAGGCATTGGCTGAGCGCTTCATAAATCGTGTGGCCCCAGCCGCAGGGCGTGAACGGCGCCGAATTCTGATTGGTCTGCTTGTCGGCTTGCGCGAAGAATTTCATCGTCGGGTCGGGAGGCGTCACGTACTCCTTGACCGTAATCAGGAACTCGATCTCGCCCGACGCCTGCTGCTTCTTCATCGAGAAATGCTCCAGCTTGCATAGCTGTTCGGACGGTTGATTTTGTGCGAATACCCAGTCAGGCATGTCGGTCTCGTATCGAAGTGGAGGTTTCACTAGCGTACCGCATAAACCTTCGAATCTCGTGGCATAGCGGCGGCGTACTTGACCGTCGTCGCGACCGCGTTGTACCCTCGCAGCCATGATTCTGCCCCAGACTTATGGCGCCGCTCTTCTGCTCACCCTCGTGAGCATGCTTTGCTGGGGTTCCTGGGCCAATACATTCAAGCTCGCCGGAAAGTGGCGCTTTGAGCTGTTCTACTACGACTATTCGCTGGGTCTTTTGATCGCCGCCATGATTTACGCCCTGACTTTCGGCAACCTCGGTTCCGACGGCTTCGCCTTCACTGACGACCTGGCGCACGCCGGCAAACGCCAGATCCTGTTCGGGGCGGTGGGCGGCATCGTGTTTAACCTGGCCAACATGCTGCTGGTGGCGGCCATCTCGCTTGCCGGGCTGTCGGTCGCATTCCCTGTAAGCATCGGACTGGCGCTCGTCATCGGCGTCGTCTGGAACTATATTCTGAAGCCGCAGGGCAATCCGGTGCTGCTTTTTACCGGCGCCGCGATCGTGGTGGCCGCCATCGTTGTAGACGCCTTCGCTTACCGCGCGCTCGAAGCCGGGAAAGCGCAGGCCGCGCGCCGGGTATCCGGGAAGGGAATTGCGGTCAGTCTGTTGAGCGGTGTGCTGATGGGATCGTTCTTTCCCCTGGTCGAAATGGGAAAAGCCGGCCCGCTAGGCCTGGGCCCATACGCCATCGGATTCGTCTTCGCCGTGGGTGTGTTCCTTTCGACATTCATCTTTAACCTGTTCTTCATGAACCTACCGGTCGAAGGCCCGCCAGTCGCCATGCCCGAGTATTTCAAAGGGACCGGTGGGCAGCACCTGCTGGGCGTAGTCGGCGGCCTGATCTGGGCCACCGGCACTATCGCCAATTTCGTCGCCGCCAGCGCACCCGAGTCTGTCCAGGTGGGTCCAGCAATCAGCTACGCCCTCGGCCAGGGCGCGACCATGGTGAGCGCGCTTTGGGGACTCCTAGTCTGGAACGAGTTCGCCGGCGCGAGCGGCCGCGTACGTGCGCTGGTTGTCGTCATGCTAGTCCTGTTCATCTGTGGCCTGGCGCTGATTTCCGCCGCCCCGAAATACGCCGGCTAAATCTTTGGAGCAACAATGGAGACACTTTGGAAGGATCTGAAATACGGGCTTCGGATGCTGGCAAGGTCGCCCGGGTTTGCCGCTGTCGCCATCGTGACGCTCGCGCTCGGCATCGGTGCCAACACTGCTATCTTCAGCGTGGTCGAAGGGGTCGTCTTGGCCCCTCTGCCCTACACCGAACCCGATCGCCTGGTTGTGGTGCGCGAGAACAGTCTCACCCTTAAGCGCGAGATGTCTGTCTCATACCCTGACTTCCTGGATTGGCAGCGCAATGCCCAGTCGTTCCAGCAAATGGCGTCCGTCCGATGGTTGGACTATAACCTGACGAGTCCCGGAACACCCGAGCATCTGAATGGCAAACAAATTTCCTCAGGCTTCTTCAGCACCCTGGGCGTAAAGCTAGCCCTCGGCCGTGATTTCTCGCCGCAGGAAGACGTGCATCGCGGAGCGCCAGTCGTCATCATCAGCGGCCGTCTGTGGAGAAGTCGGTTCTCCGGCAGCAGTGAAGCGCTCGGCAAGTACATAACTTTGGATGGATCGGACTACACCATCGTGGGCGTCCTCCCATTCGGGTTTCATCTCATCGGAAACGACGCTGATGTCTATACACCGCTCGGACAGGGCGATCCACTCGTCGTGAACGATCGCACCATGCATCCGGGTATCCTCTGTATCGCACGCCTGAAGCCCGGCGTGACCGTGGCTCAGGCGCGGGCGGAGATGGGTGCAGTTCAGAATCAGTTGAATCAGGTTTACCCCGCTGCGGATCGTGGTTTGGGAACTGATGTGGTGCCGCTCAAGCAGGAAATCGTCGGCGACGTAAGTAAAACGCTCGTGCTGCTCCTGGGGGCTGTGGGACTGGTCTTGCTGATCGCCTGCGCAAACGTCGCCAATCTTCTGCTAGCACGCTCCGTCGCACGCGCGCGGGAGTTCGCCATTCGCTCGGCGCTGGGCGCGAGCCGTGCGCGCATCGCCGGGCAGTTGGTTGCGGAAGGCGTGCTGCTCTCGACTGCTGGCGGAGCGGTGGGACTTGTGATTGCCAAATGGGGAGTCAGCCCGGCGCTGGCCGCGGCGGCGGGAAGCCTGCCACGCAGCGAGAACATCGCTGTGAGTATACCTGTCCTGTTATTTACATTTGGGGTTTCGATTACGGTTGGAATTTTGTTTGGTCTCGCGCCCGCGTTGAAGAGCTCGAACACTGACCTGCAAGCGTCGCTCAAGGAGGGAGGCCGCGGCTCGACTGGCGGCCATCATCGCGCTCAGCATGTTCTGGTAGTTGTCCAAATGGCGTTGACTCTGGTTTTGCTAACGGGCGCCAGCTTGCTCTTTCGCACGATCCACAACTTGTGGGAGGTTCATCCTGGCTTTAATACGCAGCAAATCATTACTTTCAAGGTGGGACTTTCGCCCTCGGTGACCAGGACGCCGTCAGACACCCGAATTGCCTACCAGCAGTTGACCGAGCGCATCCGCCACATTCCCGGCGTGCAAGCTGCGGACCTCACGGTGCTGGTTCCACTGAGTCAGCAGGCCAATGCCGGTCCCTTCTGGGTAGGCTCGCAAGAGAATACATACATTTCTGAGGCGCCGCGGGCAAACTATTATGAGACAGGTCCGGATTATCTCCAGACTGTGGAAATACCTCTCCTTAGAGGCCGTTTCTTTAGCCCGAAAGACTCCACCAAGTCAGCGCCGGTCGTCGTAATCGACAGCGTCCTGGCGCGCACCTATTTTGCGGACAGGGACGCCGTGGGTCAGACGATCACGATTGCACATTGGGGTGCTGCCCGGATCATCGGTGTGGTGGGCCACGTCAGACACTGGGGACTGGGCGATCCCGACCTGTACACCCAAAATCAGATCTACATTTCTTTTTACCAGCTTCATGACGAGTGGGTGCCGCTATTCCAAAGGGACGTGACGATGATTGTTCGCACGCCGCTCGACACTGCCACTGTTATGCCCGCGATCAAAGCTGCGGTTTATGGAGCGGATAGCGGCCAGCCGGTCTATGGCGTCCAAACCATGCAGCAGATTGTCTGGGAGTCGATGTCGTCGCAGCGCTTTCCCATGATCCTGCTCGGGGCGTTTGCTGTGCTGGCGTTGCTGCTGGCTTCGGTCGGAATCTACGGCGTGATTTCCTATTCGGTGACCCTGCGAGTGCACGAGATCGGGATTCGCATGGCACTCGGGGCCGAAAAGCGGAGTATTTTTCGGATGGTAATCGGACAGGGTCTTCGTCTGGCTCTTGCTGGCCTCGCGATCGGGGCGGGAGCCGCCGTAATGCTCACCCGGCTGCTGGTGAGCTTCTCGCGGTTGCTTTATGGAGTCGGGACGACCGACCCGGCAACGTACGTCTCGGTATCGCTCATGCTTAATGCGGTGGCCGTTTTGGCGTGCTATATTCCAGCGCGACGCGCGGCAAAGGTGGACCCAATGGTGGCGCTGAGAAACGAATAGCCAGTGACCACTTAATTCCTCTCGAAAATTACCATGTACTGGCTGCCCTTGGTGTGCTCGTGCTCCGAGATCAGCCGGAAATGGTTGGCTTGGATCTCTTTGATCACGTCCGCATCATCCAGGCGGATGTGTTGCATTGCCCCGCCACCGGGCATGGCGTCGGGCCGTTTGTAATAATCCACCACCACCAGCCGGCCTCCGGCGCGCAGCTCGCGATGCAAGGCCGCCAGCATTTTCTCCGGATAATTCCAGTGATGATAGGTATCGAGCGCCAGCACCACGTCCACGGCGTTTTCGGGAAGGCTGGGGTCGGTCTCGGAGCCTTTGATAAATCTCACATTCGTGAGCTTGTGCTCTTTCGCAGTGTTCTGAGCCTTCTCCAGAAAATCAGGGAAAATATCTTCGCTGAGCACGCTGCCGCCCGAACCTACGGCCGGGCTCAAGTACGGCAGCATGAAACCCGTGCCCGTCCCGATATCCGCCACCGTCATGCCCGGCTTTAGTGACATCGCCGCGACCAGTTCCTTTGGCTTTTGTTTCTGATCGCGGTCCGCCGCCGAGAGAGTTTTCGCCAGAGACTCGCGGCCTTCCTTGGTCTGATACCGTTCATTGGCGTCTTTGGCTACTTGCCCACAAAGAACGGATGCCAACAGCAGCAGGGCTAACCCTGACACGCGCTTTCTCATAACGGCGGCTCCATCGGTAACGCCAGCGGCGGCTCGCGGAGGAATTCCAGGTGCGACATCTTCTCGACAGCCTGGCGCACGGCGTCCTCGTAAGTGGGCTCTACTGTGATCACGAACGGCAGATCGCGCTTGGTGTCGCTCGGCAATTGCAGCACGGCTTCCAGGCTGATGCGCTGCTCCGCAAGTATACCGGCGAGGGCGGCAATGATCCCCGGCCGGTCATCCACGCGGAAGCGCAGGTAGTACGCGCACTTCTCGCGCGTGACCGAAAGCGGTTTGTACTCGCCGAGCCGCTCGTGCGCGAATGGCGAGACGCGCTCCGGCCGCCCATACCGGATTTCGCGCGCCACGCGCATCAGGTCGCTCACCACGGCGACTCCGGTGGGCAGCGACCCGGCTCCGCGGCCGTAATAAAACGTGTCCTCGCCGAAGCGGCCTTTCACCCACACTGCGTTGTAGGCGCCTTGCACGCTGGCGATGATGGTCCCGGAACCGATGAGCGCCGGACGAACCGAGAGGATCAGCCCGTCGGCCGTCTGCCGCGCCCCGCAGATCAGCCGTATGGTGTGTCCCAACTGGTGCGCGTACTCGAAGTCCATGGGCGAGATGCGGCGGATTCCTTCGACAAAAATGTCCGCGGGTGTGATTTTTTCTCCAAACGCCAGAGCCGCCAGAATGGCCAGCTTGGAGCGGGCGTCGTAGCCGTCGACGTCCGCGCTGGGATCGGCCTCGGCATAGCCTAGCCGCTGCGCCTCGGCCAGCACCGCGTCGAATGCCGTCCCGTGCTTCTCCATTTCGGTGAGGATGTAATTGCTGGTTCCGTTCAGAATGCCGTAGAGCGCCACCACGCGGTCGCCCGAGATGCCTTCGCGCAGCACGGCGTGGATGGGAATGCCGCCGGCCACGCTGGCTTCCATGGCCAGATTGATTCCCGCCCCGATGGCCCGGTCCCAGATCTCCGAGCCGCAGGCCGCCATCAGCTCTTTGTTGGCGGTAACAATGGACTTCTTGTTAGCGATGGCCCCGTCGATCATCTCCCCCGCAACGCCCGTGCCGCCAACCAGTTCGGCCACGATATCCACATCCGGGCGGGAGACGACCTGGCGCCAGTCGGTGGTGCGGTACACCCGGCCGAGCGACTCCGGCAGTTTCTTGCTTTCCACAGACCGGCTGCATACCGCTGTTACCTGTAGCGGGAAGCCCAGTTTGAGTGCGATCTGAGCGGCATTTTCCGCGAGCACCGCGAGCGTGCCCGATCCTACGTTGCCCAAGCCAATCACGCCCACGTTCACCGGCTGCATCTTGGTTATCATAACAACTGGTTTCGCGCGCTTGGGCCGTAACGTGTGATGGGTCCGGGCGTCATACCGAAAGGTCCAATCCGATGAAAAAATGGTTCATTACCTGCGCGGCCTTAGCAGTGTGGACGCTCGCGGCATCGTCGATGCCCTCCCAGGATCGGCGTCCGCGTGATGAAGAGACACAATCTCCCACGCGGCTGCCCAGCGGCAAACTCCAACAGGACGAAATCCTGAAGGCCGACCATGAAAAGTCCGTCAAGGATGCCGCCCAGCTCATCGACCTGGCCGAGAGCTTGAAAGCAGAACTGGAGAAAGATGACACGCACGTGCTCTCGATTTCAAGCCTCAAGAAGACCGAAGAAATAGAGAAAATCGCCAAACGGATCCGCGCGCGACTCAAGCGGTTTTAAGCGGCACGAGGCGCGACAAGTACCAGAATTTGGTTCTAAACCCTAGATTTCGGCACACATTACGATTAGCCGGCCCGCCGTTCGGCTGTAAATAATTGATAAATAATATACTTGATCCTACATAAAAGTGGTACTAAACCTGCCGTGACAGACGCCTCGATGTGTGCAGCAAAGTCAACGGAGGTGTAGGGTGAAGCACTTGAGAGCTTTGATTCTTGTTTCGATAGCTTTAGGGGCGGCGGGCTGGCTTATGGCCGACTCTATCCCGGATCCGATCATCAAGTTCACTATTCCCGGAGGACACTCTATCGACCTTTGCACTCCTGAAAAGGGATCGGATACTTGTTCACAGACGATATCGGAAGCGATTGCAGGCGACGGTTTCGGAACCATCGACCTTCACAATCCCAAAACCAATTTTGCCGCCATCGAGATGGACTTCTTCTTCCAGACCGACAATCTCAACCAGCCGTTCACGGCCAGCACCACCGATTTCACAACGGTCGATATCATTAGGCATTTCTCATGTGACGGCGAGTTTTGCCCAGGCAACGGAACGCTTGAAGTAGATTATTTCGGGATCGAGGAAGGGGGCACCCCAGGATCGGCCTTTCTGCCGGCGATTCCGTGCGTGGGCGATGGGTGCCCGACTGCCATAGGCTTCGTTCCCTTTAGTAGCGTCACCATCGACACTACCTTCGCCGGGGTCACAGACCCCCCAACGTGTTGTGATGGCCTGCAACCCGACGAGCATGGAGAGCTCACGCTGACCGCCGATGCGCCGGAGCCGGGATCCCTGGTCCTGTTATTCGGTGCGGCCGGACTGCTTGGGTTGAAGCGCAGGGTCTGGCGCCGCTAGATCTTCTGTCAACCAGTTTTGCGGCTGAAGTCCTTCATCAGCTTTGCGAACTCCGGCATGGACCGCAGGGCCGCGAGTTCCGGTTCGCTTCTTACCATCTCCACGGGGAAACCCTTTTGCAGCGCTTCGCGCAGGCGGTTCAATGAATCCGCCGGCTTGCCAGACAGAAGCTGAATTACCGCGTCGTCATAGATGAGGACGTTATTGTTGGCGTTGATTTCGCGCGCCTTGGCGATGAAATTCTGCGCCCGGCTCAAGTCGCCGTTCTTGGCATAATACAGCGCGAGCTCCGCGAGAGTTATGGCATCCCGCGTGTTGACCTGGTAAGCTTTCAGTGCCAGCTTGATGGCCGTATCGTAGTTGGATTTCGCCTTGTCGCGCTGCCCTAGCTGACGGTAGGCGTCGGCCAGGCCGCCAATGTTCTCGTGGCTGGTGGGTTCCATCTGCACAGCCTTCTCCAGAGCCCCGGCGGCGTCGCTGTAGCGCCCGAGATAATAGAATGCCGCGCCGAGATTGGCGTACGCGTCGCCGTTGGGCTCAAGTGACAGAGATTTCTGGTAAGCTGCGACCGCTTCATTCCACTTTCCTTGCTGAAAGGAGGCGCCACCCAAATTGTTATAGGCGGGCGCCCAATCCGGCGTCAGTTCCGTAACGCGGCGAAACGCCTCTACAGCCTTGTCGCCCTCCCCGAGCCTGGCACAAGCCACACCTAGCCAGTTGAAGTTAAACCAGTAGTACGGATTGATCTGAGCGGCCTTCTCATAGGCGGCAATGGCCTCGTTCTTCCGGCCGGCCGACAGATAGACTTGCCCCAGACGGCGGTAGCTCTCATCCGCGTTCGGCGCCAGCTCCAATCCGAGTTTGGCCTCAGCGATCGACGCCTCGGTCCTGCCGGTTTCGAGAAAGATGGTAGCGAGCACCCAATGGACCTCGGGCAGGTCCTGATTGAGCTGCTTGGCTTGTTCGGCGGCGCTCAGAGCTTTTTGGGCCCAGGAGTCATCTTTCGTCAAGAAGTACAGAGCCATGCTGATGTCAGCCCTGCCGGTGTAGGCGAGCGCGAAGCGTGGGTCCTTCCTTATGGCCTCGTCATAGAAGTTCAGCGCCTCCTTATACCCCTTGATATTCGGCTGGCGCCGCATCATGTCACGGCCTTTCAGGTATAGCTCGTAAGCCCCGTAATTTCCCGTCTGGCGCAGAGCGCCACGCGACAGATCCTCGTCGCTCGGTTTGAGATCCAGCGCGGAGACCAGCTGTTTGTAGATGGAATTCTCGGTGGTGAGCAGGTCCCGGCGCAGCGCTGTGAACTCTTGGCCCCACAAACGCTGCCCTTTCTTTACGTCCGCTACCTGGATCACGATGCGCACGTTGTCACCGGCGCCCTGCACAGTACCGGTGACCACCAGATTGACTCCCAGGCTCTTGGCGATGTCTTCAACCGAGCTCTTCTTGATTGCATGCTCCTTCACGGCGTCCTCGACGGCACCGGGCAGCGCGACGTGAACGTCTTTCAGCGGGAAAAGCTGGGCGGTAAGGGAGTCCACCACCCCCTCGGCAACATACTTCAGCGACGCCTCATCACCTAATACCTTGAATGGCAGCACGGCGAGGTACTTTTGGGCCGGCGGATTGGAATTGGTGGCGGGAGCGCTCTGCAGCCGAGCCAGAACCGCGTTTCGCCAGGAAGGAATCGACAACGCCGCGCCCACCAGAAGCAATAGCGCGGCCATCGAAGCAACTAGCCATTTGGGATAGCCCGTCTCGGCGATACGCAGGCGGACGACGCGGGCCGGGGGAGTCGCCGCTTCGAGATCGTGTAGAACCTCGCGCGCATGCTGGTAACGGAGGTCGGGATCCTTCTCCAGGCACTTCAGAATGATTTTCGCCAGGTAGTCGGGCAGCTCCGGGTTGGCGTCCTTGGGGTCTTTGGGTTTCTGGGTGACGTGCTGGTACATCACCTGAACGGTTGAATTGCCGGAGAAGGGTGCATCACCGGTCAACATCTCGTAGAGAATCACGCCGAGTGAATAAATGTCGCTGCGGTGATCGGCGGGCTTCGATTCGGCCTGCTCCGGCGACATGTAACGCGGGGTACCAAGCACTTCGCCGGCGCGCGTCATCATGGTGGTGGATTCACCTTCGAGCGATTTCGCCAAGCCAAAATCCGACACGTACACCTGGTCGTTCTGATCGATAAGGACGTTGCGCGGCTTTAGGTCGCGATGCACCACGCCTTCCACGTGAGCGGCCTCGAGCGCGCCGGCGAGCTGTTTGGCGATGTCTACGGCGCGATCGACCGGCAGGCGCCCGGTCTCCGCGATGACGTCGTGCACATCCTTGCCCTGCACATACGCCATCGAAATGAACTTGACGCCGCCTACGTCGCCCAGATCGTGAATCCGCAAAATATTCTTGTGCGAGATGCGGCTGGCGAGCAGCAGCTCCTGTTTGAAGCGCTGCAGGGAGCTGGGATCGCTGGCCAGCTCGTGCCGCACCAGCTTGAGCGCCACCGTGCGGTCGAGGTCTTTGTCATGGGCCCTGTAAACCTTGCCCATGCCGCCCTCGCCGATCAGCGCTTCGATTTCGTAGCGCGGGCCAAATTCAGAACCGGGCCCAAGCGCGGCGAGCGAAATGGCCGGCATTTGCGCCACGCTCGCGAAGGTTTGCGCGGTATTGCCGCCGAGGTCCGCCAGGATCTCGCCGGTGGTCTGATAGCGCTTCGCTACATCGGCTTCCAGGCATTTCATCACTACATCATTCAAGTGCTGGGGAATGGCGGGTTCGAGGGTGCTCGGCGGCGCGGCCTTTTCCTGCACACGCTTCAGCAATGCGGCCATCATGGTGTCGGCCTGGAACGGCAGCCGGCCGGTCAGCATTTCGTAGATAATGATTCCCAGGCTGAATAGATCGGACCGGGCATCTACCTTCTCGGCGCGGGCCTGCTCGGGGGACATGTAATCCGGTGTGCCCATCAACACACCGGTGCGCGTCATGCCGGCCGTCTCCATGGAGCGCGCCAGGCCGAAATCCATCACCCAGACGCGGCCGTTGCCGTCTACCATGACGTTTTGCGGCTTCAGATCGCGGTGGACCACGCCTTCGGTGTGCGCCGCTTCGAGGCCGCGGCAGATCTGCTGGACGATGGGCACGGCTTCATCGGGCGGCAGCTTGCCGCGCTCCACGATGATGCTCTTGAGGTCGCGGCCTTCGACATAATCCATGGTGATGAACTTGCGCCCATCCGCCATGCCCAGATCGAAAATGCGAATGACGTTCTTGTGCGTGACCTGCCGCGCGAGAATCAGCTCCTGCTTGAAGCGGCGCAGAATGTCAGGATGCCCGGCCAGCTCCGGCCGTATCACTTTGAGCGCCACCAGGCGATCGAGCTCGCGATCGCGGGCCTTATAGACGGCGCCCATGCCGCCTTCACCCAGGCGTTTCAGGATTTCGTAGCGCTCGCCCAGCACGACGCCAGGCTCAATGGCAGCGTTGGGGTCACGGGTGTCGGGCTTCTGAAGAGGAACCGACCAGCCGGTCGCGCCGGCAACGGTGGCTTCGGGATCCGACGGCTTCGGGGCAGAGTAAACAACGGTGGCCGCCTCGCCTGCCCGTTGGATGGCGATGGTGGCGCCTTCGATATCAAACGGAGTACTGCACTTAACGCATGTTTGCGATCCAGGCGGATTCGTAGTGTGGCAGATTGGGCATTCCACCATCATCGTCAACCTTAGGCGCTATTGTACTTTACACACGTTAACGCAGCACCCGCTCGACGGGCAAACCGCGGAAGGGGCAATACAGGCGCTGGCGCCGGGCCACGTGTTGACGGAATGACGATCCGATTGCCGGACCAAGGGCTACTCGGCTGGCCGAATGTTCTGATTTACCTGGAAGAAATTCTTGGGATCGTATTTCTTCTTGATGGCGACCAAACGAGCATAGTTGTCTCGATAGGTGGCCTGAACACGTCCCTGGCCCTCTTCCATCATGAAGTTGACATACGCGCCGCCGGCTGAATAAGGATGCAGGGCCTCCCAATAGTCTTTGCACCAGGTGGTGATCTTGTCGCGGTTAGCGGGGTCGGCGTCCACGCCCACGATCACCTCGGCGAACATCGCCTCGCGGAAACTGTATGCGGTGTCGTTCTTGCCAACCCGCTGTGCCGCCCCATTGACCGGATAAAGGTGCATGGTGGAGAGCATGGTCGGTATCTGGGAGCCGTGTTCGACGTGACGGGCAACAGCTTCGTCGCTCAATTCGGTGAAGTTGTCAGCACGCCAATACCATTGCAGGCCGGGAACGAACAATGGGTCAAACAAACTCTGCACGGCGGGAAATGGCGCAAGCCCGACGTGGTCAAAAAGGGGCTTGCCAAGCGTTCGCATCGGTTTGAGAGATTTTTCCACCTCTTCCGCCGACCCGGTGCAACACCACACTACCCCGCAAACTTTCTTCAGGTGCAGATGCTCGGGGAACATTGGCGCGGGTGGGACGACGAGGAAAGCGAAGAAGCCGCTGATATTCTCGGGAGCTGCCTTAATGAAATCTCGATAGGCGCCGACGACCTTCGCGGCTTCGTCGAGCGGCCAGAACGTCGGACCGAAGTGGACCATCTTGACCGGCTGGAGCCGAAACTCGAAGGAAGTGATCACCCCGAAGTTTCCACCACCGCCACGTACCGCCCAAAACAGATCTGAATTCTCTTTGCTGTTCGCCGTCACGAAGCTGCCATCCGCCAAAACCATGTCCACGGCGAGGAGATTGTCGATCGTCAGGCCGAATTGGCGGGTCAGGTAGCCGATACCGCCGCCGAGCGTGAGGCCGGCCACTCCCGTGGTGGAGATGAAGCCGGAGGGTGTGGCCATGCCGAAGGCGTGGGTCGCATGATCCACATCGCCCCAGACGCACCCCGCCTCGACGCGGACCGTTTTGGCCGCAGGGTCCACCCGAATGCCCTTCATTCGCGAAAGGTCGATTACCAGACCGTCGTCGCAAGTTCCAAGGCCGGCTCCATTGTGCCCGCCACCGCGAATCGCCGTCAACAGGCCATTTTCCCGGCCAAATTCCACTGCCGCCATGACGTCGGCCACATCCACGCAACGCGCAATGAGACGCGGGCGTTTGTCGATCATGCCGTTGTAGACTTTGCGGGCAGACTCATACGCCGCGTCCGTGGGCTGGATAAGCTCCCCACGGAAGGAACTTTTCAACTGATCTACAGTTTGTGCAGGCACAGAATTCTCCCAATCATAGTGATGTTTGATGACGGTTCGAACGAGCCCAAGACCGAGATTATACTAGTCAATTTTGCATGGGCGTAGCCAATTATACGGCCATCCGCTTCCAGTGTAATTCGCTCCTCTTGCGCCGGGGTTTGACCGAGGAACTGCCGCTGGAAACGAGTATAAACAACAGGACCCGATACCATGGTAAAAACTCCCTTCGTTGCTCTGAATGCCTCTCCCAATGAAACGCGGAAACTAGCTGTGGAATGGCTCAACCGACAATGCTGCTTTCGGGAGGGCCGGCGGCAATTCGGCAGTCAGTTCAGGAAATAGGTGCGATATAAAGTATCACGCTGCTTGGGGATGAAGCCGGCGTCGCGGATCATGCGCCGCAGTTCTTCCTCCGAAGCCCGGTGATGCGCCCCGGCGGCGGAGACCACATTTTCCTCGATCATGATGCTGCCCACATCATTACCGCCGAAGCGCAGGCCGAGCTGGCAAGTTTTCAAGCCCGGCGTGACCCAGGAAGACTGGATGTTGTCGATGTTGTCGAGATAGATGCGCGAGAGCGCCAGCATTTGCAGATACTCGACCGCCGTGGCTTCTTCCTTGACGAAGCGGCCGAGCGAAGTGTTCTCGCGCTGGAAAGTCCAGGGGATGAAGGCCGTGAAGCCGCCTGTATCCTGCTGAATCTGGCGCACGATCTCGAGATGATGGATTCGCTCCTCGAAAGTCTCGCCGCAGCCGAACATCATGGTGGCGGTAGTGCGCATGCCGAGCGAATGGGCGGTGCGGTGCACGTCGATCCACTCTTGCGTCGAGCACTTCAAGCGGCTGATGCGGTGGCGCACGGCGTCATCGAGGATCTCGGCGCCACCACCGGGAATGGAATCGAGCCCGGCGTCGCGAAGGCGTGCGATG
>Ga0075426_10002009_pt1 | contig 14602 bp, 12 predicted proteins | sample SoiMethybrSBSTD5_FD_75304 | JGI IMG/M metagenome (GOLD analysis project Ga0075426, IMG submission 75304) | Bulk soil microbial communities from a Populus tree surrounding site in Tennessee, USA - Soil MetaG P. TD hybrid SBSTD5 | ecosystem: Environmental > Terrestrial > Soil > Tree plantation... | reverse complement strand
TCGTCGAGGATGCGGTCGGGGAACGTCTCCCGGACACGCACGTCGGTCATCTCGAACACCGCGTCGTTGAGGCTTTCGAGGTGCTGGACGTTCACCGTCGAGATCACGTCGATGCCGGCCGCCAGAATGTCGTCGATGTCCTCGTAGCGCTTCTCATGGCGTGCTCCCGGCGCGTTGGTGTGCGCAAGCTCGTCGACGAGTGCGAGCTCGGGCGTGCGACGGATCACGGCGTCGAGGTCCATCTCGTCGAGCTCCAGCTCCCCGCGACGCGTTCTCAGCTTCGGCACGAGCTCGAGCCCGTCCGCGAGTGCGGCCGTCTCGGGCCGGTCGTGCGGCTCGAGGTAGCCGATCACGACGTCCCGCCCCTCAGCCTGAGCCTGACGGCCCTCCTGGAGCATCCGGTAGGTCTTCCCGACGCCCGCCGCGGCGCCGAGCAGGATGCGGTAGTGGCCGCGCGCCAATGTTCACGCGCCGAAGACGTTGTGGATGAGCAGGTCGATGAGCTTGATCCCGATGAACGGAAGGATGACGCCACCCAGACCGTAGATCAGCAGGTTGCGTCGTAGCAATGCAGTCGCTCCGATCGCGCGGAACTTCACGCCGCGCAAGGCGAGCGGGACGAGTAGCGGAATGACGAGCGCGTTGAAGATGATCGCCGAGACGATCGCGCTGCGTGGACTGCCGAGCGCCATCACGTTGAGCGAGTCGAGCGGCCCCTTCCCGCTTCGTGTCGCGTAGGTCGTCGCGAAGATGGCCGGGATGATGGCGAAGTACTTCGCGACGTCGTTGGCGATCGAGAACGTCGTCAATGCGCCACGGGTGATCAGCAGCTGCTTGCCGACCTCCACGATCTCGATCAGCTTCGTCGGGTTCGAGTCGAGGTCGACCATGTTCCCTGCTTCCTTCGCCGCAGACGTTCCCGTGTTCATCGCCACGCCGACGTCCGCCTGCGCGAGCGCCGGGGCGTCGTTGGTGCCGTCACCGGTCATGGCGACGAGCCTGCCGCCCGCCTGCTCGTCCTTGATCAGCCGCATCTTCGTCTCGGGAGTGGCTTCGGCGAGGAAGTCGTCGACGCCGGCCTCCTTCGCGATCACCTCCGCGGTGATCGGGTTGTCGCCGGTGATCATGACCGTGCGGATGCCCATACGCCGGAGCTCGTCGAAGCGCTCGTTCATTCCGCCCTTGACGATGTCCTTGAGGTAGATGACGCCGAGGACGAAGTTGTCCTGCGCAACGACTAGCGGTGTCCCGCCGTCGCGCGCGATATGTGCGACGGCATCGTCCAGCGCAGCCGGCGCGCGGCCGCCCTGGTCTTCCACCCAGTGCTTGACGGCGTCCGCGGCGCCCTTGCGGAGGCTATGGCCGTCGAGGTCCACGCCGCTCATGCGGGTCGTCGCACTGAAGGGAATGAATGTGGCCTCGTGCTCCGAGAGCTCGCGTCCGCGCAGCCCGTAGCGTTCCTTGGCGAGCACGACGATCGACCGTCCTTCGGGGGTCTCGTCGGCCAGGGAAGCGAGCTGGGCGGCCTCGGCAAGCTCCGTCGGGTTGACCCCGTCGACGGTGATGAACTCCGCCGCCTGCCGGTTTCCGAGCGTGATCGTGCCGGTCTTGTCGAGGAGGAGCACGTCGACATCGCCCGATGCCTCGACGGCGCGACCGGATACCGCGAGCACGTTCCGCTGGACGAGGCGATCCATGCCGGCGATGCCGATCGCGGAGAGCAGCGCCCCGATGGTCGTCGGGATCAGCGCCACGAGCAGCGCGATCAGCACGGTTTGTGACAGCGACGTACCGGCGTAGAGAGCGAATGGCCGCAGCGTGACGACCGCCGCGAGGAACGTGATCGTCAACGCGGCCAACAGGATGTTCAGCGCGATCTCGTTCGGGGTCTTCCGGCGTTCGGCGCCCTCGACGAGCGCGATCATCCGGTCGAGGAACGACTTGCCCGGCTCCTGTGTGACCTCGATCACGAGTTGGTCGGAAAGGAGCTTCGTCCCGCCGGTGACGGCCGAGCGATCGCCGCCGGACTCGCGGATCACCGGCGCCGACTCCCCGGTGATCGCCGACTCGTCGACCGAGCCGACACCTTCGATCACCTCGCCGTCTGCGGGAATGACGTCACCCGCGTGCACGACGATGACGTCGCCGCGCTGAAGGTCGGCAGCCGGGACCTCACGTCCGTCTCGCAGGTGCGCGGTCGTCGTCGTGCGCGTGGCACGGAGCGCATTCGCCTGTGCCTTGCCGCGCCCTTCGGCGATCGCCTCGGCGAAGTTCGCGAACAGCACGGTGAGCCACAGCCAGACCCCGACGGTCCCCGTGAACCACAGCGGCTCGTGGTGGCCGCTCGAAGAAAGGTCGCGGAAGAAGATGACCGTGACGATCACCGAGCCGAGTTCGACGATGAAGATCACGGGGTTGCGCACGAGCGTGCGCGGGTCGAGCTTCAGGAACGAGTCGCGAATCGAGGCGAGAAAGATCTCGCGCGTGAACATGTTCTGGCGGCGTCCGCTCATGCCGGCGCCTCCCGGTCGAGCGCGAGGTTGAGCTCGAGCACGTTGACTCCGGGCTCGCCGAGGAACCCGAGCCCGCGGCCGTCGGTGTGCTTGTCGACCAGATCCAGGATGCGTTGCTGCGAGAGCCCGCGCACCGAGGCGACGCGCGCGGCCTGCAGCCGTGCGTTCGCCGGAGAGATGTGTGGGTCGATTCCAGATCCCGAGGTCGTGACCGCGTCGACCGGGATGTCGCCGATCGTCAGCCCGGGGTTGTACGGGCGTTCGAGCTTCAGGATCGCCCTCGCCTGCTGCCGGACTGCCTTCGCCAGGTCAGGGTTCGTCGGGCCGAGGTTTGCGAACGTGGTCGCGCCCGCGTTGTAGGCCGGCGCGGTGGCGGACGGCCGCGGGTGGAAGTACTTCGGGCTCGTGAAGCCTTGCGCCACGAGCTTCGAGCCGACGACACGGCCGTCGACCTTCACGAGGCTCCCATTGGCCTTGCCTGAGAAGAACGCTTGCGCGAACCCTGTCAGCAGGAGTGGGTACGCGAGGCCGAACACGAGCGTGCACAGGACGACCGCGACAACGGCGCCTCGGAGCACGCGGGTCACGACAGCGCCTCGACGATCGGCCCAAGCGACAGGGCCGGGAAGATCATCAAGCCTGCGGTCAGGACGATCACGCCGACGATCAGGACGCCGAACGTCAGGCCGTCAGTGCGAAGCGTTCCGGCCGAAGGCGGCACGGCGCGCTTCTGCGCAAGCGACCCACCGATTGCGAGCGCCGCGATCAGCGGCACGAAGCGCCCGAGCCAGAGCGTGATCGTGCCGGCGAGCGCCGAGAACTCGGTCGCTCCATAGCCGGCGAATGCGCTGCCGTTGTTGTTCGACTGGGAGTCGTACGTGTAGAGCGCCTCGGAGAATCCGTGCGCGCCGGAGTTGAAGATCGAGGCGAGCCCGTGCCCGGTGACGACCGAGATCGCCGTGAGCACGAGCACCATCGTCGGGACGAAGAGCGCGCCGACCGCGGCCAGCTTGATCTCCCGTGCTTCGATCTTCTTCCCAACGTACTCGGGCGTGCGTCCGACCATCAGCCCCGCGACGAAGACGGCGATCAGGACGTAGAAGAACATCCCGTACAGGCCGGAGCCGACGCCGCCGAAGATCACCTCGCCGGTGAAGATGTTCACGATCGGCACAGCGCCGCCGGTTGCGGTCAGGGCGTCATGCCCGCCGTTGACCGAGCCGTTCGAAGCATCGGTCGTCGCGGTCGCCCACAGCGCCGTGTCGGCGATGCCGAAGCGAACCTCCTTGTCGGCCATGTTGCCGCCGCTCTGTCCGTGTCCCTGCGTGATGTTGACGCCGGAGTTGCGCAAGACCTGCGAACCGTGTTGCTCGGCCGGGAACAGCAGCGCCACCCCGATGACGAACATCGCGACCATCGCGCCGATGATCGGCCAAGCCTGGCGCCGCAGGCCGATCATCCTTCCGAACATGAAGACCTGAGCCGCGGGGATCAGCAGGATGCAGAGCGCCTCGATGAAGTTCGAGAAGCCGGTCGGGTTCTCGAACGGGACGGCCGAATTCGAGTTGAAGAAGCCGCCGCCGTTCGTCCCGAGCTGCTTGATCGCGATCTGCGATGCGGCGGGACCGCGCGCGATCGTCTGGGTCGCACCCTGGAGTGTGTGGGCAGTCGCGTGACCGTTGAAGGTCTGCACGACGCCCTGCGAGATCAGGATCGCACCCACGACGAGCGCGAGCGGGAGGAGGATGTAGACGAGGGAGCGATACAGGTCGACCCAGAAGTTGCCGAGCTCGCTGCGCGACCGCCGCGCGAAGCCGCGGACGACCGCGACGAGGACCGCCATCCCGAGCGCGGCCGAGACGAAGTTCTGGACGGCGAGCCCGACCATCTGAGACAGGTACGACATCGTGAACTCGCCGCCGTAGTACTGCCAGTTGGTGTTCGTGATGAAGCTCGCGGTCGTGTTCATCGAGATGTGCGGCAGCACGCCCTTCATCCCGTCCGGGTTCAGCGGCAGGTGCCCCTGAAGCCGCAGGAGGAGGTAGAGCAGCACCGCGAAGACGCCCATGAAACCGAGCGCGGTCTTTGCGTACGACTTCCAATCCTGCTCCCCGCTGCCCGCCCCGACCACACGCAGGAACGCGCGCTCGGGCGCAGCCAGCCAGCGCGGCGCGCGAAAACGATCGGAGTACACCCAGGCCATGTACGCACCGAGCGGATACGCCAAGAGGAGCAAGACGACCGTGTAGACGAGGATCTGGACGGTGCCTTGCCCCACTACAGCTTCTCCCCGCGGAAGAGCGCGTAGGCGAGGTAGAGCAGAACGGCGAGCGACACCGCGAGACCGAACGCGTCACCCGCGGACATCAGACGCGGTCGAGTCCCCAGATCAACAGATACGCCAGCGCGAAACACGCCAGCGTGATCAGGATGCCGACCAACTCGATCATGTTGCGAAGGTACGTCGCACGCGCTCAACAACGCCTCAACGCGCGGCGCGATTCCCTTAAGAGTCTCTAAATGCTCCGCGGATCGACAAGTCGGTAGCCAGCACCCGGTTCCGTTACCAGGTAGCGGGGGCTTTGCGGGTCCGGCTCGATCTTCTTGCGTAGATGCGACACGTAGACGTGGAGATAGTGCGCCTCCACCTGGTACGCCGGGCCCCACACCTCGCGGAGAAGCGCGCGGTGCGTCAGCAGCTTGCCTTCGTTCTGCGCCAGTACGCGCAGCAAGTCGAACTCGTGCGGCGTCAGCCTCACGCGCCGGCCGCCGAGGTGCACGTCGCGGTTCGCCACGTCGATCGTCAGATCGCCGATCGAGATCACGGGATCTGCCCGGCCCGCGCCTCTTCGGAGCGCGGCGCGCAGCCGCGCCAGTAGCTCGTCGACGCCGAACGGCTTCGTCACGTAATCGTCCGCGCCGGCATCGAGTGCCGCGACCTTCTCTCGCTCGTCCTCGACGGCCGAGAGAAGGATGATCGGCGCTTCTGTCCAGCCCCGGAGCTCGCGGGCGACGTCGGTCCCGCGTCCGTCGGGCAGGACGAGATCGAGAATGACCGCTTCCGGCGGGTGGGCGGCCGCGCTCGCCAGGGCGTCAGCAGCCGTCGCCGCAGTCGTCACGTCGTAGCCCGCGCCGCGCAGCATCGTCGTGAGCCCGCGGAGGATCTGCGGCTCGTCGTCGACCACGAGGACGCGCTGTCCCGTCACGCCGCAATACCGACGGGCGTGCTCACCGCGGGCAACGCGAGCGCGAACGTCGCACCTTGCCCCGGCCTCGACTCCGCCCAGAGGCGCGCGCCGTTCGCCTCCGCAAAACCTCGCGCGATCGCCAGGCCGAGCCCGGCGCCGCTCCCGTCGCTGCCGTGACGGTAGAACGCATCGAAGATGCGCTCGAGCTCGGCGGACGGAATTCCAGGCCCCTGGTCGACGACCCTGACGATCACCTCGGCACGGGTCGTGGTCACCCGGACCTGTACCGGCGCCTGAGGCGTGGAGAACTTGAGGGCGTTCTCGAGCAGGTTCGCGAGCACGCGTTCGATCTGTGCAGCGTCCACGCGAACGGGCGGGGCGTCGTTCGGAGCGAACTGGACTCTGTCCTGCCCGTCGACGTCGTCGATCGCCTGACGGATGAGGTCGTCGACGGGCCAGAGCTCGGGCTCGGGGGGCGCCGCGCCGGCTTCCAGCCTCGACATGTCGAGCAGGTTCGCGACCAAACGGCTCAACCGCCGCGTCTCGAGCTCGATCGTCTCGAGCAGGTCGCCCCGATCGCCCTCGTCGAGGGCAAGCTGCTTGTTTCGGAGCGTGCCCGCCGCCGTCGCAATCGCCGTCAACGGCGAGCGGAGGTCGTGCGAAACGGCGCGCAAGATTGCCGTCTTGACCGCATCGCTTCGGCGGAGCGCCTCGGCTTCGAGAGCCTCGCGTGCGAGCCGCTCTCGCTCGGCGGCGACCGCGAGCAGCGATGCGAGCGCGGGCAGGAAACGCTGCTGCACGTCGAGTTGGGGCTCCGATCGCTCGTCCGTGTACAGCGTCCCGACCTGGGTTGCGCCGGCCACGAGCGGGTACGGCGCACGGTGAGCTTTCGGCTCACGCGCCTTTCCGAGGACGATCTCGGCCTCGTGGACATCCAGGATCTCGGCCGTCCGCTCCGCGATCCAGTCGAGCTCGTCCTCCAGCCGGCGTCCTTCGAGGAGATAGGTGGAGATCTCTGCCAGCAGGCGCGCCTCGCGCTGGCGCTGCTCGGCCGTCACGGCACGACGTTTCGCCCGGGCAGCCAGCTCGCTGACGACGATCCCCGTGCCCAGGTAAACGGCGAGCGCGACCCAGTTCTCCGAGTCTTCCAGCGTGAAGCTGTAGAGCGGGGGGAGGAACAAGAAGTTGAAGACGAGCATGCTCGCCACCGCCGCGCCGATCGCGTAGGGGACGCCGTAGGCGATCGCCACGCCCATAACCGGCAGGACGTAGATGACGCCCAGGCTGACGTCCGGCGCTACAGGGCGAAGGGCGTAGACGATGACGCTCGCGCCCGCAACCGCGCCGGCGGTCGCCAGCAGGGGGACTATGCGGTTCATACCCTCAGGGTACGCCGGTGCCCCGTCGATGTCGCGCTGCTCTACGCCGCCTGGAGCGGCATTGGCGCACCGACGATCATCACGCGGCACGGAGCGTGCTTCAGCACGTGCTCGACCGTGTCGCCGAAGATGGCGAGGCTTCGCTTCCGGCCCTGCGCCCGAGGCGCGCCGAGGACGACGAGCTCGATGTTGCGGGCGAACACCTCGCGGACGAGCGCCGAGGCCGCGTCGCGGCCCCGCACCGTCTCGAGCGAGACCGTGACCCCATAGCTCTCCGCGAGCGCTGCCGCTCTCCGGAGCAGGGCATGGGCACGCCTCTCTTCCTCGTGCATGTGGGCGTCCACTGGCAGAACCGGAGGAACCTCCACGACGGTGACGGCCGTGATCGAGGACCCATGCTCGGCCGCCAGGCGCGCGGCGACGTCGATCGCCTGTTCCGATTCGGAGTTGTCCGCGACCGGAACGAGCAGCCGGCGATAGCCGTCGAGAACGCGCGGCCGCCTCCGGATCCGATTGCCGGCACGCCGCCCCCTGACCGACACAGCCATACGGCGACCGTAGAGCGGGTCGGCTCAACGACCTCTCAAGGTCGTCGAGAGGAGCCTTAAGAAGTCCTGAAGAATGGGTCCCGCTATGGCGCAGGCAGGGGCGACCGAACGCTTCGACGCGCTCAAGCGACTCGTCGTCGGGCGTCCGCGCGCGACGGGCGAGATGCACGAGACGCTGCTGTCGAAGACGCTCGCACTGCCGATCTTCGCGGCCGACCCGCTCTCGTCGGTCGCGTACGCGACCGAGGCCGCCCTGGCCGTTCTGATTGCGGCGTCCGCGGATGCGGGCCATCTGGTCCTGCCGATCTCGATCGCGATCGCGGCAGTCCTCGGGATCGTTGTCCTCTCCTACACGCAGACCGTGCAGGCGTATGAGACGAGCGGGGGAGCTTACGTCGTCGCGCGCGACAACCTCGGGAAGCTGCCGAGCCTGGTCGCCGCGGCGGCGCTACTCGCCGACTACATCCTCACCGTCGCGGTCTCGGTTACCGCCGGCGTGTTCGCGCTGTCATCGGCCGCCCCGTCGCTGAGCGCGCACAAGGTCGTGCTCTCGCTCTTGTTCGTGCTCCTGCTCACGCTCGTGAATCTCCGCGGCGTGCGCGAGTCCGGCATCGCCTTCGCCATCCCGACGTACGGCTTCGTCGTCGCGATGCTGATCATGATCGGGACGGGCGTGTCGAGATGCGCTGTTGGAACGTGCACGCAGGCGCACGTCCCCGATCCGCTCGCAGCAGGAGCCGGTGCCGTCGGCGTCTTCGTCGTCCTGCGCGCGTTCGCGTCGGGCGCCGCTGCTCTCACAGGCGTCGAATCGATCTCAAACGGCGTCAACGCCTTTCGTCCCCCGGCCGGCAAGAACGCGGCGCGCACGCTGCTGAGCATGGGCGCAATGGCGATCACGCTCTTCATCGGTGTCTCCTACCTCGCCGTCCATATGAACGCGCGCCCGAGCAGCACGGTGTCCGTGGTATCGGAGATTGCGCGCGCGACATTCCCCTCCTCCTCGTGGACGTCATTCATGTACTACGCGATCCAGGGACTTACGTTCGCGATCCTCGTGCTCGCCGCGAACACGTCGTACCAGGGGTTCCCGCGACTTGCCGCTGTGCTTGCGCGCGACCGGTTCTTTCCGCGGCAGTTCATCAATCTCGGCGACCGGCTCGTCTACTCCAACGGCATCATCGTGCTCGCCGCGATCGCGTCGTTCCTGATCTGGATTTTCCACGCCGACGTGCTCGCGCTGATCCATCTCTACGTGATCGGCGTCTTCACGGCCTTCACGCTCTCGCAGGCAGGCATGGTGCGGTACTGGTGGCGCCGGCGCGATCCCGGCTGGCGCAAGAGCGCGACCCTCAATGCGATCGGGTGCGCGGCGACCGGGCTCGTCGCGCTGCTCGTGATCCAAGCGAAGTTCACGGCGGGCGCATGGGCCGTGATCGTCGCGATTCCAGTCATCATCACCGGCTTCTACGGAGTCAACCGTCATTACCGGCGGGTGGAGCGCCGCGTCCGGGCCGGTGTTGCAGCAGTGGCGGCGGCGCCGCCGCCGACAAACAAGGTGGTTCTCTACGTCGAGTCCGCCGATGCCGCCCTTCAGGAGGCACTCTGGTACGCGCGTCGAATCGCCGGCGATGATTTCAGGGCGATCCATGTGCGCGGCTCGCGCACCGACCCGGGCATCCGCCCGCGCTTCCGGACTCTCACCGACATCAAGCCGGATCTCGAGGTGCTCGAGCCGACCGAGGGGCGGACAGACGCAGTGATCGAGTATCTCTGGGCGCTGCCGCGCGGAGAGTCGAGCTTCGTCACGGTGATCATCCCAGAGCTGTTCCGGAGACGGTCGATGATCGCAGCCGTTGCGCGCCGTCCGGAATTCGCGCTCAAGCTGCGGCTGCTGCGAGAGCCTGGTGTCGTCATCAGCGACGTGCCGGTGCTGGCGCAGAGCGGGGAGGTCCCGCTTCCGAGGCGAGCCGTGTGCCGGCTGCTCGTTTCCGGCGCCCACGCAGCCTCCATGAGGGCAGTCAATTACGCGACCACGCTCGGCTTCGCCGACACGAAGGCGCTCTTCTTCGCGTTCGAGCACGAGGACGCGCAGCGGATGCGGATGGACTGGGCGGAACAGGGGATGGGTATCCCGCTCCAGATCGAGGAGGCGCCCTTCCGTGACATCGGCGATCCGCTCCTCCGCTCGCTGCGGGAGATCACGTCGGATCCGGACACCGTCGCGGTCGTGATCATGCCCGAGCTGATCTTCAGCGGGCCGCAGCGGCTCCTGCACAACCAGCGAGCGCTGTACATCAAGCGCTTGCTGCTCTTCGAGCCACGCGTGATCCTCACGAGCGTCCCGTACCGCCTGAGCTAGAAACCCGGCATGAGCGAGAGCGCAGTCGCGGCGGCGCTGGCGGTCGCGCAGGAGCAGGGGCTGCGGTGCGACGACCCGGTCGTGCTGCGCGACGCCTGGCACGTGTTGGTGCACCTGCGGCCGTCGCCGGTCGTGGCGCGCGTCTCCAGCTCGATCCCGTACCCCGAAGGGCCGGATCCCGACGGCATCGTCCGCGAGCTAGCGATCGCCTCCTTCTGCGCACGCGCCGGCTGCGCCGTCGTCCCGCCCGCGGAAGAAGTCGAGGCCGTTCCGTACCACCACGGCGGCCACGTGCTGGCCTTCTGGCGCTACGTCCAGCCGTACGACGATCCGGACCCGCGCGCGGCCGGCCGCGCGCTGCGCGAGATCCACGAGGCGCTGGCGGACTACGGCGGGGCGCTGCCGGCGTTCGGCCATCCGGAGGAGACGGCAGCGATGCTCGACGCGTTGCCGCCGAGCGAAGATGTCGAGCTGGTGCGGGAGATCGCATCGCGACGGCCCGATGTCTCCACGCAGCCGCTGCACGGCGACGCGCAGCTGTTCAACTGCCTCGGCTCTCCCGCGGGCCCGCTGTGGCTCGACTTCGAGACCGCGTGTCGAGGTTGCCGCGAGTACGACCTCGCGGCTCTCGGGCCTGGACCGGCGCTCGATGCGTACGGCTCGCACGACGCCGAGCTCGTCGAGGCGATGTTCCCCGTGTACATCGCATGGATCACCGCGTCGATGATGATTGCGCTGCCTCGCCGCCCAGAGTTGGGCCGCGGGGTGGAACGGCTCCTCGGTCGGCTACGTGAGCGACGCGACGCCCAGGGCCGCGATCGCGAGCGCGACGGGGACGTCGATCCAGACGCGCGGCGGCAGCAGCTTCTGCGCCGTGATCACGGCACCGATGACGACGCACCACGCGACGCTCATGACGTCCACCGCGACGAGGATCGCCATCAGGCCGATGCTGGACCCGACGCAGTAGATCCCGAGCTGCGCCCCTGACCGCACCGCCGTCCGGCAGCGCTCGCGGCACGCACGTTTGAGCGGAGTCAACTCGTAGAAGCCGGCGGCAAGCGCCACCAGACCGGTCGTCGGCGCGCCGTGCGGCGCATAGACCGCGTAGACGAGCAGCCCGACGGCGGCCCAGATCGCGAGGTACGAGCCGGCGAACAGCGGGACCGTGAGCGCGCGTCCCGTCGCGCTCGCCGCGCGCGCCACGGCCGGAGCAGTTCCCGGCAGCATCATCGCCGCCATCATCGTCAGCCACGTCGCGGCGAAGGTCGCCGGCGCGCCGAGCTCCATTGCCCTGGTACTCGTCATGGGGTATCTAGAGGCCTTAGACGGAGTGAGCACGCGAAACTCATCGGCCCGCGTCAACGTTCTCACCGCCGAGAACAGCGGGCGGGTCGACGTCGCCGGCATCGTCGGCTCGAAGGCGATGGCCATGTACATCTACGACATCGCGCCAGGCAGCGGCGCTTGCCCGTATCACTACGAGCACGTCGAAGAATGGCTCCTCGTCGTCGACGGGGCGGTCACCGTGCGTACGCCCGACGGCGAGCTCACGCTCGAGCGAGGCGAGCTCGCGTGTTTCCCGGCCGGGCCCGACGGGGCGCACAAAGTCATGAACCGCAGCGACGCCCCTGCGCGGTGCCTGATGTTCTCGCAGCTCAGGACGCCGGCAGTGAGCGTCTATCCAGACAGCGACAAGGTCGGGATCTGGACTTCGGGCGACGACCCGGGAATGTTCTTCGAGCGCGGCACGGCCGTGACCTGGGGGCACGGCGAGGAGGGATGGGACAGGGCCGACTGACGAGCGTCGCACGTCGTGTCGCGTGGTCAGTCGCCGGCGCCGTCGCCCTCGGTCTACTCCTGGTCCGGCGGCAGCTCGAAGCGAGCGATGATCCCCTTGTCGCCGGAATCGTCCACCGGGCGTTCGGGATGACGCGTCGCCACCCACGCAACGCCGCGCTCGGGATAAGCGACCACGTCGGGAAAGCGCTTCGTGGAGATGCCGAGCAGCCGTACCGGCTCGTCCGTCGGGTTCGAGAACGTGTGGAGCCCGTCCGGCCCCTCGGGGAAGTAGAGGACATCCCCCGGAGAAAGCTCCTCCTCGCCCTCCGGTGTGCGGACAGTCGGCGTTCCACTGAGGACAAAGAACATCTCCTCGACGCCGTAATGCATATGCAACGGGCCTCCTGACGCACCGGGCAGTAGCTCAGTCAGCGATGCGCCGAGCATGTCGGCACCGAACGGATGCCCGAACCAGCGACGGCGAAGTTCGTCCTCGACCTCGTCCCACGGTTCGTCGTCCAGGAAGTTCAAACGACGCAATTTGGCTCCTCTCTCCGCAAGTCGAAGCCCGATTTCTAGCGGCTCGACGCGCGCTAGGGAGCGCCAGGGTGCGCGGCGGAGGCCGCGCACCCTCCCCATCGCTACGCCGGAGCGACGTCGGGCGTGTCCGGGCGCCGCCTCGTCCGCGTCGCCGCGAAGGCGGCGCCGGCGACCAGCAGGATCGCGCCAGTCCCTATTGCCGCGGCCTCTGTCGACGACAGCGCGGCGCCGTCTCCGGCAGCCGGCTCGACACTGCCGGTGCCGCTCGCGCCCGCGTCGTTGACGATCGCCTCGCCGCCGCCCGCCGGGATCACGTAGCCGGTGCCGCTCGCTCCGGCCGCCGCGCCGGCGTCGTTGACGATCGCTTCGCCGCCGCCTGCCGGGATCACGTAGCCGGTGCCGCTCGCACCGGCCGCCGCGCCCGTGTCGTTGACGATCGCTTCGCCGCCGCCTGCCGGGATCACGTAGCCGGTGCCGCTCGCTCCGGCCGCCGCGCCGGCGTCGTTGACGATCGCCTCGCCGCCGCCTGCCGGGACGACATAGCCGGTGCCGCTCGCACCGGCCGCCGCGCCCGCGTCGTTGACGATCGCCTCGCCGCCGCCCGCCGGGACGACATAGCCGGTGCCGCTCGCACCCGCCGCCGCGCCGGCATCGTTCACGATCGCGTGCGCGCCGCCCGCCGGGACGACATAGCCCGTGCCGCTCGCGCCGCCCGCTGCCGAGGCCGCACCTGCACTGCCGGCCATCGCTGCGACCGCCACGGTGAGGACGGCCGCAGTCTCGCGCAGCCCCTGCGCCTCCACTTCCGAGCCTTCGAGCGCATTCTCGAGCTCGTCCGCGTCGAAGACGAGCGCTAGCTCCTCTCCATCCGTCGACTGGAGCGTCCGCTCGAGGTCGGAGCGTTCCAGGATCATGCTCATCGATTCCGTTGCGCCACCCACGCGGACGACGTCGAACGTCAACTCGACCGGCCCGTCGATGTCGCGTAGCGCCTCCTCCGCGGCGGCGCGGCGTATCGGCAGCGCCGGACGCGCGATCGGCGCGGCCGCGGCGCGCTCTGCGAGCCGCGCGCGGCTCTGGATCTCATACATCGTTTCTCCTTCCCTGGGAACCCGTTCGATTCTGTCACCGGTGCGACCCGGATGCAACGATCGACACAAATTGCGTCCGGCGGGACGCCCTCAGGCGCCACAGCCGGACACGAACTCGATCGCCGTGACCGGGTGAAGCTCCGCGAAGTTGACGGCGTGTGGCCTTTGCGTGTGAGGGATGTCGAAGAAGCCGACGCCGCTGATGTACACGACGGCGCCGAGCGGCTGCCACCGGTCAGTTGGCCGACCACATCGCGCCTCGAACTTCTTGCGCACCGCGATCATCGCTTTCCGGTCGCGCGCCTTTTTCGGGATGCACTTCACTTCCGGCATCTCCGCGATCAGGTAGGCCCCATCACCGAACAGGACCAGGTGGATGTCACCATCACCCTCGAGCTTGAACTCTGTGATCTGCGCGCCGATCCGCCAAATGCGCCGGCTGAAGGCGGTTGACCGCGTCTTCGGCGTCGGGTGAGGCTGCGGGAGCGCGTTGATCGCCATGATCGTCGTGTCCTTCGAACGCAGGTTGACGAGATTGCGCTGCCGGTCGCTCAGCATCTTCAGCCCTTTGAGGCGCACGTTGCACCCGTGGTCGTTCTCAGTCCGGTGAGCTGATCCAGCGCTTGCGGCGACACCGGCGAGCAGCACAACGCCGGCGATGAGCAGTACTCGCACGCGATTGCCTGTCTGACGCCTACTGCCGCGTGGCCGTGAACTGTTGATGGGCCTGATAGTGCACATTCCCTGCAAAACCGTGCGGTCGTGACTCACGATAATCCGGTAATGCCGAGAGCCTCGACAGTCGTCCTTGCGGCGGCACTCGCACTGACCGCCGCTGGTTGCGGTGGCAAGGCACACGCGCTGCCGCAGGCAACCGGCCACCGGCCGGTGACGATCGTCGCACGCGGCGTCCCAACTCCGACCGAGTTCGCCGTCCTGGCCGGACGGCTCTTTGTGGCCGGTTACGGCGAGGAGCACAACCCGTACGCCGCGGGTGGCGTCTACGTTCTCGGCGGCGGCAAGGCGATCAGAGTTCCGGGCTCACCGCGGCATGTGTACGGCGTCGCAGCCGCGAAGAACACGCTGTACCTCAGCACCAGCCAGGCGCTCCTGGCGTGGAGCGGCTGGAACGGCACGCGTTTTCAGAAGAGGCGCGTCGTCAGAACGCCGGACGGTTACGGAAGCTTCAGAGGACCGGTTGT
>Ga0075426_10002005_pt1 | contig 14617 bp, 12 predicted proteins | sample SoiMethybrSBSTD5_FD_75304 | JGI IMG/M metagenome (GOLD analysis project Ga0075426, IMG submission 75304) | Bulk soil microbial communities from a Populus tree surrounding site in Tennessee, USA - Soil MetaG P. TD hybrid SBSTD5 | ecosystem: Environmental > Terrestrial > Soil > Tree plantation... | reverse complement strand
TCGCGCTCCGGCGTGGCGAAGGCCACGTAAGTTACCGGTAAGTTGCGCTGGCGACAAGGTTTGGCTTACTCCACCTACGACGGACTGCTGCGTTGCTCGCCGCGTAACGGGAACAACGCGCTGGGCGACGGGCGTTCCGTCACGCCATGACGTCGCGGACCCTCGCGATGGTGAGCGGTGCCTGCGACTCTCCACGGCAGGCGTAAAAGCACGCGTTGCAATCGATCGCTTGGTACGTGCGGAATTCGGTCCAGTGGAAGTCGCTCGGGAAATCCGGGCATCGCCGCACGTACCCCATGGGGTTCACGTGGATCGTGCGCTGCCCCGAGAGACACGGGTCGTGCATCTCGCCGCGGACGTACCGGGGAATCGCCCGCAGGTAGTGGTCGGAATTGACGATGATCCCACGACGCCGTCGTTTGATCGACAGGAGCTCGGCGATCACTTGATCGAGCTCCGACCACTGATCCGACTCGAGGCGGTGCGCCCCGTTGCCATTCTTGAGGTCCGTATACGTGCTGAACGACACACCCACGCCCAACGCCTCGGCACGGTGCACGATCGGGACGATCTCGGACAGGTTGTCGCGCTTGATGACCGTATTGAAGCGAACGCTGTCGATGCCTGCGGCGCGCAGCTGTGGCACGAGGTCGAGAATTTTTTTGGACAGGCCGGGGACGCCCCGCGCCCGATCGTGCCGCTCATCGAGGAAGTCGAGCGAGATGTTGAACTGATTGAGCCCGGCGTCCCAGAGCGAGCGCGCGCGCTCGAGGGTGAGCATGCCGCCGTGCGTGATGAGGGCGATGTACCGGAGCCGCACCGCGCGCGCGACGCCGGCGACGAGTTCCTCGAGATCGCGCCGGAGCAGCGGCTCGCCGCCCGTGAACGTGATCATGATTGGGGAGAAAAAGCGCGCGGCGTCGGCAAAACTTCGGGCTTCCTCGGCGCGGGCGGACGGGTCGGTTTTCCAGTAGTCGCAGAAGTCGCAGCGCGCGTTGCACCGCATCGTGACCTCGAAGTGCACGAGGATCGGACGGTGGCGCAGCGTGAGCCATGCGTACTTGGCCGCGAACATCGGCACGTGCCACGGTGCGAAGCGGGACGACAGCATGACTGGCGGACGTCCGCGGCGCGTTGCCTAACGGGAGGCCGCCGCCGTGGGCGGCGCCACGGCGACGGCATCGAAGGCCCCCGACGCGATCGCGGCGCTGAGCGCGGCGATGTCCGCGCTCAGCGCGCGATCGCGGTCGAGGGCCGGCACCACGCTCCGCACGATCGCCACCGCCTCACCCACGCGGCGCGCAGGTGCAAGCGGCGCCCGCAGCTCCACTGCCTGCGCCGCGCACATGAGCTCGATCGCGAGAATATTGCGCACGTTCTCCACCGAGCGCCGCAGTTTCCACGCCGCGCCCATCGCCATCGGGACGACATCCTCCTTGCCGCCGCCCGTGGGGATCGTATCCACGCTCGCCGGATGCGCGAGCACCTTGCACTCGCTGGCCAGGGCGGCCGCGGTCACCTGCGCCATCATGAAGCCGCTGTTCACGCCCGCATCGCGGGCGAGGAACGCGGGCAGTCCGTGATTGAGATCGGGGTGCAGCACGCGGTCGACGCGCCGCTCGGCGATCGTCGCCAGGTTGGCGAGCGCGATGGCCATCACATCGAGTGCTAACGCAACCGCCTGGCCGTGGAAATTGCCGCCGCTCAGCATCTCGGAGCCGTCCACCACGAGCGGGTTGTCCGTCGCCGCGTTGAGCTCGCGCGCGATGATCGACTCGGCGAACGCGAGCGCGTCGCGCACGGGCCCGTGCACCTGGGGCATGCAACGCAGCGCGTATGCATCCTGTACGCGCGGGTCGCCCGTTCGATGTGATTCGCGGATCTCGCTGTCGGCGAGCAGGGCGCGCAGGAGCGCCGCCGATTCCATCTGCCCAACTTGGCCGCGCGCGGTTTGGATGCGCGCGTCGAACGCGACGGGCGTGCCCATCAACCCTTCGAGCGACATCGCGCCGGCGACGTGCGCGGCGCGCCAGATGCGGAGCGCATCGACGAGCGCCAGCGACGCGACCGCGGTGTGCGCCTGCGTCCCGTTGATGAGCGTGATGCCTTCCTTGGGTTCGAGCACCACCGGCCGCAGCCCGGCCGCGCGCAAGATGTCGGCCGCGTTGCCGCGCGCGCCATCGCGCCGCACCATCCCCTCGCCGATCATCGCGCCGGCCAAGTGTGCTAACGGAGCGAGATCGCCGCTCGCGCCCACGCTCCCCTGCTCCGGCACCTCCGGCGTGACGCCGGCGTTGAGCATGCCCGCCAGCAACTCGACGAGCTCGGCGCGTCCGCCGGAATATCCCTTGGCAATCACGTTGGCACGCAGCAGCATCATCGCGCGTACTTCGCGCTCGGGGAGCAGCGGGCCGACGCCCGATGCGTGGCTGCGAACGAGATTCACCTGCAGCTCGCGCAGACGGTCGGCGGGAATCGCGACTTCGGACAGCTTCCCGAAGCCGGTGGTGACGCCGTAGACCACTTCGCCGCGCTCGAGCACGTCGACGACGGCCGCGCGAGCACGCTCGACGCGCGCGCGGCCGCGATCCGATAAGGCCACCGGCGCGCGCTCGACGGCAACGCGGTACACGGCGTCGACGGTGAGGGAGTCGCCATCGAGCAGGATCGGTTGTGTCATGTCGTGCAAATGTACGCAGCGCCGCCATCGCCGCGCCAGCGGCGATGACGGCGCTGCATACTACCTACCGGACTAACGTGCGATCGCGCCGCCTCCGGTCTCTGCGCCATGAAAAATCGGATTCGCAGGGTCGCGCTGATACGACCACTCGAAGACGATGAAGTCGTGGCCGACCGCTGCAACGCGAACGCCCGCGTAATGCACGCCGTCGCCGCGAACGGTCTGGATCACGTAGCCGAGCTTGGCCTTCGCCTGGATGGGTCCGGACGAATAGCCGGCGCTCGGCGCGGCGCCGATCGCCGAGAGACTCGGAATGGTCTGCGCGCTGTAGAGTGCGACACCCGTCCCCGACTTCACCGGCACGATCCACATGGTGCCATCGACGTGACGGTCGACGCGGAAGTCGATATCGGTGCGCGCACCGCTCGCCGTCATGCCGCGTGCGCTCGTCGACGGGCTGAACGCAACGCCGCTCCTGGCGAGCGAGTCCTGCGACGCGAACACCACCACGTCGCCGGCCGACGCGCTCGGCGCGATGGCGATCGGAGTCGGCCAGTCGCTCTCGTGTCCGTCGATGCTGATCGCGCTCACGTCGAAGCACCGCGGTTGCCCGTTAGGCAGCCCGCTGGCGATGAAGTCCTCGGACACGGTCGTTCCCTCGAGTACCCACTGCGTATCGCAGAGATTCTGGCTCGCGTGGTAAACCGTCGAATACACCCGGTAGTAGCTGAAAGCCGCCGGGTTGGCGAGCCGTGCGTTAGGCGACCACGACAACTCGACGGCCCCGTCCAGCGCGATCGCCGAGAGGTCCTCGGGCGGCGGGAGCTTGTTGGTGTTGTCCACGGTGACGACGTTGGACGGCGCACTCAACGAGCCGTCCGCGGCCTCGGAGGCCACGTAATACTGCAGATCGGGCTGCCCCAGATCCTCGAACGACGGCGACGTCGTCTGCGCCCGCAAGCTCCACTGGTCGCCCGTCGACGCCCGCGAGAACACCGCATAGTCGGCAATGTTGGGATCGTTCACCGGATCCCAACGCAAATCGATCCCCTCGGGCTGGTCGGCGTTCCCGCTCGGGATCAACTGGTACGTGAGATTGCTGGGAGGCGTGAGGTTGAAGTTGTTCCCCGTCACGCGATCCGAGGTCGAGCAAGCGGCGAGTGCGACCACGGCACCAGCCACCAGAGTCGTGCGGCGCATTGCGAGCTCCATCGGCGTATGCACCCCGTTAGTGCACGCCCCGCGCCGAACGCTGCGTTGGCGCAAACCCAGTCAAGCCAAAGGATTACCCCAGGTCGCGCCACCCCCGTCGTCCTCAAAGGCGGACATGAAGGCGGACAAGGCGCGGACAGTGCCGGACAAAACTGAGGGCGGACATCGGCGCGGACAGGGCCTGACACGACCGGACCGAGCCTTGTCCGCCTTACGGGACGGAGCCTTCCTGCGGTCTATATGTAGACCTGTTGTAATCGAACTTGAGATCCGGCTCCGCCTTGAGAGCGATGTAGAAGCTGAACGCAAAGTTTCCGTTAGGCGCCCGCGAGAAGTGGAAGATCGCGCGCCAGTCGTGCATGTCGCGCTGCAACCCGACGTCCTGGTCGGAGAACTGGTGCAGCTCGAAGTCGTAGCCCGTCGACCACTGCAGCGCCCACTTCGGAGTCAAGCTGAACGACGCGTTCGCGCGCAGCGTGGTGAGCGGCGGTGTGACGAACGGCACGCCGCCGGCGACGGTTTGCTGCAGCGTGTCCACCGGCTGCGGCGTCGTGAGACAGCGATTGTAGTTGATCGGATCGTTGATCAGCACCTGGCACGTCAGGCGCGGGTTGATCACCGTCGCCCCGGGAACCGGCCGACTCCGCGTGGACGAGAATTGGAACGATGCCGTCCATCCTGCGCCCGTCGGGATGCCGATCGGCTGTCGCACCCCGCCGGGGCCGGCGATCACCGGCTGCTGGTTGAGCGCCTGCGCTGACTGATTTGCCGTCGTGTCTCCGTTGCCGAAGATTTTCGAGAGCGCGGTGATCGGATTGTTGTTCTTCCCGATCGTGAACGACGCGGTGATACCGGTCCGGAACGGTTTGAATTTGGCCGTGTCGCTCTGGAGATCGCCCTGAAACAACGAGTACTGCACCGCGAGGTCGAATCCGGGCAAGAGATCCGAGCTCACGCGATACCCGAACGTGGACGTATTGAAGCCCGATGCGTGCGTCACCTTCGCGCGCTCGAAGTCGTAGCTCAACGGATCGAAGCTCAGGGCGAGCAGCTTGATCTTCTGTCCCGCATCCGGGTTCGTGTCGTTCTTGCTCTTGAGTTTCGCCTCGAACACCTGATCCAACTGCACCGTGACGTTCTCCTGCGGCAGACCGCCCAGGTACGTCGCGCGCGTCTTGTTCAGCGCGCGCAGGTACTCGTCGCTCACGTTTGACGCCGGCGAATACGTGAACGTGAGGCGCGGCGAGATCGAGTGCCGGATGCGCGTGAACGGTCCAAAGCCCGGGAAGAATCCGAACAGCGTCGGCGAGCTCGAGATCCCGTATTGCAGCGTCTTCGACTGGTGCACGAACTGGCCGCCGCTCAATTGGCTGCGAACCCAGAAGCCGCTCGTTTGATCGGCGTTCACGATGCCGATGAACGGCGACAGCTTGAGGGTGCTCTGCATGAGCGTCGGCAGGCTGATCCCGGTTTGCCAATCGAGGGACGTGAGGTAGCTCTTCGCGTACATGCGCCGCGTGAGCAGCACGCCGGTATTGAAATCGCGCACGTCGAACGCTTGCGGGAAATTGTTTTGCTTGTCCGACAGCGAAAAGCTGTTCTGCCACGTGAAGCCGAAGATGCGCACGGGCGTCTGGAACGATGCTGTCGTGTTGCGCTGGCTCGCCTTGACTTGCGCGCTGTCGAACGGCGCTCCGTTCGTCCCGGGCGTGAAGATGAACGGCGCCGCATCCATGTTCAGGTTCTCGGTGTTATTGAGCGACAACTGCGGTGACCACAGGAACCACTGGCCGATGCTCACCGGCTTCGAGGAAACGCTCAGGTTCGGGAAGTTTTGGTCGATCTCCTTGCGGCCCGTGTACTGCGTGCGGGTGCCGCCGATGCTGAGGTTCGCCGGGCCTAACGCCTGCTGAAAGTTGACCGCCGACGCGATGGCGGCGAGCGCCTGCGCCACATTGAACGCTTGCTGGCGGATCGCGGTAGTGTTGCTCGAGTAGTTGATCGATGCGTTGAGGCTGCTGGTTTGCGAGAACTGCTGCTGGTGCGACCACGAGATGTTGGTGCTCTTCTGGCCATCGCTGAACGTGGAGTACGACAGGCCGATGCGGCCCGCGAGGAACCGGTCGAGCCACCGGTACTCGAACTCGCCGTTCCAGCGCGTCCATCCAATGTTGCCGTTCTGCGCATTATTCCCGCTTCGCCAATCCAGCGACGCGGTGGCGTCGGTGTACTCGTTGATGGCGAAGTAGTAGCCGAGGTTGTCGACTTCGCGCTGGTACGACGCGGAGGTGCGGACGATGTCCGAGAGCCCGAAGCGCGGCGGGATGATACCGCTGCGGCGGCCGACGCGCATGTCCTGGAAGATGAACGGCAGCCAGAGGACGGGGATGTCCTGGATGTAGAGCACGGCGGGCCGCGCGACGAGCAGGCGCCGCGTGACCATCTTGATTTCCTTCGACTGAAAATGGTAGTGCGGATCGGGCAGATCGCAGCTGGTGACCGATCCCTCCAACGCGTACGACGTGTTGTGTCCGTGCCCCGTGGTGTCTCCGGCGACCGCGCCCCGCTCGCCGCCGATGAACCACGTTTGCCCCGCCTGCGCCGACGACGTCGACAGCCGGTTGGCGATGCCCTTGTGGTTGCCGATGTCGTACTCGAGGCCGCCCAACGTGACCAGATCCGACGTCTGCGCGCCCGGGTCGCGGAGGACGACGGTGTCGTTAGGCGCGTTGCGGGCGATGACGATGCGGGACGAGTCGTTGTAGACGATGGTGTCGGCCACGAGCACGGTCTGTTCGCGCTGCACGGCGCCCTGCCCCGACAGTTGCAGCGCGTGGCTCGGCGCGTTGAACACAGCCGTGTTGCCCTGGTACCGCGTCGTGACGTAGCCGGCCCGGCCCATGAGCGCGTTCATCACCGAATCCGGCTCATTCCATTTCACGAGCTCCTTCTTGACGCGGCTCGTGTCGCCGCGCACCGAGGTGTCGGTCGGCGTCGGCTGGCGGAAAATCGGCTTCGTGGTGTCCGGAAAAATCGGGGGCGGCGTGGGCGGCGGGTTCGTGGGCACTCCCTGGGCGGCCGCCACGCCGCCTAACGGCAGCGCGAACACGGCCGCGGCCGCGAGGACGCGCCGGATCACGCCGTCGCTCCGCGCCGTCCCGCGCCCTCCACCTCATCCGTCTGTGCGTCCCGCGCGGCTTGGCGGCGCAGGCGCCGTCGGTGCACTCCGTACGTGAGGACGACGCTCACCTCGTACAACAGGTACAACGGCACCGCCATCGCGATCGTCGTCCAGACCAGGTCGCCCGGCGTGAGGAAGGCGCCGATGATGACGCAGATCACGATCGCGTGGCGCCGGTATTTGTTCAGGAACTGCGGCGTCACGATGCCTAACGCTGCCAGCGCCAGGATGACGATGGGCAGCTCGAAGCACAAGCCGAACGCGAGCGCCATGCTGGTCGCGAAGCCGAAGTACTCGGTGGCCGTGATCATCGGCTCCAGCGCCTGCGTCTGGAAGCTCATTAGCCATTCGACCGCGAGCGGCAGCACGACGAAGAACGACAGGCACACGCCCGAGAGAAACAGCAGCGTCGCGAACGCGAACACGGGGATCACGACTTTCTTCTCGTGCTTGTACAACGCCGGCGCGACGAACGCCCAGATCTGGTAAATGATCACCGGCAGCGCGAGCACGATGCCCAGCACGATCGACGCGTTGAGCACGATCGTGAACGGGTCGCCCGGGTGCGTGTACACGAGCTTGCGCCCGTGCAGGTACGGTTTGATCGGGCCCTCGAGGAGCCCGATCACGTCGATTTTCATGAGCAGGACGAACGCGAGGCCGACGCCTACGACGAGCGCCGCCAGCGACCAGATGATGCGCCAGCGCAGTTCCTCGAGGTGGTCGAGGAACGGCATTTCGCCGCTGGTCTCGTGCTCCGAGCGTTGATCCACCGCGCCGTCTGCTCCGCGCTCACTTCAGCTCGCGCAGATGATCGCGCGCCAACGCGGCTTCATCCGACTGCGGGTAGGTGGAGATGAGCTGGTTGAGCAGCGCCCGCGCGGCCGTCGCGTTCCCCTGCTGCTCCAGGTAGAGCGCGCGCTTGTACAGCGCCGTCGGCGCGTGCGGCGACTTCGGATACTTCTGGACGACCATAGAATACGCGCTGTCGGCGGCCGCCGCGTTGCCCTGGGCGCGATACGCTTCGCCCAGGTAGAACTGCGCCTCGGGCGAGATGTCGGCCGCCGGATAGTCCTGGAGCAGCTTCTGGAACGCCTGCACCGCAGTGCTCGGGCTCCCGCGCTGCAGCTGCTCCATGCCTAACTGGTAGAGCTGGTTCGGCCCGGGCTCGGTGGATCCCGGCGCGCCGGGCGCCGGCGGCGTGCCCGGCGGGGTGGTTGCGCCCTTCGCCCCGGGGTTCGTCGGCGCCGGCGCCGCGCCTTCGCCCATGTCCTGGTTGCGCTGCTCGATCGACGCACGGAGCTCCTGCAGGCGGTTCTGGCTCTGTCCGGTCAGCTGCTGGATCTGGAGCAGCTGCTCGTTCACGTCGTGCAGGTCGCCCCGCATGTCACCCTGCATCTTGACGACGTGCCCGCTCACCGTGCCTAACGAGTCGCGCACCAGGCCCAACGTCGCGACCACCTGACCCAGTTGGGCGGCGCGCACCGAGTCCGAGCGCACGGTGGCGGTGCGCAGCGAGTCGAGCTGGAGTTGCAGCATCTTCACGTCGTTGCTGGTGGCGAAGCACGCCCCGGTCGCCACGAGGGCGACCGGAGCGAGACGCCGGAGGACGGTCTTCATGGGGCTCCCTTGATCTGGTCGGCGCCGGCCGTGATCTCGAACTCGTCGCGCCGGTTCTGCGACCACGCGGACTCATCGTGGCCCGTCGCGACCGGCCGCTCTTCGCCGTAGCTGATGATGTCGATCCGGTCGCCCGCGATGCCGTGGTCGGTGAGGTAGCGCTTCGCGGCTGCCGCGCGGCGCTGGCCTAACGCAAGATTGTATTCGTCGGAGCCGCGCTCGTCGGTGTTGCCGGCCACCTTGAGTTTGACGTCCGGGCTGGCGTTCAGAATCGTGATCTTGGCATCGAGCGTCGACCGGGCGTCATCCTTGAGGGCGTCGCTGTCGAAGTCGAAGTAGATCACCTGTGTGAGCGCCTTCGTGGCCGCATCGCGTGCCGCGCGCATCTTGTCCGCATCCCCTTGCGCCCGCGCGATCGAGTCGCGCCGCGCCGCCTCCGCCCGTGCAATCGAATCGCGGCGTGCGTTCTCCGCGTTGATGCTGTCCTGATTGGGGCCCGTCGGCGTCGGCGTCGTTGCAGGCGGCTTGTGCGAGCAGGCCACCGCCGCGGACACGGCAAGGAGCAGGAACGGCAGGAGGCGGGTCTTACCAGTCATGAGGAATCCCCCGGTGAGTTGTGGTCCAGTAGAGCGAACGAACTACGGTGCGCTCGTCGAGTGCGACCAGGCGGCGAGCCGCGCGCCCGGATCGTGTGTCAACTGCCGCGCGCGCCCGGACTCGGCGTCGAGTACGAAAATCTCTTTCACGCCGGTGCGCGACGACGTGAAGGCGAGATGGCGCCCGTCCGGCGCCCACGTGGGATCCTCGTTGATCCCCTCGCTCGTCAACTGCTTTACCGTCTGGTCCCGCAACGTAATGGTCATGATCTGAAAGCGGCCGTCGAGCTGCGATTGGAACGCGATCAGCCGCCCGTCGGGAGACCAGTCGGGATTGCTGCGATAGTTCTGGTCGCCGAAGTTGAACGGCGTCAACAATGCTACGTTAGACCCGTCCGCGTCGGACGTATACACCTCGGGATGTCCGGCGCGCCCCGACGTGAACGCCAGCCGCGCGCCGTCGGGGCTGAACGTCGGCGACACGTTGTCGGTCCCCCGCCCAACCGTGACGCGCCGCGCGGCACCCGTGCCCGACGCGCTCACCATGTAGAGATCGGTCCCGTTCTCTTCGCCGTGCGCGTAGCACAACGATTGCCCGTCGGGCGAGAACGCCGGCGTGATGTTCAGTCCGCCGGGCGTCGCCGTCACGCTGTGCTCGCGGCCCGTCGCGAGATCGCGAATGACGATGTTCCAACCGCCCTTCACCAACTCGCTGTACGCGATGGTGCGTCCGTCGGGTGACCAAGCCGGAGCCAACACGGTTCCCGGCTCGCTCACGGGATGCTCGCCGTACCCGTCGGAGTCTATAACGTAAATACGATTGCCGCGCACGTACAGGATGCGCGTGGCTGCAATGCCGTGCACGCCGGTGATCCACTGCTCGATCTGGTCCGCCATGGCGTGCACGCTCATGCGCCAATCCTCGCCCGGCGGCGAGCCGGATAGCTGCACGTCGTGCGAGGCCGCCACCTTCTTTGCCGCCACATCGTACACGTTCACGTGCGCGGTGCTCCCCATGACCGAGATCTGCACCACCGCCGCGGCGCTCAGGGATTTCCACACGGTGAAATCGATGGCGTTCCTCGCCGCTTGCTGCTTCGCGGTCTCTTGGATCGCGTCGCCACCAATCACTTCGATGCGATCGCCGTAGTCGAAATCGCGTTGCACGATCGCCTGGAGCGAGTCGCCTCCCGGTCCGTTCACGGGAAACACCACCACACCCGGTTTGGTACCCGGTTGGTACGTGAGGCCGATGCGAACGCCGCGTGTCGTGTCCTGCTGCTGCGCCGTCGCGCGCGCGGGAATGCCGAGGCACGCCGCCAGTGCGGCGCACGTGATGAGTCGCTGCGTCAGATGCATCTAGTGGAGCACCCGTGGGTCGAAGCTGAAGATGACCGGCAGCACATCGTCGGCGAAGCCGGATGGGAGCGGACCGAACGCTTTCACTTGCGCCGCCTGATCGACCGCGCCCTGGCACTCGAGGTCGAAGGCGAAATTCCCCGAGCGCGTTACGAATCGGAAGTCCGACACCGATCCATCGCGGCGAATGAGGAACATTACCTCGGCCGTGTTGCTGGAGTTCCCGGGTGGGTGGAAGCGCAGCGCGATCTGGCGCACAATGTTTTCGAGATAGCCGGGATACGGAAACTCGACGCCTTCGGTGCTCACGCTCGCGACGTCGGTTCCGCGTCCGCCCTCAGGGCCGCCGCCTGCCTTCGGCGGGGGCGTCGTCGGTTTGGCGGGTGCGACGTCGGGCGTGGGCGTCGCGGGCGGCGTTTTCTTGCGCGTCGGCGGCGCCTTGGTCTTGGCCGGCATCGGCATCGCCTTCTGGATCTGCTCCGCTCGTTTAGGCACCGGCGGTGCCTTTTCCGTGGGTGCCGTGCTCGGCGGCGTGGGGGTGACCACGCCGGCGGCGCGCGGGCCGGGCGGCGCAGCCACGATGTTGACGCGGTACATCGGCGGCAGCACGCGCGACGCCGTGGGATGGACGAGGACGAACGCCGCCACCACCGCGAGGTGCAGCGCGACCGACATGCCTAACGGACCGCCGAGTCGGGCGCCCCTGGGTTCGCTGCGCGCGGCCACACTCACTTCGTGATGTCCTCCGGTTGGGCCACGAGCCCGACGTCGCCCACGCCGGCACCGCGCATCACGGCCAGCACTTGCACCACCGTACCGTACGGGACGCCGCGGTCGGCGCGCAGATAGATCCCGTTGCGTCCGCGCCGCGACGCGAGCGCTTTGAACGTCGAGCGGAACTCCGCGTACGTGAATTTGTCCTCATCGACGTAGATCTGACCCGCATGGTCAATGGACACGACGAGGCTCGACCGCGCCTCGAGCGGCCGTGCCTCCGCGACCGGCAGCGCGATGTCGACGCCGCCCTGCATCATGGGCGCCGTGATCATGAAGATCACCATGAGGAGCATCATCACGTCGATGAGGCTCACGACGTTGATGTCCGCGTTGAGCGCCAGGCCTTTCCCGCGCGTGCGGCGCGACATCTAGATCCGGCCCTCGCGTACCATCATGGCGATGATCTCCGTGCCGAAGCCCTCGAGCTCGTTCTCCAGCCGATTCAACCGCGCGGCAAAAATGTTGTACCCGAACACCGCGGGAATGGCGACGGCGAGCGCCGCCGCGGTGGCGGTGAGGGCTTCGGCAACGCCCGGCGCGACGGCGCTCAGATTGCCCGACCCTTTGGTCGCGATGCCCATGAACGCGTCGATCACGCCTAACACAGTGCCGAAGAGGCCGATGAGCGGGCTCACCGAGCCGATGGTTGCCAGCCAGGGGATGAAATGCGACAACCGGTCGCGCTCTTCGGACGTCTCGGAATCGAGCACCAGCCGCAGGGCTTCCACCTGCGAGCCCGATAGCGGCGAGCTGGTTGCGTCGCGCAGCGCGCCCGGCTTCATCTCGGCGAAGAAGTTGACGGCGCGCGAGAACACGCGCGTGAAGGGACTGGCCGGGCTTCGCCGCACGATCCCCGTGGCGGTGTCGAGGGCCGGCGCGCGCGCGAACTCGCGCGTGAACGTGCGCCCAACGCGGTCGGTGCGGCGAAACTCCCACCATTTGGCCAGCATGATCGCCCAACTCACGAGCGACAGGACCACGAGCACGCCCAACACGATTTGCGTCACGAGCGACGCATGCGTGATCATGTCGATGGGCGCCGTGGGGATGGCGCCGCCGATCTGTGCGACCAGGGGAACGGGACCGATCACGAGCGTGCCTCCGCGCGTCGTTGCTTGAACCAGTCGTAGGTTTGATGCAGCCCGTCGCCTAACGCGACGGCGGGCCGCCAGCCGAGAATGCGCGCTGCCTTGTCGAACGCGATCGCCGAGCGCAGCTGCTCGCCCGGACGCGCCGGCGCGTGCTGCACCGGACTCGATCCGCCGGACAGCGTCTTGAGTGTCGCCGCCAGCGCGACCACATCGGTCTCGACGGACGTGCCGATGTTGAACGCGCGGCTGTCCAGCGATGCAACCGGCGGGAGCGTCGCGGACGCCGCGAGTACGTTCGCGCGCGCCACGTCGCCGGCGTACACGTAGTCCCGCGTTTGCTTGCCGTCGCCGAATATGGTGAGCGGCGCGCCATCGATCAGACGGTCACAGAAAATCGCGACGACGCCGGCTTCGCCGTGCGGATCTTGCCGCGGACCGTACACGTTCGAGTAGCGCAGCGCGACCGTGTCCAACCCGTGCACACGCGCAAAGTAGCCCATGTAGTACTCGACGCTCAGCTTCGCCGTACCGTAGGGCGACTGCGGGTCTTTCGGCGACGTCTCGGATGTCGGCGGTTCCACGAGGTCGCCGTACACTGCCCCGCCCGTCGACGAGAACACAAAACGCGTGTTCGGGCGCGTGCCGTTGCCCGATGCGCGCACCGCCTCGAGCAGATTGAGCGAGCCGCCGATGTTCAGTTGGGCATCGGCCGCCGGGTCGGCCACGCTCTTGCGCACGTCGATCTGCGCCGCGAGGTGGCAGATGACATCGAAGCGGCCGTCTCGCACGAGGCGTGCGGCGTCGGGCGACGTGATGTCGAGGTGATGGAACGTGGCTTCGCGCGGAACCTGGTTCCGCTTGCCCGTCGAAAGATTGTCGAGAACGGTGACGTCATCGCCGGCGGCCACGAACGCCTGCGCGACGTGGGATCCGATGAACCCCGCGCCGCCTGTGATGAGGACGCGCCGCCCCATCAGCGGCTCTCTGAGTTAGGCACATCGTCCGGCTGCGCCTTGTCATCCGCGGGCTCGAGCGCAAACAGGTACCGGAGCGCATCCACGATCGCCAGACCGTGTCCGTTCGCCGACGCCGCGCGCAACCGCACGCTCGGCTCGTGCAAGAATTTGTTCATCAGGGCTCGGGAAAAAAGGTCGACCGCCGCGCGATCATCGGGCGCCAGGTGTGCGAGCTTTTTCATGGTGCGGGCCAGCTCGTCTTCGCGTACGGCGTTCATCTGCGAGCGGAACGTGCGGAGCACGGGCACGGCCGCCAAGCCGGCCACCCATTGCCAGAACAACTCCACCTCACCCGCAATCACCGACTCGGCGCTCGGCAACTCCTGGCGGCGGCGCTCGAGGTTCGTCGCGACCACCGAGCGCAGATCGTCGAGGTCGTAGAGGAACACGTTGTCGAGCGTGCCGACATCGGCCGCGACGTCGCGCGGCAGCGCGATGTCGAGAATGCAGAGCGGGCGGTCGCCGCGCTGGCGCATCGCCGGTTCCACTTGCGCGCGGGCAATGATGGGGTGCGGCGCCGCGGTGGAGCACAGCACCAGATCGACATCGGAGAGCCCCGCCCAACACTCGTCGTAGCGTAGCGCCTCGGCGCCATGGCGCTCGGCCAGGGCGACGGCGCGCTCGTACGTCCGGTTCGCAACGATCGCGGTGCGCACGCCCTCGCTGACGAGACACTCGAGCGCCAGATCCGCCATGTCGCCCGCGCCGAGCACCATGGCGCGGCGCCCGTTGAGCGAGCCGAAGATTTTCTTGGCCAACTGCACGGCAGCCGAGCTGACCGACGCGGCGCCCCGCCCAACGGCAGTCTCGGTGCGCACGCGCGACGCGACGAGCAACGACGATTGAAAGAGGCGGTTGAGAATCGCGCCCGACGTGCTGCGGCTGGCCTCCCACGCGTCGCGCACCTGTCCGTGAATCTGCGCTTCGCCCAGGATCATGGAGTCGAGGCCGGACGCGACACGATAGAGGTGCGCCGCCGCCTCGCGATCGCGACGGATGTAGCCGTATGCCGCGGCGTCGGCGTCTCCGCCTAACCGACGCGACAAGTGCGCCCAGATGCCGGGCGCCGCGGCTCCCTCTCCCTC
>Ga0075426_10002004_pt1 | contig 14618 bp, 13 predicted proteins | sample SoiMethybrSBSTD5_FD_75304 | JGI IMG/M metagenome (GOLD analysis project Ga0075426, IMG submission 75304) | Bulk soil microbial communities from a Populus tree surrounding site in Tennessee, USA - Soil MetaG P. TD hybrid SBSTD5 | ecosystem: Environmental > Terrestrial > Soil > Tree plantation... | reverse complement strand
TTGATCACTGTGCAGGTGTGGGACCGCGGCCAGGCAGGCGCCGTGGAGCGCGCCATCAGAGAGTCGGACCTCGGGCTCAATCCTGTCGTGGAAGGCGCGCTGTTGCGCATCCCGATTCCCGAGCTTAACCAGGAGCGCCGTCACGAGATTGCCAAAGTCGCGCACAAATACGCCGAACAGGCTCGCGTTGCCGTGCGTAATGTGCGTCGCGACGGTATGGAGCATCTAAAAAAGGCGGAGAAAGATCACGAGATGGGAAAGGACGAGCACCATTCGCTTTCGACCAAGGTGCAGGATTTGACCGATAGGATCATCAAAGAAATCGACGAAGTCCTTGCCAGCAAAGAAGCCGAGATTATGCAGGTCTGATGAGGCAAGGCGGGTCGTCACCCAAACTGGAGCGGTCGAACGTGACTCTTGCGATGGATAAGCTCGCCTGGCAGGGAGCCGACAGACCAGCCCCTTGTCACGTCGCCATCATCATGGATGGCAATGGCCGCTGGGCCGCCGAACGCGGACTACCGCGCGCCGAAGGTCATCGCCAAGGCGTAGAAACTGTCAGGCGCACGGTCGAGGCTTGTATCGAGCTCGGCATCACGCATCTCACTCTCTTCAGCTTCTCATCGGAAAACTGGACGCGCCCGAAACAGGAAATCAACGATCTGTTTGGCCTGCTGCGTCGCTTCATCAGGCGCGATCTCGCCGACTTGCATAAGAACGGCGTAAAAATCCGCGTGATCGGCACGCGCGCCGGACTGGACACCGAGATTCTGAGACTGATCGACGATGCCGTCGATCTCACTAAGAAGAATACCGCGCTCAATCTCACCATCGCTTTTAACTACGGCGCTCGGGACGAGATTGCTCGGGCTGCGCGGCGCATCGCCGAGGATGTCGCGAGCGGCACACTCGCACCGGCACTGGTGACGCCGGAGTGCCTCGGTGCCTACCTCGACACCGCCGGTCTCCCGGACCCGGACCTTCTCATCCGCACGAGCGGCGAGCTGCGTCTGTCGAACTTTCTTCTCTGGCAGCTCGCTTATGCCGAATTCGTGTTTATCGATACCTATTGGCCTGACTTCTCGCGCGAGCAACTCGAAGCCGCAATCGCCGAATATCAGCGGCGCAGTCGCCGTTTTGGCGGAACCTCGGCGAGATCGACCGCGTGACAGGGACCCGAGCGCTTCCCGAAAAAAAGCCCAAGGGAGCAGAAGGCCGGAAGCCAGAAGTCGCTTTGCGCGTGGCGTCGGCGCTCGTCCTTGCCGCTATCTCTCTTGGTGCCGCGGTCGCGAGCCCTTGGACCTTCGCGCTCCTCGTGATCGCATCAGGCACGATCGTAGCCTGGGAGTGGGGTCGCCTCGTCAGAGGCAAGAGCTTCGATGGCATCGCCATCATCGAGGCTGTGGGCGTGGCTGCTCTGGTCATTTGCGTTGTGCTCGGCCAGCCGGATCTTGCACTGATTGCTCTTGTCGCCTTGATCGCCGCGATTGGTTTCGTCGGCCTCTCCTCGAGCACGCTTGGATGGTCCCTGGCAGGGCTTGCTTACGCCGCTCTGCCAGCTTGCGCCTTGGTGTGGCTCCGCAGCGATCAGGCTTTCGGCGCCATCGCCGTGCTCTACCTCTTTGCGGTTGCCTGGACGACTGACACGGCGTCCTATGCGGCAGGACGCCTCATTGGCGGTCCTAAGCTCGCTCCCCGCATTTCCCCCCGCAAGACCTGGAGCGGGTTTATCATCGGGGCCGTGGTACCCGCAGTCGTCGGCTATGCCTTCGCGCTAGCGATGGGCGGTACGAGGCCAATTGGGCTTGCAGCTGTCAGCGTGGCGCTCGCACTCGCCTGCCAGGCGGGAGACCTGTTCGAAAGCGCCGTGAAGCGCCGTTTCGGAGCTAAAGATATGAGCCAGCTCATCCCCGGACATGGCGGATTGCTCGACCGCATCGATGGCCTTCTTGCGGCTGCGGTCCTCGCGAGCCTGATCGCGCTTCGCGACCCAGCCAATCCCGGCCGTGCGCTGCTCGTTTGGTGAGGCAGGATTATGGCTTCGTCACTGACGTCGATGGCCATCGAGATTGAGACTCGCGCCATCCGGCCGCGCCGTATTTCCGTTCTCGGTGCCACAGGTTCCATCGGCGAAAGCACTCTCGACCTGATCGGCCGCAATCCGGGAGCTTATCGCGTTGTGGCGTTAACCGGTGGCCAGAACGTCAGCCGTCTCGCCGAGCTCGCCGTTCTCCATGGCGCCGAGCTTGCCGTGATCGCCGAGCCGGCTTGCTACGCAGCTCTTCGTGCAGCACTTGCCGGCACCGGCATCGAAGTGGCGGCGGGGGACCAAGCACTGCTTGAGGCAGCGAGCAGACCCGCCGACTGGGTGATGGCGGCAATCGTCGGCGCAGCCGGGCTCAAGCCTACGCTCGAGGCCGTTCGACAGGGGACCGCGACGGCACTCGCCAACAAGGAGTGCCTCGTGTCGGCGGGCGATATCTTCATGGGAGAGGTCGCTCGCGCCGGGACCACGCTGCTTCCTGTCGATTCGGAGCATTCAGCCGCTTTCCAGGCGATGGTCGGCACTTCAAAGGATCGCATCGAGCGCGTTTGTCTTACGGCTTCCGGGGGCCCGTTCCGCTCATGGACTCTTGAGCAGATGAAAACCGCGCAGCCTGAACAAGCCCTCAATCACCCGAATTGGTCGATGGGGCCAAAAGTAACGATCGATTCTGCCACGCTTATGAATAAGGGCTTGGAGCTTCTTGAAGCTCATCATCTTTTCGCGCTCGCACCCGACAAGCTCGATGTCCTTATTCATCCTCAGTCGATCGTGCATTGCTTGGTTCACCTGAGTGACGGCTCGGTGCTTGCCCAGTTGAGCTGCCCCGACATGCGCACGCCAATCGCCTATAGCCTCGCATGGCCAGAGCGCATGCACGCGCCAACCAAGCGCCTCGATCTCGCAGCATTGGGAACGCTCAGTTTCGAGACGCCGGATGCGAGGCGTTTCCCAGCACTTCGACTTGCTCGCGAGGTGCTTGTAGCGGGAGGAAGCGCCGCCACGGTGTTAAATGCCGCAAACGAGATCGCGGTTGAGGCATTTCTCGCAAAGCGGATTGGCTTCCTTGCGATCGCCAGCGTGGTGGAAGAGACGCTGACCTCGAGCGCCTCTCTTGCCAGCTTGCCCCGTCTTAGTGTCGAGGATGTCCTCGCAATCGACGATGAGGCGAGGGGTTGCGCTCGCTCCCTTCTCTCACGATTTAGCTAGGGGCTGGACCAGTCGCCAAGAAGTCTTAATCTAGTGACACAAGCGCAACCTCGAAAAACTCTTTCGATTCAAAGGTTCTGAAGCCATGGTGCTTGATACGATCGTGGGATTTCTGTTTGTTTTGACTGTCGTCGTCTTCTTCCACGAGTTCGGCCATTTCCTCGTAGCCCGCTGGTGTGGTGTGGGCGTCAAGGCGTTTTCCATTGGCTTTGGGCCTGAGATCTTCGGCTTCACCGACAAGCATGGCACCCGATGGAAGCTGAGCTGGATCCCGCTTGGCGGCTACGTCAAATTTATCGACGACGAGAATGCCGCCAGCGCAGGCGGACGGAAGGCACTTGAAAAACTGACTCCTGAGGAGCGGAAGCAAAGCTTTCAGGAGAAGCCATTGGCGGCCCGCGCCGCGGTGGTGGCGGCTGGCCCGATCGCCAATTTCGTGCTCGCGATCGCCATCTTCACAGCGATCTTTTCCCTGTTCGGCGAGCGGGTCACGGCGGCCAAAGTCGATGTCGTAAATCCCGGGAGTGCCGCCGAACGCGCCGGGTTCATGGTCGGCGACAAGGTCGTGAGCATCGACGGGCAAGCCATTGAAAGCTTCGGCGAGATGCAGCGGATCGTCGGCGTGAGCCCCAACCAATCGCTTCACTTCACAGTCGAGCGGGGTGGCAAATTCGTGGACATCACGGCGACGCCGGAGCTCAAGACCATCACTGACCGTTTCGGCAACGAGATGCGGATGGGGCTGCTGGGGATTCAGCGGAGCGCCTCGGCCGACGATTGGACGCTGAAGCGTCATGACCCGGCAACTGCCTTCGTCATGGCCGTGAAGGAATGCTACTTCGTGGTCTCCCGCTCGCTTGGTTATCTCTATGATGTCGTCACCGGCCGTGAATCGGCGGATCAGCTCGGAGGACCGATTCGCATCGCGCAGGTTTCGGGCCAGGTCGCAAGCGCGGGCTTTGTTGCCCTTCTCAACCTCGCCGCGATTATCTCGGTGAGTATTGGGCTCCTGAATTTGTTCCCGATACCTATGCTCGATGGCGGTCATCTTCTGTTCTACAGCATCGAAGCAATCAGGGGTCGCCCTCTAAGCGAGAACACCCAGGAAATTGGTTTCCGGATTGGGCTCGCTTTCGTGTTGATGTTGATGATTTTTGCAACCTGGAATGACTTGATTCATCTGAAATTTTTGTAAGATTGGCACACGGAGCGTAGCGTTCGGCGGGGGCCCATCGGCCCCCGCCAGTGCTAGGGGGCCAGAACCAAAAATCGGCCACAAAACAATGGCCAGTTTCAAGCCGGAAGCCTGAGCGGCGGCGGGGATCGGCTTTGAGGGGAAGACACCAGTAATGGTGCGGTGGACGTTGGCTAGAGGGCTGCTTGCGGCCCTCGTTGTGTGGTGTAGCGTCCCGCTCTCGCTGGGCCTTGGCGCGTGCTTTGGGGAATCCTCGGCCTATGCCCAGGGCGTCATTCAGGACATACGTGTCGAGGGTAATAAGCGAGTGGAGCCCGAGACGGTCCGCTCCTATCTCACCTTTTCGACCGGCGATGCTTACGATCCCGCCAAAGTCGACGAATCGCTGAAGGCGCTCTTTGCCACCGGCCTTTTTCAGGACGTGCGCATCAGGCGCGAAGGGTCGACCATCGTCATCGTCCTGTTGGAGAATCCGATAGTCAGCCGGGTCGCCTTCGAGGGGAATCGCGAAGTCGAGGACGAAACGCTTGCAGCCGAGGTCCAGCTTAAGGCGAGGGCAGTCTATACGCGCGCCCGCGTTCAGGCCGACGTGCAGCGAATCCTCGATGTCTATCGGCGGCAAGGCCTATACGCTGCCCAGGTTGATCCCAAGATTATCAACCTCGATAACAACCGCATCGACGTCGTCTTCGAGATCAGCGAGGGACCAAGCACCAAGGTCCGTGCCATCAACTTCATCGGCAATTCTGCCTTCAGCGATTCGCAGCTCCGTTACGTAATCTCGACTACGCAGACCAATCTGCTGAGCTTTCTCAAGGGCACTAATGTCTACGATCCGGACCGGCTCAATCTGGATCGCGAATTGCTGCGGCAGTTCTACATGAAGAACGGCTATGCCGATGTCCGTATCGTGTCGGCGACCGCCGATCTCGACCGCGACGGAAGGGGCTTTTTCATTACCTTCACCATCGAGGAGGGTGAACGCTATCGCTTCGGCCCCATCGATGTCGAAAGCGCTCTGCCTTCGGTCAATGTCGACGCTCTAAGGCATGTGATCCTTACCAGGACTGGTCGCGTGTACAATGCCGAGAAGGTGGAAAAAACCGTCGAAGCGCTGACCATCGAGGTGTCTCAGCAGGGGTACGCTTTCGGCCAGGTAAGGCCACGCTTCGAGCGCGACGAGGCGACCCATACTATGGGCATCGTCTACACCATCGATGAAGGCCCGCGGATTTACATCGAACGCATCAACATCGTCGGCAACTTCCGCACCGAGGACAACGTGATCAGGCGCGAGTTCCGGCTCGCCGAAGGCGACGCGTTCAACCGCCTGCTGGTCGAGGCTGCGCGCAAACGCTTACGCGCGCTTGGCTTCTTCAAGACTGTCGACATTGACACCCAGCCCGGCAGCGGGCCCGACCGCGTGATCATCGTGGTCAAAGTAGAAGAGCAGCCGACCGGCGAACTGTCCTTCGGCGCCGGCTATTCAACGAGCGAGGGCGTGATCGGCGACATCAGCATCACCGAGCGCAACCTGATGGGCAAAGGCCAATATGTCAGGCTAGGCTTCTCCGGAAGCCTTGAGCGCGCCCAGGTCGATTTCAGTTTCACCGAGCCTCATTTCCTCGATCGCAACCTCGCTGCGGGCTTCGACGTGTTCTACAAGGAAGTGGATTTCCAGGACGTGGCCTCGTTCAGCCAACGCGATGCCGGCGGCGACATTCGGCTCGGCTTCCCCATTGCGGATAACACCCAGCTCGGCTTGCGCTATAAATTCGTCAACGAAGAGATTTTCGACGTGAGTAACAACGCCTCGCTAGCCGTCAAGGAGTCGGAAGGCACGTCGAACGTTTCGAGCGTTGGCTACACCGTCGCCTACGACACCCGCAACCTTCCGCAATCGCCGACCAGCGGCATTTTTGCTTCCTTCTCCCAGGACCTTGCCGGCGTCGGTGGTGACGTGAACTACATCAGGTCGGTGGCGGATGCGCGCGGATACTACCCCATCACCAACAAGCTCACTTTGGTCGGACGCGTGCAGGGCGGCAATATCGAAGGATGGGGCGGCGATGACGTGCGCATGACCGATCTCTTCTTCAAGGGCGGCGAGACCATTCGTGGCTTCAAGCGGGCGGGTATCGGCCCGCGCGATGCGTGCGAAGACCCGGTTACCGGCGAACGTGTCCGTCCCTGCTCGAAGGATGCCCTCGGCGGCAAGGTCTACTGGGCGACCACCGCCGAGCTACGTTTCCCGTTCCCGTTCATTCCCGACAATATCGGCATGCAGGGTGCCGTATTCGTCGACGCGGGCTCTCTGTTCGACCCTAGCGACTTTGCGCTGAACGCCGTGGCTAAAGAAGGGAGTTTCATATTCAACAGCTCACAGGTTCGCCTGTCGAGCGGTTTCAGCATCATCTGGCAGTCGCCGCTTGGTCCGCTCCGCGCCGATATTGCTCAGGCCTTGCTCAAAGCGGATTTCGACAAGACCGAGATTTTCCGTTTCGGCGCTTCAACCAACTTCTAAAGGAAGCGGTTTCCGTTTATGGCTTTGCGCCATGGACCATGCCGCGGCGCCGGCCACCGATACTCTGATGGAACATCCTGGTTTCTTCGAGCGAGCCGGCCCTTTCAGTCTGGGTATTGTCGCCGAGGCAGCCAATGCCAAGGCGGCGAACGGCGCGGATCTTGACCTTCCGATCAAGGACGTGAGGCCGCTCGACAGCGCGGGGCCTGGCGACCTGTCCTTTCTCGACAATCCGAAATATTTGCCGGTGTTTGCCACGACTGGGGCGAGCGCCTGTCTTGTCGCTCCGAAATTTGCAGGCCAAGGCCCAACAGACACCATTTGCCTCGTCACGCCTGAGCCTTATCGCGCCTTTGCCCGGGCGCTCGCGCTGTTCTATCCTGACGCGCTCAATCCAAAAGCCGCCGTCGAGGGCGGCGGCTTCGACCGGTCATCGGTCCACCCAAGCGCAGCGCTTGAAGCCGGAGTGATCGTGGAGCCTGGCGCGGTCATCGGGCCAGAAGCGCGAATCGGAGCTGGTACAATCATTGCGGCAGGCACGGTGATTGGCTACCGGATCCATGTGGGGCGTGGCTGCTATATCGGCCCAAATGCCTCGGTGACCCACGCCCTCATCGGCAACAATGTCACGCTCCATGCCGGAGTGGCCGTCGGCCAGGACGGGTTTGGCTTCGCCATGGGAAAGACAGGGCACGCCAAGGTGCCTCAGATCGGCCGGGTCATCATTCAGGACGGCGTCGAGATCGGCGCCAACACCACCATTGACCGGGGTGCCTTACGAGACACCGTGATAGGGGAGGGCACGAAAATTGATAATCTCGTGCAAATCGGGCACAACGTGGTGATCGGAAGGCATTGCATCATCGTGGCCCAAACCGGTATCTCCGGGAGCGCGGAACTTGGGGATTTCGTAGCCCTTGGTGGCCAAGTAGGCGTCGTGGGCCATGTCAAGATCGGTGCTGGCGCTCAGATTGCGGCAAGCAGTAATGTGCGGGCCGATGTACCGCCTGGTGTGCGCTGGGGTGGCACCCCGGCCAAGCCGGTGCGGCTATGGTTCAGAGAGCTTACGCTGTTGCGCAAGCTCGCCGAGAGCAAGGATTTGAAGCTTGACCAGGACGATGGCTCGAGCGGGTCGGGCAAGTAACCTGTCGCTAGCTCAAGGCCTCAGGAGCCGGGGTTTATGAACGAAAGCGGAGTGAAAGCGAAGCTCGGAAGGGCTGAGGTCACGGACATCCTCAAGCTTCTGCCGCATCGCTACCCATTCCTCCTTGTCGATCGCATCATCGACATGGACGGGGACCGCTCAGCCACCGGCATCAAGAACGTGACCGCGAACGAGCCGTACTTTCAAGGACATTTCCCCGGCAATCCTGTCATGCCGGGCGTGCTGCTCATCGAAGGCATGGCGCAGACCGCCGGCGCGCTTTGCATGCGCCACATCGAAGAGTTCAAGCAGCCGCCGCTCGTCTATTTCATGGCTATCGACAAGGCACGCTTCCGCCGCCCGGTCGTTCCGGGCGACACCGTTCATTATCACGTCCAGAAGATGCGCAATCGCGGACGCGTCTGGCGCTTCAGGGCCCAGGCGCATGTCGACGGCACTCTAGTCGCGGAGGCCGAAGTCAGCGCAGTCATCGTTGAGACTTAGCCAGGGCGAGCATGGCCAACATCCATGCGACCGCCGTGGTCGATCCAAGCGCGAAACTTGGGACGAACGTAGAGATCGGCCCCTTTTGCGTGATCGGACCTGATGTCGAACTCGGCGACGGTGTTGTGGTCCATTCCCATGCTGTCATTACCGGCCGCACGACACTCGGTCCGGAATGTAAGGTGTTCCCTTTCGCATCGATCGGCCAGGCGCCGCAGGACGTGAAGTTTCACGGTGAGCCAAGCACGCTAACTATCGGTGCCAAAACGATCATTAGGGAACACGCCACCGTCAATCCGGGTACCGAAGGCGGCCATATGTCGACCAAGGTCGGGTCCAACTGCCTCTTGATGATCGGCGCGCATGTAGCTCACGATTGCGAAGTCGGCGACAGCGTGACGCTGGTGAACGGAGCCACCTTGGGCGGTCACGTCACGATTGGCGATGGCGCCATTATCGGCGGGCTCTCCGCCGTACACCAATTCGTGCGCATCGGCGCCTACGCATTTATCGGCGGAATGTCGGGGATCACCGCCGACGTCATCCCATTTGGGATGGCCATCGGCAATCGCGCCAATCTTTGCGGGCTCAACATTGTCGGGCTCAAGCGCAAGCGTTTCCCGCGCGATCAGATCCATGAGCTTCGCCAGGCCTATCGCATGCTATTTTCGACCGAAGGAACGCTGAAGGAGCGGCTGGAGGACGTGGAAAGCATGTTCTCGACAAACCCGCTTACCAAGCAGGTCATCGAGTTCATCAAAACGCAATCGGACCGCCAATTCTGCGTACCGAACAATGCCGCACCGCCTGCCCGATGAAAGTGGGAGTCGGACCGGACCTGAAGCGAGCAAGATAACAGGCCCGCTTGGGATTATCGCCGGACGAGGTCCGCTTCCTTGCGTGTTGGCAGAGGCGGCATCGGCGCGGGGACTTCCTCTGCACATTGTCGCCATTCGTGGCGAGGCGCGGCAGGAGATCGAGCGATTTCCGCACACCTGGATCAAATGGGGTGAGATCGGCAAGATGTTCGCGGCCCTCGAAAAGAATGGCTGCGGCGATCTTGTCATAATCGGTGGCGTGAACCGGCCGGATCTCGCCAATGTCAAATTCGATCTCGGCGCCCTTAAGACCTTGCCCTTTCTTCTTAGCCTCGGCAAAGGCGGTGACGATCACGTGCTGTCGAGAATCGTCCGTTTCTTCGAACAGAAGGGGTATCGGGTGCACGGGGCAGGCGATGTGGCGCCCAATCTTCTGGCCGGACACGGCACGCTCGGCAAAGTGTCGCCGTCGGCGGAGGATCAGGCCGACATCGATATGGCTTTCAAAGTGGTCGGCGCACTCGGCCGCCTCGATGTCGGACAAGCCGCCGTCGTGGTCAGAGGCCACGTGATTGCTGTCGAAGCCGCCGAAGGAACCGACGCAATGCTCGTCCGGTGCGCCGAGCTTCGCAAATCCGGCAGGACGGGACGCCATACCCGCGCCGGCGTCCTTGCCAAAGCACCCAAGCCGGGACAGGAGCAGCGCGTCGATCTGCCTACTATCGGTGCAGACACCGTTCTGAAAGCGGCCGCCGCGGGTCTTGCCGGGATTGCCGTGGCAGCAGGACAGGTGCTGATGGCCGAACAGGCGACGACCATCGACGCCGCAAATCAGCACGGCCTCTTTCTCGTTGGCATAGCTGGGCCGGGCGGCTCCTAGGCGCGCTCCTCGGCCAGCACATAGGGACGTTCCACCGCGCCAGTATAAAGCTGGCGAGGTCTGCCAATACGCTGCGAGGGATCCTCGATCATCTCCTTCCACTGCGCGATCCAGCCGACCGTCCGCGCGATCGCGAACAGCACGGTGAACATGTCGGTGGGGAAGCCCAGCGCCTTGAGCGTGATGCCCGAATAGAAGTCGATGTTAGGGTAGAGCTTCTTCTGGATGAAGTAATCGTCCGACAGCGCGATGCGCTCGAGCTCGAGCGCGACCTTGAGGATCGGGTCGTCGCCGTGACCGACAGCGTCCAGCACCTCATGACATGTCTTCTGCATGATCTTCGCCCGCGGATCATAGTTCTTATAGACGCGGTGACCGAAGCCCATGAGCCGGAACGGATCACTCTTGTCCTTTGCCCGCTTGATATATTCCGGAATGCGATCGACCGTGCCGATCTCCTGTAACATCTGAAGCGCAGCCTCGTTGGCGCCCCCGTGAGCGGGGCCCCACAAGCACGCGATACCCGCAGAGATACAGGCAAAGGGATTTGCACCTGAGGAGCCGGCAAGTCGTACGGTCGAGGTCGAAGCGTTCTGCTCATGGTCAGCGTGTAGGATGAAGATGCGGTCCATGGCACGCGCGAGGATCGGGTCGACCTTGTATTCCTCGCAAGGAACGGCGAAGCACATATGCAAAAAGTTCGCCGCGTAGCTAAGCTCGTTGCGCGGATAGATGAAGGGCTGGCCGATCGAGTATTTGTAGGCCATGGCGGCGATCGTCGGCATCTTGGCGATCATGCGGATGGATGCCATCTCGCGCTGCTCGGGATCCTTGATGTCGATCGAGTCGTGATAGAAGGCCGATAGCGCACCTACCACGCCGACCATGACGGCCATGGGATGCGCGTCGCGGCGGAACCCGGTGTAGAACCGGGTCATCTGCTCGTGCACCATCGTGTGCTTCACGATGCGGTCGTCGAACGCGCGATACTGCTCACGGCTGGGAAGCTCGCCGTAAAGCAGCAAGTAGCAGGTCTCGATGAAGTTGCCGTGCTCGGCAAGCTGGTCGATCGGGTATCCGCGATAGAGCAGGATGCCCTTGTCGCCGTCGATAAACGTGATCTTCGACTCGCAGCTCGCGGTGGAGGTGAAGCCCGGGTCGTAGGTAAAGCAGCCGGTGTCCTGATAGAACGTGTTGATGTCGATGACGGGGGGGCCCATGGTGCCCTTGCGGACGGGCAACTCGTAAGTCGCGCCGTCGATCAAAATAGATGCCTCGGCGGCGTCCGACGCGCGGAGGTTTTCTGCGACGCTCATCTAAAAGCTCCTCTGCGATCTTGGGAAGCTGGTCGCTAACGAACGCTGGGTTAGACCAACCGTTGCGGCGCTAACGAACTCGTATTGCACTGCCGCACATATTCGTCCTGTTTTTCTCGCAGTGCAACATGCGGTCTTGCTCAAAAGTTAAGCAACGTCCTTCACTGCACCCGATCGCGAATTCGGGCAAGGGACTCCTCGCGACCGAGCATCTCGAGCACATCAAAAATGCCGGGCGACGTTGATTTGCCCGTGAGGGCTGCCCGGAGTGGTTGTGCAACCTTGCCGAGCTTCCGCCCGGTCTCTCCAGCGAAGGCGCGGACTTCGGCCTCGAGCGCCTCGGGCTTCCAGGAGGGGAGAGCTTCAAGGCGAGGGAGGAGAGTGGAAAGCGTCTCTCGACCGGCGGCGTCGACAAGCTTATTGGCTTGGTCATCCAGCTCGAGGGGCCGCTTGGCAAAGAGATAGTCGGCACTGTCGAGCAGCTCCACCAGCGTCTTGGCACGCTCCTTGAGGCCCGGCATAGCACGTTTCAGTTTGCGCCAGCCTTTCTCGCCCACGCGCTCGGCAAGTGCTGCACCGTTGGGAAGCTCCGGAAGAAGCGCCTTCAGTCGTCCGACGATTTCAGCGTCCGCAGTCGCGCGCAGATAATGGCCGTTGAGGTTCTCGAGCTTAGCGAAGTCGAACCGCGCCGCCGAGCGGCCGATTCCATCGAGATCGAACCACCGCACCATTTCCTCGGTGGACATGGTCTCGGCATCGCCATGGCTCCAGCCGAGCCGCACGAGATGGTTACGGAGCGCCGCCGGCAGATAGCCCATGGCGCGATAGGCTTCCACGCCGAGCGCGCCATGGCGCTTTGAGAGCTTGGCGCCGTCGGGACCGTGGATGAGCGGCACATGGGCAAACACCGGAGTCCCCCAGCCGAGCGCCTTGTAGATCTGGGTCTGGCGCGCCGCATTGGTGAGATGATCGTCGCCACGAATGACGTGGGTGATACCCATGTCGTGGTCATCGACCACGACTGAAAGATTATAGGTTGGCGAGCCGTCGCTCCGCAGGATCACGAGATCGTCTAGATCTTTGTTGGCAAAGACGACCCGGCCCTGCACGCGATCCTCGATGATTGTCTCGCCCTCACGCGGCGCCTTGAAGCGAATGGCAGGCTCGATACCCGGCGGAGCCTCGGATGGATCACGATGACGCCAAGTGCCGTCATAGCCGGGAGCGCGGCCTTCGGCGCGGGCTTTCTCGCGCATGGCTTGCAGCTCTTCAGCGCTCGCATAGCAGCGATAGGCTTTACCCTCCGCGAGGAGCTGCTCAGCGATCTCGCGGTGACGCTCGGCGCGCGCGAGCTGGTAGATGGGCTCGCCGTCCCAATCGAGCTCGAGCCAACGCAAGCCGTCGAGAATGGCGAGGATCGCGCCTTCGGTCGAGCGCGCCTGGTCGGTGTCCTCGATGCGCAGCAGCATCCTCCCGCCGGTGTGCTTGGCATAGAGCCAATTGAACAAGGCGGTCCGTGCCCCGCCGATATGCAGATAGCCAGTGGGCGAAGGGGCAAAGCGCGTGATGACTTTTTCGCTCATGGGCCGGCTCGGAAAGGCTCCAATCGAAGGCTATGGGGCGGATGGGGCGGTGATGTAGCATGAGCGGCAGATGCGGGTAAGGGCGGGGCGGAATGCGCCTTCCGCCGTTGAGCATCGACCATGCCGGGGCAGGGCGAAGGCGAGTGAGGCAACTGGGATGCCGCGGCCAGAAGCCAAGGTGGGCTACTGTCACTTGCCCTTACCGCCGTCGGTCGCGCGCTCGCGGTCGAGTCCGACCGCTGGTTCCTGTGGCTCCCCGTATTCTTCGCCGCAGGGATCATCGCCTATTTTGCTCTGTCTAATGAGCCCCAGCCCCGCGTAGCCGCTGCGCTTGTGCTGGGCGCTATCGGGATTTGCCTCGCGCTCCGGAGTGCGCCGCTCGGGCTTGCTCTTGCAGGGGCTTTTCTCGCGTTCGCGAGCGGCTTTGCCACGGCCAAGCTTCGTACGGAGATAACGCGGGCGCCTGTGCTTGCGCACGAGCTGCGCTACGTCGGCGTAAGCGGTTGGGTCGAAGCCCACGAGCTTCGCGACAAAGGGCGCGCGCGGCTCACCATCAGGGTCCTCTCCTTGGGAGATCTCGAGCCGGAGGAACGCCCCGCGTGCGGGTCACGATGCCGGCGCCCGATGCCGCCAATAGCCGCATCGGCGAGGCAGTGGCGCTCAGCGCTACGCTTCAGCCCCCTCCGGAACCGATAGAGCCTGGCGGATTCGATTTTGGACGGCAAGCCTGGTTTGCAAGCCTCGGAGCGACGGGTTACGCGACGAGCAAGATTCAGTCCTTGAATGACACGGGCGCTTTGCCTTGGGACCTCAGGGCCTGGTCTGGCATCGATGCGCTGAGAGCACGCGTCAACGCCCGCATCAGGGCGGTATTGGAGGGTGAGACCGGCGAGATCGCCGTCGCGCTCATCACCGGCGCGCGGGGAGGCATTTCCGAGGAGTTGAACCAGGCTACGCGCCTTTCGGGCCTCGCGCACATCCTTTCCATTTCCGGCCTGCATATGGTGATCATGGCCGGAACCGTGTTCTGGCTCGTGCGCGCTGCTCGCATTTGTTCCGGCGCTTGCGCTCCGCTTTCCCATCAAGAAATGGGCTGCGGCCGCGGCGCTGTGGCGCGGCGGTCCCCACGGTGCGCTCGTGGATCATGATGAGCATCGTGCTCATCGCGGTGATGCTCGACCGTCCGGCGCTCACCAAGCGCAACGTCGCACTCGCGGCGCTCGCCATCCTCGTGGTCGCGCCTGAATCGCTATTCGATGCGAGCTTCGAGATGAGTTTTGCCGCCGTGGTTGCCCTCGTCGCACTCTACGAATGGCTTTCTGAGCGGAAGCGCGACGGGTTGCGCGACGTGAATCCGTATTGGGCGGCGCTGCAGCGCGGCTTGGGACTCTTTGCGGGGGC
>Ga0075426_10002003_pt1 | contig 14625 bp, 11 predicted proteins | sample SoiMethybrSBSTD5_FD_75304 | JGI IMG/M metagenome (GOLD analysis project Ga0075426, IMG submission 75304) | Bulk soil microbial communities from a Populus tree surrounding site in Tennessee, USA - Soil MetaG P. TD hybrid SBSTD5 | ecosystem: Environmental > Terrestrial > Soil > Tree plantation... | reverse complement strand
CCGCCCGCGCAGCGCGCCAGCACCACCGAAGGTTTGCCGAAGCGCTCCAGGCGAATGCGGTCAGGAGGAGTGCCGGCGGCCAGGGCCGCCGCCGGACTGGTGACTGCCGACACAGTTTCGCTAAGCGAAACCTGCAGCAGATCTTTGGGTTCGCGGACAGGAAACACCAGGGTCTCAGCCATGTTCTGTTTATCCACGCTGAAGGAATAGAGCGCATTGAGGAAGGGCGAAGCGGCGGAGAATTCGCGGCGAATGCGTACCCAGTCGGAAACCGGACCAGCCGCCGCGGCACGCTTCCCGGTCAGCGCGGCGGCCGCATCCTGCGAGAGCGTTGTGCGCCCGCGCGCCACCTCGAAATCCGTGCCCCAGTGTGGCTGGGCGGGGATGCGGGCCAGGGCGGCGGCAATTTCCTTCTGCTCCGCAGAGCTGGGCTGGCATACGTTCAATACGTTCAACCGCACCGGCGGAGTTTTTTCCTGGGCCGCGGCGCGGGAGACGAAAATCAGGATCGCCACCGAGGCACAGAGGCACAGTGAAAGGCGAAACCAGGAGTTAGCTATCAGGAATCGCGAGTCAACATCCCTACAAACCAGCGATGCTGATTTTCCAGCACCAGAACCATTCCTCCTCATGGCCGAGGCAATTGGGCGCAAGGGATCAGTAGGGCCGCCACACGACTGATGACTGAGTCCTGAGTCCTGAGTCCCCAAGTCTTTCTCCGTGTCTCTGTGTCTCTGTGGTGAAGTAATTTTCAAAGGCATTCTAAGCCGAACTCGGAAACGGGCAAAGAACACCCGAGGTACCTCCGTTTCCCCTGTCCACTTACATTGTTGTAAGCTGCTGGCGCACGAGAAGCGCTCCTGCGGAGGTTGGAAGCATGGACCGGGCTCGCCGCTGGTGGTTCCTGATCATTTCTGTGCTCGCCGGTGCAACCGTAATGTGCGCCGCCCAGCCGATGCCTTCGGCCACGCTCTCCGACAAGCCGCTTTCGCAGCGCTGGCTGGACTACAACATTGACGCGCGGGTGGACGCGCAAAAGCACACCCTTGACGCCACCGAGGTGCTCACCTGGCACAACTTCACGGGCAAGCCCCAGGACACGTTTCCCTTCCACCTGTATCTGAACGCATTTCAGCCTAAGTCCACGTTCATCCGCGAAACCCATCTTTATGATCCGGAGTTCGAGTGGAAGCAGAAGAACTATGGCGCCGCCGAGGTGAAATCGCTTGAGGTAGTGGGGGTGGACGATTTGACCTCGCAGCTGCGGTTCATTTCGCCCGACGACGGCAATCCCGACGACCACACCGTGTTCCAGGTCAAGCTGCCCAAGCCTGTTCCGGCGGGCGGCCAGGTGCAGTTCAAAATTGTTTTCCACGACCAACTGCCGGAGGTGCTGGCGCGCACCGGCTACAAGCGCGACTTCATCATGGGCGCGCAGTGGTTCCCTAAAGTAGGCGTGTGGTGGCAGGGAACATGGAACTGCCACCAGTTCCACCGCAGCACCGAATTTTTCGCCGAGTTCGGCACCTTCGAGGTCAAGCTCACCCTGCCCCAGAACGAGGTCGTGGGCGCGACCGGGGTGGAAGTTTCCAGCATCAACCATCCCGACGGTACCAAGACGGTGAGCTTTTACGGCGAAGATATCCACGACTTTGCCTGGACCACCGAGCCGGAATACCGCGTGATTACCGATACGTTCCAGGGCAGCATGGGCGCGGTGAAGATCCGGATGCTGGTGCAGCCCGGCCACATGAGGAGCGCGCCCCGCTACCTGCACGCGCTCAAAGGCACCCTGGACCGTTTCGACAAGTGGTACGGGCCGTATCCCTACAAGCAGATCACGCTGGTGGACCCGCCGCACGGCGCACTGCAGGCTGGCGGCATGGAGTACCCCACCCTGTTCACGGCCGACACCACCTGGTGGGCTCCGAAAGGGTTGCTGTTTCCGGAACTGGTGACCGAGCATGAATTCGGCCACCAGTACTGGTACGGCATGGTGGCCACCAACGAATTTGAAAATGCCTGGATGGATGAGGGCATCAACAGCTACACCGAAGTCAAGATCATGGATTCGTTGTATGGCAAGGACACGTCCATCCTGAACCTGCTAGGCGCGCACATCGGGGAGAGCGACTACCAGCGCCTTTCCTATGATGCAGTGGCCGAGGACGACCCCATGGCGCGGTTTGGGTGGCAGTACATGAACGGCAGCTCGTACGGAGGCATCACCTACGCCAAAACAGCCACGGTGCTGCTCACCCTGGAAAAGGTGATCGGCGAGCAGACCATGCAGCGGGCGCTGCACACTTACTTCCTGCGCTATCGCTTCACCCATCCCACGCAGGAAGACTTCCTGAAAACGGTGGAAGAGGTCTCCGGGAAAGACCTGCGCTGGTACTACGACCAGGCAGTGTATGGCACGCAGGTGATGGATTACGAGATTCTGGGCGTGCGCTCCGAGCGGCCGGACTGGTACAAAGAGAACCCGTCCAAGCCGAAAAAGGGCGAGACGGTCTATCGCAACACCGTGCTGGTACACCGCAAGGGCGATTTCATCTTCCCACTGGACGTGCAGATCAAGTTCGACAATGGCGAGACGACAACCGAGCACTGGGACGGGCGCGATCGCTGGGTCCGCTACCAGTACGACAAGAAGGCGCGCATTGTTTCCGCCGAGCTGGACCCCGAGCACCAGGCTTGGCTGGATAAGAATTTTTTTAACAACAGCTACACCCGCCAGAGCAACCAGGCACCGCACCACAAGCTGGCGGCATATTGGACGGTGATTTCGCAGTTTTGCGCGCAGCTGCTGGCATGGCTGGTGTGAGCTTCAGCCAGCCGTCATCTAGCAACTAGTCAGCTACTTCAGGTATTTCACAATGGAAAAAAGTTTTCTTTCCGACGGCAGTTCCCGGGTGTGGCGGCACCAGCGAATCCTGTGGTGGCTGTTCGTGGTCAACCTGGTGCTCGGCCATCTTTCGATTTTTGCCATGGTGACGCGCTGGGCGGGCGTGCTGGATCACAGCTTGTCTGCCGACCAGCTTTATCACGGCTTCAATTTGGGCCGCTATATCGAGCTGGCCATGCAGCCGGGAATCGGCTTTGGCACGGCCAGCCCCGGCATCGCCGCCTTCGCTATCATCTTTTTCGTGTTCATGCTGTTCGTGACCGGCGGAATTCTGGAGGCGTATCGCTCGCCCTATAAGATTTCGACAGCCGACTTCTTCCAGGCCAGCGGCGCCTCCTTCTGGCGCTTCGTGCGCCTGCTGATCATGTTTGTGATCGTGCTCATCCCAGTGGCTATTGCGGCCAACGCCATCAAGGACTGGTCGGGAGACCTTTCCACGAACGCGGCACCGGAGAAGTTGGGATTCTGGGTGGATGTGGCCGGCGCGATCGTGATCTGGTTCATTGCCATGTGCCTGCGGCTGTGGTTTGACGTGGCGCAGGTTCACGCCGTGGCTACCGGCGAACGCGCCATGCGCCGGGCCATCCGGCGCGCGTTCAGGCTGACGTTCGGGAATTTTGCTGCCCTGTTCCCGCTCTACCTCGTGCCCAGCCTGATGTCATTGATCGGAATGGCGGTGATTCTGCTGATTTGGACGAAGGTCCCGGCCGCCAGCGTGGGCATATCGTTTGTGCTGCTAGAAATCTGGATGCTGCTTTGGCTAGGGACGCGGCTATGGCAGAGGGCGGGGGAGACCGCGTGGTACCAGCACACGCAAGTACCGGCGGAAATGCCAGCCGTGCCCCCTGTGGTGGCCGGCGACGCAACGCCGGGCTTGGCAGTGGGGAGTCAGCCCGGAATCTAAGTCCCCCACGGAGCACAGAGACACGGAGAAGTTGACGCTTGGCGGTTTTCGACCTGACGATTCTCGTTTCTGTACGGGTTCGACGGTTCGCTCAATCGCCAATCACCAATCTGAAATTGATTTTCTTCGTGTCTCCGTGGCAGAGTTGTTTTGCTACCCCGCCAGAATCGCCTCGGCTTCTTCCCGGTCCACGTCGCTGACCATGGCCACGCCGCTGATAGCACTGGCTTCCGGGGTAAGCGCCGCGATATCGCTGCGGTCAATGTACTTGATGCCGAACTTGCGTGCGCCTGCCATCAGCTGCCGCAGGCCCTGCGCCAGCCGCTGGTAATAGGTATAGAAGCCGATGGCGCCGACCGGCAGCTTGCTGAAACGATCGCCGAATTTCTGCCGCAACTCGGGCGCGCTCACGAACACTTCGTCCACGGTCGTGCCGAAGCGCTCGATGTAAATGGGCAGGCTCTGCTGCTCCATAGACTTGCCGATGGTCTTGGCCACCATGGCTGCAGCCAGCGGCGCGCGCGCCATAGCAATCAGCTTGACGTAGGGAGCGCCTAGGGCGAACCCCTTGAAAATTTGGTCTTCAAAGGTGAAGCCACCGGCCACCGCCACGCTGGGTATATGAGCGCCCTTCTTTTCCAGTTGTTGCAGGTACTGGCGAAGCAGTGAATGGAGTTCGATGCCGGGCACACCCCATTCGTTCATCATGCGCCACGGGCTCATGCCGGTGCCGCCACCAGCGGCGTCCACCGTGAGCAGGTCGAGTTCGGCCAGCGAGGCAAATTTCACCGCGCGGGCCAGGTCGGCGGGCCGATAGGCGCCAGTCTTCAGGAAAATGTGCTTGGCACCCAGTTTCCGTAGCTGTTCCACGCGCGCCAGGAACGATTCCTTGGTGACCATGCCCACGCGGGAGTGGCGCTCGAATTCATGGAAGCTGCCGCGCTTGAAAGCCTCGATCACCACGTGGTTGGAAGGGTTGGGCAGCACCACGTAGCCGCGCTTCTGCAGTTCCTGCGCCTTTGCCAGATCGCGGATTTTTACTTCTCCGCCGATATCCTTGGCCCCCTGTCCCCACTTGAGTTCCACAGTTTCGACGCCCAGCTTGGCGATGGCATACTCCTGAACGCCCAGCATGGTGTCTTCCACGTTGCTCTGCACGGCCACATCGCCGTAGCCATCCTGCTGCCATTCGCGGAAGCATTTCACGCGCCATTCCAGGTCGGTGCTGGAAATCACCTTCCCATTATCGAAACGCGATTCCATATCCATGCCGACCACGTTTTCGCCGATGGCAATCACGGTGCCGGTAATGGCCGCTCCCGCGGCAATGCCGGGCCAATTATTTTTGGCCACGTTGGTCGAGCCCATGGCGCCTAGCGTGAAGGGCAGCTTGTAGCGGATGCCTGGGGGTTTGCCGATCGTCATTTCCAGGTCCACGTTGGGGAACAGGGCGCGGTTGGAGTCCGCCTCCATGCCAAAGGCGCCGGTAGCCCGGCCGAGAATGGTGAAATGCGACAGGTCCACCGGGTAATCCTTCTGCGAAGCCGTGGTGATAATGCCGAACGGCTGCGGGTAGATCATCTCCGCGCCGCGATACGCGGACTTGCCGATTTCGCACATGCCAATGCACCCGTCCACACAAGTGGTGCACATGCCGCTGAAAGGGCTGACAGAATCTTCGGTGCGGTTCTTGGTCAGCGTGGCAGCGGATGAGTTCAATCGCGTATAGGTCATTTCAGTTCTCCTGTGGATGGCGCAGCTTTCTGGCCGGCGTCGTGGGGCGCGTGGGCCTTGATGCCGATCTCATGGCGAAATGGCCCGCTCAGCTCGCAGGCGTGACATGGTTCCAGAAAGCACATGGCATCGCTGTAACTCTGGAAACATACGGGCGAAAAATTAAGGCAGCCGTTGCACAGCAGGCTCTCGGCGGTGGATGCCTGGCAGCGGAGCTCGCAAACCGGGCAGGCGTAGAGGCAGGCGCCGCACTGGCGGCATTGCTCGCTGGCCATGCCGAACGGCCGAGCAACGTGGCGGCTTTTGCCCCGGCCGGCGAAGCCGATGGCGCCGGCCATCATCTGCTCGGCGCAAATCCGCACGCACAGCCCGCACTGGATGCAGTTGGTTTTGGGATCCCAGGGCGCCCCGGGCTGGCCGTCCACGGGGTAGCGGCATTGGCGGACGCCATACTCGGAGGCCAGATCCTGGATGCGCTTCGACTGCGGGCAGGTGGCGACATAAAGCTCCAACAGAAGCCGGCGCGCGCGCTGCACCCGCAGGGAGTTGGTGCGCACCTTCATTCCTTCTTCAACCCGGTAGCCGCACGCAGCCACCAGCTTGCTTTTCGGGGCTTCGCCAATCTCCACCAGGCAGAGGCGGCACGCGCCATAGGAATTCAGGCCATCCTCATGGCAGAGGGTGGGGATGGGAAAGTTGTAGAAGCGCGCCACTTCCAGCAGCGAGCTTCCGCGCTCCGCTTCCACCGCCAGCCCATTCATTGTGATGTGGACCATGATCAGTGCACCAGGACCGCGTCGAACTTACACATCTCCAGGCAGGCGCCGCACTTCGTGCACTGCGCCTGGGTGATGATGTGCGGCTTCTTCTTCTCGCCCAGAATTGCCTTCCCGCTGCAAATCTGGACGCAGGCGCCGCAGCCGTTGCACAGCACCGGGTCAATCTCGAAGGTGATCAGTTCGCGGCAGCGGTGCGCCGGGCAGCGACGGTCGCGAATGTGCGCCATGTACTCGCCGCGGAAATAGCGCAGCGTGGAGAGCACCGGGTTGGGCGCCGTCTGGCCCAGCCCGCAGAGCGAGCCTTCGCGCACCAACCAGCCCAGGTCCTGCAGCAGGTCCAGATCTTCTTCCTCGCCCTCGCCTTGGGAGATGCGGGTCACAATTTCCTTCAGGCGCTGCGTTCCCACGCGGCAGGTAAAGCATTTGCCGCAGGACTCGTCTTCAAGAAACTCGAGAAAATATCTGGCGATGTCCACCATGCAGGTGTGATCGTCCATCACGATCATGCCGCCGGAACCCATGATGGAGCCGGCCTGGTTGAGGCTGTCGTAGTCCACCGGAAGGTCGAACTTGTCGGCGGGAATACATCCCCCTGAAGGCCCGCCAGTTTGCACGGCCTTGCAGGCACGAGCGTTCGGAATGCCTCCGCCGATTTCGTAAACAATTTCCGCAAGGGTGGTGCCCATGGGCACCTCAATGAGGGCGGTATTCTCGATGTTGCCAACCAGGCTGAAGACCTTCGTTCCTTTGCTCTTTGCGGTTCCAATCTGCGAGAACCAGTCGCCGCCGCGCTGCACGATGACCGCAATGTTGGCCCAGCTCTCGACGTTGTTGATGCAGGTGGGCTTGCCCCACAGTCCGTGCTGCGCGGGATAGGGCGGGCGCTGCTGCGGCTCGCCGACTTTCCCTTCAATCGAGCGGATGAGCGCTGTTTCCTCCCCGCAAACGAAAGCGCCCGCCCCTTTGACAACCCGTATTTCAAAACTGAATCCGGAATCGAAGATGCTCTGGCCCAGCAGGCCGGCATCTTCCGCTTGGCGAATGGCCTGCTTCATGCGCATGACCGCCAGCGGATACTCCTCGCGCACATAGATGACGCCCTGATGCGCGCCCATGGCGTAGCCGCCAATAGTCATTCCTTCCAGCACGCTGTGGGGGTCGCCCTCGAGCACACCACGATCCATGTAGGCGCCGGGATCGCCTTCGTCGGCATTGCAGATGACGTACTTGGGTTCACCCTGCGCATCGCGCACCGCCTGCCACTTCATGCCAGTGGGGAAGCCGGCGCCTCCTCGGCCGCGCAGCCCGCTGCGCTTCACTTCGTTCAGGATTTCTTCGGGCGTGTGCTTGCGCAACGCATGCCAGAGCGCGTGATAACCGCCGCGGGCGATGTACTCTTCCAAACTGTCGGGATTGATGATGCCGCAATTGCGCAGCACAATGCGCAGTTGGCGCTTGAACAGCGGCAGATCCTTGTAGGCAGTGAGGCCATCCATGTGGCCGTTATGGGGGACACAGTAGTTGACGTGGGCGCCATTGAGCGTATTCTCGTCGCCCGGCATCATGGCCAGCGCCCATTCCCGCTTCACCTCTGGGATGGCGCGCACAATTTCCCGCGCCCGGCCGGGCTTCATCCGGCCATAGGTGACGCGCGGGCGCCCGGGAATACAGATATCGAGCAGCGGTTCCTGTGAACACCAGCCGATGCAGCCGGTTTCGGTCACCTGGTACGGCAACTGGCTGTTGGCCACCTCTTCGCGCACCGCATGCAGGACTTCTTCGGCGCCGGCCGCCAGCCCGCAAGTGGCCGTGCCCACCATGATCTTCGGCTGGCTGGGATAAAGCAGATCGCGGCCCTGGCGCATGGCGTGGTGCAAGTCTTCCAGATTGACCAGGCGCTGCGCCGTGCTGATCATGAGCGCACCTTTTCCGCGCTGGCGGCGATCGTATCCACCGTGGCGGGCTTCTTGCGCGGGCGGTAGCGATTGACAATCCCCCGCACCTTCGCCTGATCCAGGTGAGCGAAGGTGTCGCGGTCCACCCGCATGACGGGCGCCAGGCCGCAGCATCCCAGGCAGCGCACCGGCTCAACCGTAAACTCCAGATCGGGGCTGGTGCCGCTTAGGCCGGCTCCGGTCTCCGTCTGCGTGCGTTCCAAAACCAAATCGCCGCCGCGCACGTGACAGGCGGTCCCCAGGCAAACCTGCACCAGATGCCGGCCTCTGGGCTTCAGGCTGAAGCAGCGGTAGAACGTGGCTACCTGATACACGTCGGTGACCGGAACGTGCAGCTTGCGGGCGACCCGGCGCAGGGCCTCCTCGGGCAGGTAAGAGAATGTGGCCTGAATCTCTTGCAAGATGGGAATCAGGTTGGCGCGTTCGTCCTCAAACTGCGCCAGTAGCGGCTTGACGGCTTCCATTTCCGGCATAGCGGCAGCCTCTTGTCGATCCGGGGCCGAACTCGTGTCCAGCGCTACTCTTTCGAACTGCGGCGCCACAATACGTGCTTGTTCCAACCGTGCACTTTGCTGGCGAAATCGCCCGGTGTGGGCGGCTTCTCTTCGGGCGCACCCACCGCAACTGCTTCTTCCGAGCGATTAAGCTCGGCGACGATCTTCTCCGGCAAATCAGGGTCTTCCAAACGAGCGACAATTTCCGTTCGCGACATTTGTCCGTGACCTTGGCAGAACGGACAGGGCAGCAGGGGTTCAGCTGGCGGCATGGGCGACCTCGTTTCGCGCTTCCGGCGGCGCTTACGGCGGGCTCCGCGGCGATTTGATTACAAGCCTTTTATGAAGCACGCCGCTGTGATGGCAGTCACCAGACGCGGTGAGGCATGAGCAGGAAATGCGTGATGGCGACCGAGAGATATGGGAAGACCGGGAAGTCAGGACTCGGCTTACCGAGCGCGGGCCAGCACCAGGGTGATGTCGTCGGGCTGCTCGCGGCCGCCGATCCAGTCGTCCACGGCGGCAGTGACAAGTTCAGCAATGCGGGCCAGTGGTTGATGGCGGTGGTCGCGCACCAGCTCAATCAGGCGCTCCTCGCCAAATTCGCCGAAGTCATTTTCCGGCTCGGTGACACCGTCGCTGAAGGCAAGGAAGAGGTCGCCCTGGTGCAGTTCGACCGAGCTCTCCTCAAAAGAAAGCGCGTCAAACAGGCCGACCACGGTACCGCCGCAGTCGAGGCGGCGCACGCTGCCGTCGGTGCCGATCAGCACCGGGGGGAGGTGCCCGGCGTTGGTGTAAGTGAGCCGGCGTGAGCTGCCGTCGTAGTTCCCTAGAAACAAGGTGGCGTACTTCTCGGGCGGCGTGCTCTCGTACAGCCGCCGGTTCAGCAGGCTCACCAAGGTGGCGGGGGAAAGCAAGCCGCCGCCGCGCGCGGCGTGCTCCCGGGAAGAATTTACTTGCGCACCCACCGCCAGGGGCACGGACAGAGGCACCGGTTCCAGGGCGTAGGCGCGCAGGGCCGCGTGCAGAGTCGCCATGAGCAGGGCCGCCGAAATGCCTTTGCCGCTCACGTCGCCCACGGCGATGGTCAGCCGGTCCGGGGGTTGGGGGAGAAAATCGTAATAGTCGCCGCTGACGGTCCGCGCCGGACGGCAGAATCCATGCAGTTCCAGCGATTCCAGCTGGGAGATCTGCCGAGGGAAAAGCTGCGCCTGGACCTCCTGGGCAATGGCCAGCTCGTTTTCCATGCGCTGCTTTTCCTTCTGCTCCGCCAGCAGCCGCTGGATGGATTCGGTCATGGAATTGAACGAGCCCTCCAGCGCGGCCAGCTGGTCATTGCTTTTCACGACGATTCGGTGGCTGAAGTCGCGACGATTGATGTGCTGGGTGGCCACATAAAGCTGGGCCACCGATCGGGTAATGGTGCGGGTAAGGCGGATACCGATGAGCAGGGCAACCAACTCAATCAGGATGAAGCTCAGGGCAATGGCACCCAGCAGAGTGGCCCAACCCGCGGCAAACTTGCCCAGCGCCGAAAAAAGCTGATCGTAGAGGCGGGAGGAGCGGGTGCCGACTACGAGTATGGCCGTGGAGTCCCGGTCTTTCCCTTCCCAATTCACCACAGAAACGGTGGTGAAGAAGTGCACCTCACGATCCAAGCGGCCGGTGGAAGGGGGTACCTTGCCTACGCTGGTGGGCTGCACCTTCTCGCCGCCGATTTGCACCCCGTTTGTGTCAACTTTCAGATTGGAACCTGAGGAAGCTTTGGACTGGTCGCTTTTCCGAGCAGCGGCGTCCGGCTCTGTTAAGTTGAGCTCACCCGTATACAAGCTGATTTCGCCCAGGTCGGCGGCGATCTTCTGCAGCAGGGATTCACCCAGTGGTTCGCTGGAGATAACCGTGAGTTGTTCTCCGCCTACGGCCACGCGGGCCACCGCCCGTAAATAGAGCTGGCCGCGGTCTCGCGCCAGATCGCTGAAGCTTCCGGGGATGAAAGCAGGCGGGGGGTGCAGGGTGGGGTCGGCGCCGTTTATCGCCTTTCCGCGAAACCAGGCGGCCACCTGGTGTCCGGTCGCCTTACCCTCGGCCGCCAGGATGGTTGTGGCATTGGGCCGCTCGCCGCGCCGCAACTGCCCAGCTAGAGCATCCGCCAGCGTACCGTTTGCGGCTTCCAGGCTCTTCAGTTCTGACCGGATGTCGCCCGTGACAATGAAGGTGGCGAACTGCCCAGCGAATATGTAGCCGGCGATGCCCGCCATCGCAATCAGGAGCAGGATGGGCACCACCGCCATGAACACGTACGTAACAATCAGGCGATTGCGCAAGCGCCACATCAGGTCATTGCGCAGCCAGCGCACAAAAAGGACAAAGAGCAGGATAGCGGCGATGAAAGTAAGGAAATCAATCCAGCCCGCCAGGCTGGAGCCGGCTTTCGGGCCGGCCAATTTCAGCAGCCGCTGCAACAGATAAAGAAAGAGATCAAAGACCAGGATGTACAGGGTCAGCCGAGCCAGCAGGCTGCGCGGAAACCAGCGCCAGGTCGTGATTTTCTGCCGCAGCGACGCCATGGAAGATCCGCTCAGAGTGATTATAGACGGGGATGGAGCGCTAGCGGCTGCCCGCAAATCATGAGGGAAGTTGCGTCTGCGACCTCCAGTAAAGCGTGCAGCGGACCCGTGTCCGGGGACCTTCGTACCAGGCACGGCTTCAGCCATGCCGAATCAGGTCACCAAGAGATGCCGGCTTTAGCCGCTGGCCGTCCGTTGTCGTGAGATTCCGCTGACCCCAGGGCTAAAGCCATGAGCTAGACGAGGCGCTGGTCGGTACGACTAAAGTCGTGCCCTGATACGAGCCTTCCGGCTCAGGTCTTCCAGATCCAGGAGCAGAAAGAGCGGACCTGCTATCGAATGCTAGACTGAAATACGAGGAGCCACGTGGCAGACGTCTTCATTGTTTCCGCGGTGCGCACGCCGATCGGGAAGTTCGGCGGTTCATTGGCCTCGTTGACCGCTGCTGATATGGGCGTGATCGCTGCCAAGGCAGCGCTGGAGCGTGCCGGCGTGCACCCGGAGCAGGTGCAGGAAACTATTTTCGGTAACGCCCGCCAAGCCGGGGGCGGCCCCAATCCCGCCCGCCAAGTTTCCGTTCGCAGCGGCGTGCCTCAGGAAGTTCCCGCCTATACGGTGAATATGGCCTGCGCCTCGGGCATGAAGTCCATCGCGCTCGGATACCAGGAAATCGCCAATAGCAATCTGGAGTGCGTACTGGCCGGCGGCACTGAATCCATGTCTCGCCTGCCCTACTACCTGGATGGGGCGCGCTGGGGCTATCGCCTGGGCAATGCCGACTTGGTGGACGGCATGTACCGCGACGGGTTCTTCTGCCCATTGGCCAAGATGGTGATGGGCGAAACCGCCGAGGTCCTGGCGGAACAGTACAAGATTTCTCGCGAAGAACAAGACCAGTTCGCCCTCTGCTCGCAGACCCGGGCGGCTGCGGCCGTCCGCTCCGGGCGGCTGCGCGATGAAATTGTGCCGGTGACAATCGAAGGCAAAAAGGGCACGCAAGTGTTCGAGCGCGACGAACACCTGTTCCCCGATGCCAGCCTGGACAAAATGGCTAAGCTTTCGCCGGTATTCTCCAAGACGGGCACGATCACGGCAGCCAATTCCTCCGGCATCACGGATGGAGCGGCAGCGCTGGTGCTGGCATCGGAAGGGTTTGTAAAGCGCAACAAGCTGAAGCCCCTAGCCCGCATTGTGGCGGCCACCTCGGCGGGTGTGGACCCGCGCACCATGGGAATCGGGCCCGTCCCCGCTATGCAGAAACTGAAGGAGAAGACCGGCTTAGGGGTGAACGACTTCGATGTCATCGAACTGAACGAAGCTTTCGCCGCCCAGGTCCTGGCCTGCGACCGCGAACTGCACTTCGACCGCAGCCGCTTGAACGTGAACGGCGGCGCCATCGCGCTGGGCCACCCGATCGGCTGCACCGGCGCGCGCATCACGGTCACGCTGCTGCACGAAATGCTAAAGCGCAAGGCTCACCGGGGCGCGGCCACCCTCTGCGTCAGCGGCGGCATGGGCATGGCCCTGGCTTTAGAAAGTGCCGCCTAAACCGCTTCCCGCGCTGCGCTTCTTCTGATATCCTCCATCGCCAACGTTACCGCCGGGCAATGCCTCCGGCGGCCCTGACGAACCTACAAGGAGGAACGACCATGCTCCGCAGGCGCCCGCTAATTTTGTGGATTGGAATAGTAGTGCTACCGCTCCTCAGCGTCAGCCTATTCGCCCAGGAATTCTCTGCCGACTTTGTCAATACTGGTAAAGATAAGGGAAACAGGACGCCATCCAAGATCTACGTTGGACAACATAAGATGCGCATCGAAACCAACGATCGCGGCGAAAACAGCGGGGCGGCCATTATGGATTTCGCCAATCAGAAAATGATCATTCTGATGCCGCAGCAGAAAATGTACATGGACTCCATGCCGCGAATGATGCAAGAGCGCCAGATGTGGTTCCGTCCCGAGGACCCGAACAACGCCTGCCCGCAATACGAGAGCCTGGTCAAGAAATACAGCCCGAACGAGAACGTAACTTGCCACAAGGTCGGGGAGGAGACGGTTAATGGGCGCCCGGCCATCAAGTACGCGGGAACATCCAACAAAGGATCTGGCTTCGTTTGGGTCGATCCCAAGCTGCGCTTCGTGCTCAAGTGGCAAGATGATAAAGGAGGCGGCGGAGAATTGCGTAATATCCAGGAAGGCACGCAGGCCGCCAGCCTGTTCGAAGTGCCGTCCGATTATCACAAGTTCGACATGCAGCAGATGATGCGCCAGCGCCAGCAGCAATAAACGAACCAGCCTGGACTGCCCAGCTTGCTCAGAAGGCGGTCCAGCCGTCTTGCTCTGAGGCCCGAGTTCCTGCCCGGCCACCTTGCTGCCTCGGAAAGCTCGCCGTTATACTTTTTACAGCGCCCGAGGAGAGCCAATTATGTCGTTATCCGCCGTGATCGTGGACGATGAGCAGTTGGCCCGCGACGAACTCGCCTTCCTGCTGAAGAATGTGGGTGATGTCGAGGTAGTGGCCCAGGGCAAGAACGGGGTGGAAGGCGTCAACCTGATCCGCGAGCACAACCCTGATCTGGTGTTCCTCGATGTGCAAATGCCCGGCCTGGATGGCTTCGGCGTCCTCAAGAAGCTGCTGGATAAGAAAGTTCCCCTGCCGCAGATCGTTTTTGCCACCGCCTACGACCAGTATGCGGTGAAAGCCTTCGAAGTGAACGCGATTGACTACCTGCTCAAGCCCTTCGATAAGAAGCGGGTAGCCCAATCCGTGCAGCGGGTGCGCAGCAAACTGGGATCCAGCGCCGCGCCTGGCGAACGCCTCGACACCCTGGTGCGCATGCTGGAATCGCAGCAGCCGCACGCTTCCAAGCTGCTGCTCAAAGCCGTCGGCCGGCTCTTCCTCGTGGACCAGAAGGACATTTGTTACGCCTCCATTGAAGATGGGGTGATTAGTGTTGTGACCGGCGGACTCAGCGGCATGGAAGGCCAATCCAACTGCCGTACCTTGGAAGAGCTGTTGGCCAATCTCGATCCCAACCTTTTCTGGCGCGCTCACCGCTCCTACCTGGTGAACATTAACCACATCAAGGAAGTGGTGCCCTGGTTCAAGAGTTCCTACCAGTTGCGCATGGACGATAAGAAGCAGACCGAGATCCCGGTCAGCCGCGCCCAGACCAAGCGCCTGCGCGAACTGTTCCGGCTGTAGCTTCACCCGTCATTTGTGGCGCGGGGGTGCCTGCCCGCGAAACCCTTCATCGGGAAACCTGGGTCTTTGCCCTCGAA
>Ga0075426_10002002_pt1 | contig 14625 bp, 13 predicted proteins | sample SoiMethybrSBSTD5_FD_75304 | JGI IMG/M metagenome (GOLD analysis project Ga0075426, IMG submission 75304) | Bulk soil microbial communities from a Populus tree surrounding site in Tennessee, USA - Soil MetaG P. TD hybrid SBSTD5 | ecosystem: Environmental > Terrestrial > Soil > Tree plantation... | reverse complement strand
GGTCCGCCCCGGTTGACGGAAGCAGACATGTGGGGCCTGACGCCGATGGACCACCTGTGGTGCCGAACGCACTTTCGACAGCTTCGCTACGAGGGCCTCTACACGCCGCCGTCGACACAGGGATCCATCTCGTATCCCGGTGGGCTCGGCGTGTTCGAGTGGGGAAGCGTGTCCGTCGATCCGCGCACAAACCGGATGTTCGCCAATACTACCTGGATGCCGATGGTCGTCACGCTCATTCCACGCGATCGGTATAAGGCGACCGACGCGCCCGAGCTCGGCATGGGCGGAGCGGGCCGAGGCACTCCGTATGCGGTGCAAGTGCTGCCATTGATGTCGCCGCTGGAGATGCCTTGCCAGGCGCCGCCATGGGGACACTTGACCGCGATCGACCTCGACGCGCGGAAGATCGCCTGGCGACTTCCAATCGGCACGTCGCGGACGAACGGACCGCTCGGCATCCCCACAGGAGTGCCGATGCCGACCGGCGTACCCAACATGGGCGGTTCGCTCGTCACCGGTAGCGGAGTCCTGTTCATCGCCGCAACGGCCGACGGCACGTTCCGCGCCTTCGAGGCGGCGAGCGGCAAAGAACTCTGGCACGACTATCTGCCGACCAGCGGCAACGCGACGCCAATGACGTATCTGGGCCGCGATGGACGCCAGTACGTCGTCATCGCTGCTGGTGGTCATTCCGGTCTGAGCAGGACGTACGGCGACGCGCTTGTCGCGTACGCGCTGCCGAATGCCGACGTGAAGTAGTGGCGTTTCAGCGGCGAGACAGTTTGTCTAGCTGATGATGCCGCGCTTGATGCCGAGGATCGCGGCGTGAGTGCGATCGTTGGCGCCCATCTTGGCGAGGATGTTCCGGACCTGCCCCTTGACCGCTTCCTCGGTGACCCCGAGTCTGGCGGCGACGTCCTTGTTCGAATTGCCGTCGGCGATCATCTGCAGCACTCGGACTTCCATCGGCGACAGCGGCTCCTCGCCGACGTGTTCCGCCACCCCGTAGGTGACCTCGGCCGACAGCGCCTTTCTCCCGGCGTGCACGGCCCGGATTGTGGCGAGCAATTCCTTGCGGAGCGTGCTTTTCAGCAGATACCCGCAGGCGCCCGCTTTCAGCGCTCGCAACACCTGCGCGTCGCCCGGGTACGTGGTCAACACGACGATGCGCGCATCGGGATTCGTTCCGCGGATCGTTTCCAGGGCGTCCAGGCCATCCATTTCCGGCATCTGGAGGTCCATCAGCGTGACGTCGGGATGGTATCGGCCGAATTTCTCGATCGCGTCGCGGCCATTCTCGGCTTCCGCGACGAGAACCATGTCGGGCTCGTCCGCGATCAATCCCGCGATCCCCGCACGCAGCAGCGGATGGTCGTCAACAGTGAGAACCCGAATGGATTTGGAATCGTCGGCCACAGTTGCTCCAGAACTGACAGCTTCCCACAATGTTGCGGTAGCGCCCTCCACCGAGTGAGGGTTTTTGGACCCTCGAACGAGTCAGATGAATCTGCTGACTGAGGTGCCGGCCCCGATGATTCGCCGTCGACGTTATCTTCGTGAAACGACTGGGCCAGGCTCCGCCTTGGTCGAGGCCGCCCCTCCTTCGAGGCCGACTCTTCTCTCGACCGAGAGGTGCGCCGATCGCCCGCCGCGTGCTACTTAGTCGTTCGGTCCGACTCATGGCTGCATTACAATCCTGTTTCATCGGCATCCTGCGGCCACCACGATGAGTCAGAGCGTTGCCAAGATTCGCGTTCTGGCGGTTGACGACCACCCGCTCCTTCGAGATGGTATCGCAGCGCTCATCGCCGACGAAGCCGACATCGCCCTCGTCGGGGAGGCCGCTGACGGCTGCGAAGCAGTCGAACAGTTCCGCAGCCTCCGCCCCGACATCACCTTGATGGATCTCCAGATGCCGAACCTGAACGGCGTCGAGGCGACGCTCGCGATCCGTGCCGAGTTTCCTGACGCCCGCATCGTCGTACTCACGACCTACACCGGCGATGTCCAGGTCCCGCTCGCACTCAAGGCCGGCGCGAGCGGGTATCTGCTGAAGAACGCGATTCGCACCGAACTGCTGTCGACGATCCGTGCAGTTCACGCCGGACGCAAGGTGCTGTCGCCGGAAATCACGTTTGCGGTGGCGAGCCACGCAGCAGGTGAGGCGCTGTTGCCGTCGGAGACGCGCGTCCTGCGGCTGATTGCCGACGGGCTGTCCAACAAAGAGATCGCGGCGAGGCTGTCGATAACTGAAGAAGCGGTCAAGGCGCAGGTCAAGAACATTCTTGGCAAGCTCGACGCGCGGGATCGGACGCACGCGGCAGTGATCGGTCTCAGGAACGGCATCATCTAAATGACGGCGCGCGTCCGTGCACTGGCGCGGTCGCATGAGCGCCATCGCTGCCGATCGGCACCGAGCAGAAGCCGCGTGTCTGCCGCAGCTCCCGTGATTATGGGGAAAGGACGCCGCCACGTCGTCTCGCGAGTGATGGTGCTGGCGTGCTGAATTTGCTCATTTGCTTCAGCTCCGTCGCTTGACGTTACCGAGGACGCGCGTGCCGGATGCACTTACCCGGGCGGGCCCGCCGGGCACGCTGGAGGAGGGAAAGCGCGTCCGACCTCCGGCCGCTTGCAGACGGGCCACGCTCAACGCGGCGATGTTCCGGTACGGGACCTCAAATTCGCTCAACTCACGACGAACGATGGCCTGAGCCAGGACAAATCGTGGCCACGTGCCAGGATCGTCGGGGGTTTCATGTGGTTTGTCACCGGAGGAGTCCTCAACCGCTACGACTGCAACACGTTCGTCGTCTACCAGAACAACGCCGACGATCCGAACGCGTTGAGCGCGAACGACACGCAGAGCCTGATCGAAGAGGACCATGGCAATTTGTGGATTGGCACCTGGGTGCGGATACGCCGTTGCAGAGCCTGCAGGGACTGCTGCTGCGATTCCACTCGGCGTTCACGCTGCTAATGGTCACGGTAGCGAGCGGGTGTTAGGCGTTCATCCCTTCGACTGTTACGTAGACCTTGGCGGCTGCGACGGACAATTCGACATCGGTGCCGGCGCCTTCGCTCGATACCTCGAGTGTTCCTCCGAGAGCCGCGGCGCGCTCGCGCATCCCACGCAAGCCGAAGTGACGCATGCGGCCCTGCCGAGAGAGATCTGCCGGATCGATCCCTTTCCCATCGTCGTGGACGCGCAACCGGAATTGCTCGTTGTCGTAGCGGATTTCAACGGCGACCCGTAGCGCATCCGCGTGGCGGAACGCATTGCGGACGGCTTCCACGGCAATCTTGTAGATATCGTCGCAAGCTACTGGTTGTAGCGTTTTTGGTTCGCCGTCGACCGACACGTGAAACGCCGCACGCCGCTGGTCGGATGCGTCGTTGACCATTCCTTCTCCGACCCGGCTGATCGCCTGAGCGAGGTCGCTACCCGGCACCGTGAACTCGCGCAGTCCCTGAACCGCATCGCGGCCTTCGGTAATCGCATCGTCAGCCTGCGCGATGGCACTGTCCAGCCTCGCCTTGGCCTCCATCGCGCGCTCCGGCAGCAAGCGGGAGACGCTCTGGAACCGAAGCAGCACGCCCTGAAAGCTTTGCAGCAGGGTGTCGTGCAGTTCCCGCGCGATCCGGGTACGCTCGCGGACCCCCACCTCCAGCAGCTCACGTTCAGCTTCCTTCGCGGCGGTGCAGTCGGTCAGTGCGCCGACAAACTCAGTGTCGCCGCGGGCATCGCGGACGGCCCGGCCGGCGACACGTACGTACTTGATCCTGCCGTCCGGCATCAGCAACCGGCGCTCGTAATGAAAGTCTTTCCAGTCGCCGGCGCTCGGGATGGGAGCCGTGTCACGGCTGATGTGTGAGATGAGTGCGCCAATCTGGTCCAGCCGCGCGCGGTCGTCGGGATGGACGCGCGACCGAACGAAATCGAGCGTCGGCCTGACAGCGGGATCGAGCTCGAAGATGCGGTATGTCTCGCGCGACCAGAAGATATCGCCGCTGGCGAGATGCCAGCCGAAGCTGCCGGTATGGCTCAAGCTCTGGGCGATTGCCAGATAGGCTTCGCTTCGGCGCAGCGCCTCCTCGGAGCGCCGTAGTTCGGCTCTCTCCTGCGCCTCTCGCAGCGCCCGCTGCACCGAGGGAACCAGGCGAGACAACCGCGTTTTGAGAACATAGTCGGTCGCGCCGAACTTGAGCGACTCGATGGAAACATCTTCACCCAGCGTTCCAGAGACGAAGATGAACGGGATGTCCGGGCTCTGCCGCTGCGCGATCCTCAAGGCCGACAGACCGTCGAAGGTGGGAAGCGTGTAGTCTGCCAGGATCAGCTCGAACTGCCCGTGCTGCAGTGCTGCCTCAAAGTCGGATTCCGTTTCGAGGCGGGTGATCGCACAGCAAATGCCGGCCGTGTCGAGCGTGCCCTGAATCAGCTCCGCGTCCGCGGCATCGTTCTCGAGGTGCAAGATCCGCAATCGGTTCTCCATGGTTCAACGCTTTCTCACACTGCCGGGCGGCGGCTCGTTGATGACGGCCCAGAATGCGCCGAGTTCCTTGATCGCGTTGACGAACTGGTGGAAATCGACCGGCTTGACCACGTAGGCATTCACGCCGAGTTGGTAGCTGGCGACCATGTCCTTCTCTTCGCGCGATGAGGTGAGGACGACGACCGGAATGAATTTCAGTTGCTCGTCGGACTTGACGTGTTGCAGGACTTCGAGCCCGTCGACCTTCGGTAATTTGAGGTCGAGAAGCAGCACCGCTGGATTCTGGGGCTCGCGTTGCGCGTATCGGCCGCGGCAGCAGAGGTAGTCGAGCGCCTGCTCGCCGTCGGCGGCGACCACGACTTCGTTCGCCAGGTGGTACTCGTCGAGCGCGGTCAGCGTGAGCTCGACGTCCTTCGGGTCGTCTTCGACGAGCAGAATGCGCCCCAGCGTGTTCATCGTCACTTAGTTCCTCCCGATCTTCGGCAGTGAGAGGTAAAAGGTTGCGCCGTTGTTCACCGCGCCTTCCGCCCAGACGCGGCCGCCGTGACGCTGCACGATGCGCTGGACGGTGGCCAGGCCGATGCCGGTGCCCTCGAATTCCTCCTGCGGGTGAAGGCGCTGGAACACCCCGAACAGTTTGTTGGAATACTTCATGTCGAAACCGACGCCGTTGTCGCGAACAAACAACACCGGATCGGCGCCGTCCCGGCTGGTGCAGCCGATTTCGATCTCCGGTTGCGGTCGCGTGCGGCTGAATTTCACCGCGTTGGCGATCAGGTTGAGGAACGCGAGGCGCAGCATCGGGCGGTCGCCGCGGCACGCCGGCAATGAATCGGTCCTCCAGACGATGTTCGGCGCATTGGCGTCGCGGCGGACCTCGCCGACCACGTCTTCGACGATCTCGTTCAGGTCGACGACCGACTCGTGCGCCCCGGCGCGGCCGATCCGCGAGAATGCGAGCAGGTCGTCGATCAGAGTGCCCATGCGCGACGCGGCCTCGAGGATCATCGTCAGGTAGCGCTGGTTCGCCGCGTTGAGCGACGCCGCCGCGTGTTTCTGCAACAGCTCGGCAAAGCCCGCAATGTGCCGCAACGGCGCACGCAGGTCGTGCGAGACGGAATAGGCAAAGGCTTCGAGTTCCCTGTTGCTCGAATCGAGCTGCACCGCGCGCCGCGCCAGCTCCTGATTCAGCTGCTGGACTTCGTCCTCCCGGCGTTTGCGCTCGGTGAGGTCGTTGTTCGTCTCCATGACGATCGGCTGCCCGTTCTCCTCGCGCGCCAACGACCATCGGCTCGCGACAACGACTGACGTCCCGTCAGCCTTGACGTGTCTGAGCTCGCCCTCCCAGACGCCGGCTCGCAGCAGTTCCCGGTCGATGTCCTGCAACGCAGCCGGAAAAATCGTGTGGAGCAAGTCGTGCGAGATCTTTCCGATTGCCTCCGCGGCGGTCCACCCGTACAACTCTTCTGCGCCGCGATTCCAGTAGGTGATGCGCCCGTCCAGATCGCGAAATGCGATCGAGTCGTGGGTCTGATCGAGCAGGCGCACCTGTTTGGCGAGCTCCTGGTTGAGGCGCTGGATTTCCTGTTCGCGGTGCCGTCGCGTGGTGACGTCGTTGCTGGTTTCGAGAATCGCGACAGGGCGGTGCCGATGATCCCGACGCAACGCCCATCGGCTCGAGACGATCGCCACGCTGCCATCGGCCTTGGTGCGCGTCAGTTCGCCATCCCACCGGTCCTGGTCCAGCAGCCTGGCCTGGATCTGCTCGAGCGGTTCTGGGAAGACGGTATTCAGGAGCTCGTCCGACCGCCGGCCCACAATGTCATTCCGTCGCCATCCGTAGAACTCTTCGGCGCCGCGGTTCCAGTAGGTGAGGACGAAGTCCATGTTGCGGACGGTGATCGAGTCGTGCGTCAGATCGAGCAGGCTGGATCGCTCCTCGACTTCGAGCTTCAGTGTGTCGCGGGCCTCACGAAGATCATTTTCGATTCGCCGCCGAACCGTGCTGAACCAGAGGATGAGCGTAGACAGCGCGACGAAGTTCAAGTAGTACGGCACGTCTGAGCTTGCGAGGAAGATGGTGAAACGCGGCGCGACGAAGAAGTAGGCCATGCTCAACAGCGCGAGCACGAGCGACAGCAATGCCGGTCCACGGTCCACATACCACGCGTTCAGCGCGACCGCGAGCAACAGCAACACGACATGCGGAGACCGGAAGCCGAAACGATCGAGGAGAAGCGACGCGCCTACCGCGATCGCGACCGACACGACCGCAAAACCGTATCGTTGCGCCTGGGCGACGCGTAAACGCAACGTTGAAGGCTGGGCGGCAGGCGCATTCGCGATCATGTCTGACGGGGTCATGCGATCGCCTCGCTGAAGCGCTGACTCGAGAAGATGAGGGTGACGCGCGTGGTCGCACAGGACGCCGTGACACGTGCGCGCACGGCATTGTGGCGTCTGTGCCCCGCGCTCAGATGTCTCTGCTGCGCGATGCCGGCAGGCGTCACTCGAACGAGGTGGCCGAGACCCCCATTGGAGTCTGCCGGTGCGTTCGTTGCCGAACGGGACTGCGAAGCTGTCCGACCGAGCTTCTCCGGGCCCTCGAACGGGGTTGGCGATTCGCGCTGTTGATCCCACAATGCGTGAGAACAAGAGAGGGTCCGATGTTCACAGGTGCAGAATCGCTCGCGAGTGCCCCGGGATCGCTGAACGCGTACTTCGACGGATCGCAGGAACTGCTGCATGCGATCGCCGACGTGCTCGACATCCGGAGCGTCTTCCCACGCGTCTCGGAAATCGCCAGGCGGATGCTCCCGCACGATGTGCTCACGATGAACTCGCAGGACGAGGACTGGAACGTCCAGTTCGAGGCGACTTCCAGCGACGACTTCCGTGATGTCGCGCTCGATTCCGACGGCATGCCGATGCCAGCGGAACTGCTCATTCGGGACCTGGCGACCGAGCGGCTGCCGCTCAACGGATCGGCCGACCTGCGGCATCGCATCCATGCGGCCGGCTACCGCTCGCTGCTGCGCGTCGCTACCCAGGCGCGCGGCCGGCGAGTGGGCGTCGGGTTCTGGTCGAAACAGCCCGACGCTTACGATCAGCGGCAGCTGCCGCTCGCGCATTGGATTGTCGATCATCTGGTGCTCGGCGTGTCCCACGAACACCTCGCACGGACCGCGTCCATCGCCGAGCACGCGCGCATCCGGCGAGATAATGTCGACCGGCGCGCGCGGACGCTCGCGGAGGAAATCGGCAAAGGAACGCACCGCCGCATCGTCGGCGCGTCGGCCGAATGGCACGAGGTGCTGAACCAGGCCACTCGCGTAGCGAAAACCGACACAACCGTGCTGGTCACGGGAGAATCGGGGACCGGCAAGGAAGTCGTCGCGCGCTTCATCCATTCCGCGTCGGCGAGAGCGCATGGACCGTTCGTCGCGCTGAACTGCGCGGCGCTTCCCGAGCAGTTGCTCGAGTCGGAGCTCTTCGGCTACGAGCGCGGCGCCTTCACCAGCGCGCAGCAGGCCAAGCCCGGGCTGATCGAACTCGCGTCCGGCGGAGTCCTGTTCCTCGACGAAGTCAGCGAGATGAGCCTGCCGGCGCAGGCCAAGTTTCTGCGCGTCCTGCAGGAGCGCGAGTTCCAGCGGCTTGGCGGCACGCGGACGATGAAGGCCAACATCCGCGTCATCGCGGCGACCAACCGCGATCTGCGCAAGGCCGTCGCCAAGGGCACCTTCCGCGAGGATCTGTTCTATCGGCTGCACGTGTTCGACATCGCGATCGCACCGCTGCGGAACCGGACCGACGACATCCTGCCGCTCAGTGAGGCAATGCTGGAGGACATCGGCCGATCGTTCGGACGGCCGCCGGCCAGCCTGACCCGCGACGCGCGCGAGGCGTTGCTCCGGCACGACTGGCCAGGGAACGTCCGCGAACTTCGCAATGCGCTCGAGCGCGCGGTGATTCGCTGCGACGAGTCGGTCATCGGCGAGGAACATCTGGCGCTCCAGCCTTGCGCGAGGTCGCGCGGCGACCTCGCGACGGATCTCCGCAGCCTCGAGCGCGACACGATCTGGCGTGTCCTGAAGGAATGCGACTGGAACAAGGCCCGCGCCGCGAAGCGATTGGGTGTCACGCGGACGCAGCTGTACGGCCGGATGGCCAAGTACCACATTCAGCTGGACGGGGCGCCGCGCGAGGCGCAGGTCTGACCCGCTACGCCCCTCAGGTCCACGAGTCGCGACCGCCGTTCGTGGGCAACCCGAGTTTGCGCCGTCCGGTGTAGGCGGCGCGGGCAGGTACCGCACTTCTACTTCCGTGTCGCCGTTCGGCTCGCTCCACGACCAATTGTGTCCGTTCACCGAAGCGCGTTCCGAATCGTCGCGCGCGATCCGATGCGGATTCTGCGAGTGATCTTCGACCACAATCTCACGCCATTGAAACGGATGATCCCGCGGAGTGGAGACGAGAACCAAAGGAAGCCATCCGAGGTTTGTGAAATCGAGAACATTGTGGCCGGAGCCGAACCGTCCTGCGTTTGCCACGAGCTATGCAGAAGAGATACTCGCGTAGCATTTGCGGGTGCGTCGCGGCAGGTTCAGCAGCTCGCGGGCGAAATGCGGTCCGACTCGTTGTCGGCGCCCCGTAGGCTGCGGGCGACGGCGCGGCCCGGCTCGGTGGGGCATAGCAACACCTTGATACCGTGAAGCGCGCGGTCGTTGTGCAGCACCGATAACAGCCGGCACGCGTCTTCGTCATCGACCTCCATGAGCAGCACGACGAGCGCCGGTTGCAGCCGCGAGATACGCGCATGCGCACGCGCCATCGACTCGACGACGATGACGGCATCGCTCTGGTCGTGAACGAACAGCAGTTCCAGGAGCTCGGGACGAAGCGCGTCGCTGCTGACGGCGACGACGGTTGGCAACGTCCAGTTGCTGGTACGGGCGTCTTGAGCGTAATCCCCGGCTGTCATCGGCTCACTTCTTTCATTGCGCTCGCGATGACCGATTCGCGCCGCGCCTTCTCGTGCCCACCGTGATCTTTACGAGCGCACGGCCGTGGACGCCGCATGGTCGGCGAGCCCGTATTTGCGCATGCGTCCGTAGTCGTCGAAAAACGCCATGACCTTCGTCGTGCGGCAGGACCCTGGCGGCGATCTCGGACAGGCGCGCGAACACACCTCGGATGTCGAGGACTTCCGCGATCGTCCGCAGCAGATCGACCGACGCCTCCACGACGTCCGACTCGGGTCCGTGAGGGCGTGCAATTCCTGGCATCGAGTCTCCTCCCCGAACGCGTTCCGCAATGGACGGCCACTGTGGCCGTCCTGCTACTCCATTTCGAAGGCGACGAACTTGAACCGTTGCTGCCGCTCGACGCGCAGCACGACCGGCCCGCCGCGCGTCAGCTGCGACACCGCAGCACGCAAATCCGACACCGATGCAATCGACGTGCGGTTCAGCGACGAGATCACGTCGCCGGGTTGCAGTCCCGTGTCGACCGAGTTGAACGTGCGCGTCCGGCCGACGACGACGACGCCGCTCGCGCTACGGAGGTCCGGCATCGCGGCGCGGGCCGATTCGTCGAGATCGACGGCCAGGATGTCGAGCCCCTCGATGTGGCTGTCGCCGGGGTCGCGGCTTCCGACGCGATCGAGCGGGTCGGCCACGACCAGCGCCGGCACGCGAAACGAGACTAGCTGGTCGTCGCGCAGGACCTCGATCTGCAGCGGCCGATCCGGCGGATGCTGATACAGGACCGCGGTGAGCTCGGTCAGGCCTCGCATCACGTGGCCGTCGACGCTCAGCACGAGGTCGCCGACATGCATGCCCGCCGTGTCGGCGGGTCCATGCGGGATCAGGTCGGCGATCAGCACGCCCCAGTCCTGCGGCAGCCCGAGCCCCGCGGCAATCGACGCGGTGACGGTCTGCGCGACGACGCCGATGTCGGCGTGGTCGACACGTCCGTGCTCGCGGAGGCTGTGATAAACGAACTCGACCACCGGTGCCGGAATCGCGAAGCCGAGACCTTCGCTGCCGCCGCTGCTGCTGATGATGAACGTATTCAGGCCGACGATCTTTCCCGTGACGTCCACCAGCGGGCCGCCGCTGTTGCCGGGGTTGATTGGCGCGTCCGTCTGCAGGTAGACCATCGGGTTGTCGGGATCGGGCTGTCGCCACGCCGAACTGATCACGCCCATCGTCACCGAGTTCTGCAGACCGCTGGGGCTGCCGATGGCGACGACGAGTTCGCCCGGCAGCGGCTGATTGGGATTGAAGTGCAGCGCCGGCAGGTCGTGGCCGTCGATCTTGAGTAGCGCAAGATCGGCCTTCCGCTCGACGCCGATCACGGTCGCGTCACGGCGTTCCAGCCGATCGGCCACCGACACCGCGATGCGGATCCGACGCGCGCCCTCGACGACGTGCGCGTTGGTCATGATGAAGCCGTCGCCGTCCACGACCACGCCGGCGCCGATCGCACGCTGACGGACGATGATCGCGGCCGTTCCGCGCTCGTCGTCTCTCGCCGGTCCGAATCCGGTTGCCTCGATCTCGACGACCGATGGCGCAACCTTCGAGGCGAGGTGCTTCAGCGAATCGTTCAATTGTGTGAGCGGACTCGGCGCCGCGCCGCGGCGCGCCGATTCTTGGCCGGCTACCGTAAGCGGCATCGACAGGAGCGCGAGCGCGAGCATAAGGGGGCGCGCTGGGCTGGCCGCGGCACGAGGCGTGATCTTCATTGCGGTCATCGGGGGCAACGTTCGCGCCAGATCGCCTGGGGCGCCAGCCATCTGGCTATCGCACGCTGGGGCGCGGACTTACCGCGCGGAACGTGGGCCAGCGTAACCGCTGGCAGTGGGTGGTTCCGGACACGTGTCCGAGTTCAGCCGGTTTCGATCGACCTTCCGAGCTGGTAGAGCCGTCGCTCGTATCGGAAACACGCACTGCGTGCACGCAGTCATTCGCCGGCCGCCACCCTTATCCGCGCGCGACAACCAAACGTTCCCATCCGCAACGTGTTACGACCGGAGCCGCTCGCGCGTGCCCTGGGTATGGATGTTGCGCATTCGACGGCGCACAGCCGGAACTGGCCGGCTGCAGGAAGGCCAATGGAACGTGCGATGGTGAGTGGCGACTTGGCAATCGAAACGTCCCAAGGGCCGTCCGAATCGCGCATCAGCGTGACCGGCCGCCTCGCGATCGACTCGTCGCCGCGCCTTCGGGCGTTGCTCCTGAAAGCGATTCGAAAAGGCACGAGTGCGGTGCTGGTCATCGACCTGTCGGGACTCGCTTATCTCGACACGTCAGGAGTGGCGACACTGCTCGAAGCGGCGCGTGCGGCGTCCGTACAGGGCGTGCGCCTGCGCGTCCACGGTCTGAGCGGCGAAGCACGGATGCTGGCGCAGGTGACCGAACTCGATCGCATCTTCGAGGCCTACGGGTCGGACGTCGAGCTCACGTGATGCTTGCTGCAGTGGGCCGCGCGGCGATCGGCTCGGCAACTAACGTCGGCGCGCTGGCGATTCAGCTGTGGCGATCGGTGCTGCGGCTGCCGGCTGCGCTCCCCGTCGTCGGACATCGTCGGCGGTGGCGGACGGCCGTGCAGCAGATGATGGCAATCGGCGTGAGCGCACTGCCGGTCGTCGCGCTGATGTCGTTCTGTCTTGGATTCGTGGCGTCGCTGCAGGCGGCCGCAGAGCTCCGCCGCTACGGCGCGACCCGCTACGTCGTCGAATTCACCGCGATTGCGTTTACCCGCGAGCTCGGTGCGCTGATCACCGCCGTGGCCGTGGCCGGACGTTCGGCGTCGGCGATCGCCGCCGAAGTCTCCACGATGGTGGTGAGCCAGGAAGTCGATGCGCTGACAGTGATGGGCCTCGATCCGATCGACTTCACGCTCGCGCCGAAATACCTTGGAGCGCTCGTCACCCTCCCGTGCCTCACGATCCTGAGCATGGTATTCGGCATCGCTGCCGGCTATTGCTTCCTTGCGGCGAGCATCGAGATGACGGTCCGGGCCTTCGTTCGTGACGCCCTCGCCGCGATCATGCTCCGCGACCTCGTGCTCACCCTGATCAAGAGTCTGTTGTTCGCCACCATCGTTGTACACGTCGGCTACATGGAAGGCCTCCGCGTCAGCGGCGGGCCGGAAGCGGTGGGTCGGGGAACGACAGCCGCGGTGGTGAAGGCGACGTTCTTCGTGATCCTGACCGACCTGGCGGCAACGGCCCTGTTCTACGCGATGGGATGGAGTGCGGCTGGATGAGCGCGAACACCGGCACCGCGCGTGAGGCGGTGATCTCTATCCGCGACCTGTCGGTTGCCTTCGCCAGCAGACGCGTGCTCGATCGCGTCAGCCTCGACGTCTACCGCGGCGAGATCGTCGCGCTGGTCGGGGGAAGCGGATCGGGCAAGACGACGATCCTGCGGCAGGTTGTCGGCCTGGCGCGACCCGACAGCGGCACCGTTGCCGTCAGCGGCAGCGACCTGACGTCCTGCTCCGAAGCGGAGCTAGCGGCTGTACGCCGCAAGATCGGCGTCGCGTTCCAGGAATCGGCGCTGTTCACCTCGCTGACCGTCGAGGAGAACGCCGCGCTGCCGCTGCACGAGTTGACCGCGCTGGCCGATCCCGTGATCGCGTTGATGGCCTGGATAAAGTTGCGGGCGGTCGGATTGGCTGATGCCAGGCAGTTATTCCCGCGCGAGCTGTCGGGCGGGATGAAGAAGCGGGCGGCGATCGCCCGGGCCATCGCCCTCGATCCCGACATCCTCGTCCTCGATGAGCCGTCGGCTGGCCTTGATCCGATTATCGCGGCCGGACTTGACGAGCTGATCCTCGTGCTGAAACGGAGTTTCGGCATGACCGTGCTGGTCGTCACGCACGCGCTCGAGAGCGCATTCCGGATCGCCGACCGCGTGGCGATGCTCTACCAAGGCTCGCTGATCGCCGTCGGCACGCCGTCGGAGTTCAAGGCCAGCCCCCATCCGCGCGTGAGGCAGTTCGTGCAGGGTCAGCCGGAGCGTCTGGCCGACGCGACCGAGGGGTTCGCCGCGTCGTTCCTGAAGGAGTTCAAGGCGTGACAACTGAAACGAAGGTCGGCGTCTTCGTCGTGTCGGCGATTCTCCTGCTGATCGCGGCCGTCTACGGGGTCCACGCGACGCGGACCGTGCGCGGCCAGGTCCGGTTCAAGACCTACCTGCGCGATGCCGGCGGACTCGACGCCGACACCAGCGTGCTGTTTGGCGGGATCAAAGTCGGTCGGATCACGTCCGTGGCCTCCGACACCGCGGATCCCACGCGTATCGAGATCGCGTTCGAGGTCAAGGAGGGCACGCCGATGAACGGCCAGTCACGAGCCAGAGTCGGAGCGGTCAGCCTGATGGGCAGCCCGGCGCTGCAGATCACGACCGGCAGCAACGACGCGCCGCGCCTCGCTGCCGGCGACGTCGTGCCCTCCGACGAAGGCGTCAGCCCAGCCGATCTGACGCGTCGCGTGGCAACCGCCGTCGACAACGCCAACGTGGTGCTGCTCGATCTCCACCGCGAGATTCCGGCGATCGCCGCGCAGGTGCATTCGGTGGTGGGCAACGTCAACGCGCTGACCGACCGCGACAACCAGCAGCAGGTGCGCGCCGTGCTTGGCGGGATCCGGACGCTTGTCGACCACACCGACGCAGTCATCGTCTCGGCGAGGCCGCTTATGGCCAACGTCGACCAGACGGTGACCAACGTCAACCGCACCGTCGACTCGGTGCGTGGAACCGTCGACTCGGTCCGTGAGCCTCTCGTCGGTGATCTCAAGACGCTGCACGACACGCTCGAGACGGCGCGAGGCGCCATCGACAGTATCCACGGCGTAGTGCGGACAAACGAGGACGACTTCGCCGACACGATGCGTGCGCTCCGGGCAACGTCGGAGAACCTGCGCATCGTGACCGAGCAGTTGAAAGCGCGCCCGTGGAACCTGATTCGGACCACGCAGGCCGACGATCGAAAGGTGCCGCAATGAGAAGGCTGGAGCACAGACTCGGGCTGGTGACGCTGCTGGCGCTGGTCGCCATCGCGTGCGGCGGCGTCCGGTATCCGCGGACCTACGTCCTGGATTTGCAGCCGCGGACCG
>Ga0075426_10001998_pt1 | contig 14639 bp, 8 predicted proteins | sample SoiMethybrSBSTD5_FD_75304 | JGI IMG/M metagenome (GOLD analysis project Ga0075426, IMG submission 75304) | Bulk soil microbial communities from a Populus tree surrounding site in Tennessee, USA - Soil MetaG P. TD hybrid SBSTD5 | ecosystem: Environmental > Terrestrial > Soil > Tree plantation... | reverse complement strand
TGAGTTTTTGTCAGAGGCAGAAGAGTTATTCCTCTTCGCGGTGACTGTCACCCTTGGCGTGGCCGTCGCCGTTATTGAGGCCATCGCCGGTGAGTTCCCCATTCCCGGCCGCCGGATCGCTGTCCGCGGGCGGAGTGGCCGGATCGGCCGCGCCGGCCTTCCTGCGGCCACGCGGCTTGGGCTTGGGAGTGTCGATGGGCGCATTGTTCTTCTTGGGCGTGGCCCCGCCGATCCATTTGAGGTGGCGGAGAACGAACTGGCCGAACGGCATCTGCTTGCCCGGTCGGCCCGAGCACAGGCCCGCGCGAAGGCCGGCCATGTTGATGAGCTTTTCCAGCTGACGCTCGGGCAGGGCGTAATCGCCGCTGACCGACAACTGGAGATGGCCGGCGAAGCCCCATTCGTTCATACGGGGGCGAACGATGCCGACAGCACCGGTGCCCTGCGTGGCGTTGCCCTTGCGGCGGTCGATGATCATGTCGTCCTTGGTGATAGGCTCGCCGTCGAGCTTGCGCAGAACGATGAAGGGCTCGATCAGGCGTACCATGCAGTACAGCAACGTACCGTTGGTGCCGGAGGTGACGAAATCCCACGTCCCCTGGCCGAACTTAACTTTCTTGCCGGTATCGCGCAGGGCGGCGCAGAAGTTCTCGTTGGGGATGCCCAAGGCGCCCGCGGGCATGTCCTTGACGTACTTGTCGGAGTACAGTTTGCGGAAGGCCTTGGTTTCCATCGACTCGTCCTTGCCGTAGTCAACTTTGGCGCCAGTGATGAGTCCGTCGATCTGCTCTTCGGTCATCCGGTCGAACAAGATGGGAGTGAGGCCGGTGATGGCGTACTCGTACAGCGCCATCTCAATGGTGCTGAGCGCGGGCTGGGCGAAAAGATCCTTGATGCGGTTGACCGGCATCTCGGGGACTTCCACGTCCAGGACCGCTGCATTCGTCTCGTTCATGACAGTAAACTCCTTTGTCCCGCATGACGGGACACTATTAGGTGCATATTCGTGCCGCCGGCTATAGCCTGCTCAAAACACGAACGTACGCGTAGGTTAGCACAATAGCAAATCATTGTCAAGTATTACTATTGACATTGCTAGTATTATATGCTAAATTTTCACCATCCCATGCTTTCGATGTTCGGAGGCATTGAGGAGGTCTTTGACAAGAAAGGATGTGCCCCGTGCACACGTTTCCGACGATTCCGGGTGTTACCCTGCAGGTCCGCAAGGAAGACCGCGTGATGACCCCCAAGGATGATGGCCATGTGGGGCAGCTCTTTAGTGGAACTGCCACCCTCCTTGCCATCGTCGATCCAGGCGCCGATCACACAATTGGCATCCTGCGCCAGGGCGACGACAACTACCAGAAAATCTGGAACTGGCTCGTCGACCCGGCCACCATGGACTCCTGCCCCGACGCCAAGGAAAAGCAGCGTCAGCGTCAGGAGTTCTTGGTCGGAGAAGAGTTCGAGGAAGGCACCAAAATCTACGGCCGTAAGATTAACCTGATGGCCGGTGCCGCCCATGACCGGCGGCAGATCAACACGGTGCACTACCCCGAAAACATGCTGGCCATCGCCCAGTACGTTCAGTCGGGTGACCACCTGACCGGACAGGTGCACGTGTGGGAGGCGGCACTGGTGTCACAGCACGGCGAGTTTTTCTTAACCGTGCATCGGCACTACCACATGTCCGCATGCCGCTACCAAGGGGAGATGGTCTTCCCGCGCCTCTATGGCCACCGCATACTGGCCAGGATTCTCAGAGAGAGTTCTCCTACCGGCATGCCTACCATCGATGTCAATAAGATTGTCCCCATCGAGCGGAGCACCGGCGACCCCAACCTCCGGCGCTATGAGGGGGTGGTGGAAAGCTGGTACTACCCGCGCAACATGGGCACGATCATCACCAACCAGGGAGTGGCCCGGGTTCACTGGAGCCAAGTGCCCCAGCGCAACCCCTCACTCCTCCGCTTTCTCAAGGAAGGGGAGCGGGTGAAGTTTGCCGAGCTGCGCATTCCCGAGGAAAACCCTCGGACCGAATGGCGGCCGGTTCGCAAGGCCGAGATCAAGTTCGAAGTCGTGGGCGTTGAGATCGCCTAACGATAATCATGTCGCAGTGCAGAACATGTTCTGCACTGCGATTTTTTCTGCTTAGCATTGCTAAGTTGAGTAAATTCCTGTGCCACACACGTGCTTCCTGCGGACGAATGTTTCGTCTTTGATATCCAGTACCGTTCGGCCGTGTCAGGTGCAGCTTTTGTTCGTTGCTGTTCAATCGGCTTACGCACCCGACGGATGTTCCGTCATTAATGCATTGTTGTCCAGTTCTTCAAAGTGTCCTAGAATTCTGTACATGTGTGTTCCCGCAGAGGACGAATGTTTCGTCGTTGATCCCGAGGACTTAGGTCGCGCAGTTTACAGCGCAGAGTGGTTAGTTAGTGCCCTCTGCAGTTCTGGACGGATGTTCCGTCATTAATAAGACTACCACATGGTCATGTGTAGCTGACTAGTGTGCTCTGCATTTCAGTCCGATTCAGGACGAATGTTTCGTCATTGATGTTGTTGCGCCAATTGCCGCTTTGTGACTTGCTCTTTTACCCCTTGCTATTCAGGACGGATCTTCCGTCGTTGATTTGCTTGTTTCAGTACCTTATCATCCCATACCTCATACAAAGAGGAGATTGGCATGACAGAAAGCCAGGCGTTTGGCGAAATGGCCAATGCAATCTATGAAATGCACCGCCTTCTCAAGGATATCAAAACCTTGCAGCGGCGCATCAAAAATCCTGATGAAGCGCGCAAAGAAATAAGGCGCGCATGCGTTGGCCGGCTCCAAAACGCTTTACGAAGGGCACAAGAAGCCATGAGTGAATGGTTGTCTAAAATGGAAGAAAACCCTCAATCATGATTTCTTTGTCAAAGTTCCTCTACAGCAGGTCTGTCGAGGAATTTTTTATTACTGGTGATTATTTGACGCATTATTTTTTATATGTTAGTGTTTGGTCATAACGGCAGTGCCGTTTTTCTTTGACAATTCATGCTGTTAAGCACAGCAAAACTTAGTCTTGCAGATCTTACTCTTGCACAATCCACTTAAGGACGAATGTTTCGTCGTTGATCACGTATTGTACATTAGTTTAGAGTGGACTGCTTTATCGTGAAATACTTCTTTGTGGAAGTACAGGACGAATGTTTCGTCATTGATGCCATAGAGCAGCACATGTGTATGCTACCGTGTAGATAGGTTGCGCTCATTCCAGCTCTACTTTCTTGCCCAGGGGACGGATGTTCCGTCATTAATTTCGTCACAATCAAGTTATGTCCAGTTTTGCGCACTTAAGTCCACTCCTGCTCAGGACGAATGTTTCGTCATTAATGACGCCAAGCGTAATTTTGTTGAGTACCTCAACGCCCAGTAGTCCCGCCCAAAGGACGAATGTTTCGTCGTTGATCCTGTGGAGCGCCCTGAGGTACCGCGAGTTACTGTCCAGTTAATTTCAGTCCAATGGAGAGAGCTACTGGACGAATGTTTCGTCGTTGATTTGGGGCTAAGCCGTGTCCAATGTGGTGCTTTCATGTCCGACACTCTTCTGGACGGATGTTCCGTCATTGATACTGTAATGCCGACTAAAGCAGAACATCTCGCAGCCATGTAGGATCTTGTAAAACGTATTTCCTTGAAGGACGGCAGTGCCGTCATTGATATCGTTCAGTATTCTTCTGCGGTTCAGAGCAGAGTCAAGTAATGTAAAGCACCCTGCTTCGTAGTTGAACTCGAGGATGAATGTTTCGTCGTTGATTCCGCATAGTTTAGTGAAGTATAGCTAGTTGTAGTTGGGCGGACCACAATGTCGTTCACGATGAATCTTTCGTCGTTAATCACTACCGTGTTAAGTAACGTTAGGTGTCTGTCCAGCGGTACAGGTTTTAGCTTTCGATGGATGTTCTGTCGTCGATATGTAATAGAACTACGCTCTGTCTGGTGCAGTGAACCCGTGTCCAGTGCGAATAAAATTCTGGACGGATGTTCCGTCATTGATATTGTAGTGCAAGGTGCTGTAGTCTATTCTCCGGTCGCGTGAAATTCTCCGGAGTCTCGGACGGATGTTCCGTCATTAATCTTGTGCGGCTATATACAGTTAAATTCGGCGTCTCAACCTTGAGTAGTCTGACGTTGAGTCCCGGACGAATGTTTCGTCGTTGATTTTGTAGATCCCTGTTGAGTCCGATCAAGCTAGGTGGGTTGGAGTATATTTAAGTTGGTTGCAATGCGTCTCACGACGAATGTTTCGTCATTAATTTGGTTTTGCAGTGCGCATTTCTGTGACTTGGAGTGAAGTGATTTGCGCTGGATTACTTTAGAGGACAGATGTTCTGTCATTGATTCTTCTTACGTGGAGTTAAGTACGGCTGAGTATTTCAACGTTAGTTACGTTCCTGTGCAGATCAGTAGATTGTAGGACGAGCAGACTCGTCATTGATTGTCTTTGAGCGGTGTTAGGCCGTGTACTATGGCCTATCGCAGATTTGATTCAAGTTGACTGCACGACGGATGTTCCGTCATTGATAGTTTTTCTGGTGACGCGAAGTGTGGTAGGCTGCCGTATCATTTTGTTCAGCGACCGACGAGTCTTTCGTCATTAATTCAAGTATCGTAGTGTTTAACTCTGTAACGCGGAATGAAAGCAGAGGACGGATGTTCCGTCGTTGATAGTTCTTTCAGGGTAGGGGATGGTGAAAAATCTGTCCCTTTTTTGTTTCATCGTGATACTTGACAAACATATATTATAGTAGTATAATTAAAGAAGAGGATAGGGATACGCCTTTCTTTCAGATCATCGTTACTACTAGTGTATCAAGGCCGTTTGCCTTGACCACGGTAGGCGAGGATGGTTTGAAAGAAGGGTATGGTGCCCTTCAGTGAGGAACGAGATATTCCGCTTTAGCCAGGCGGGATCTCATGGAAACCTATCGGGGAGGATTACCAATGGCTAGCGCCCAACTGCTCGCTCATTCAAGCTGGACCGGCACGAGAGGGATCGGCGATCCCATGTCGGAGGTTGAGGAGAGAGATTGGAGCGAGATCTTCGCCGAGCGCGAAGAGTCCCAGCGAGAACCCGCGGTCAGCCTGGAAAATGATTTCTGGCTGGACATGGAAGACCATCTCAAGGGAAGGTTCAGCCTCGACGAGGCCGAGATCGAGCTGGGCATCAACACCCTGCTCAACAGTCCGGCGTGCATGTGGCTCAGGCCACTCGGTCGCCAGATCCGGCTCTGCGGGAAGGTCTATGACCTCTCCCTCAAGCAGGTCAGGCAGTCGCTGGAACGGCTGCTCGCGACCAAAAAGCGCGTGCGGAGCTGTAACTAAATCACAGAGGGCCTTTGGGCCAAGGGAGAGACCACAAGTCTCTCCTCTTTTTTTGCATGATTATTTATTTGACTTATATATTTTTTATGTTAATGTGAGGCCATAACGGCACTGCCGTTTTTCTTTGACAATTCAATAATGTTTCGTAGAGCTGATTCCAGCTAAGCACAATGCAACTAACCAATGTGGAGGACAGATGTTCTGTCGTTGATTTTCAGAGCGTAGCTTAGCAACCCGAGGTAACTTTCAGTTCGAGTATCACTTCGTGCCATCTCAGGACGGATGTTCCGTTATTAATTTGGTAGAGTGGCGCTAGGTCTACTCTGGTGTTCAGCTGTATGGCAAACTTCAAATTATGCGCTGGACGGGTGTCCCGTCGTTGATTTCGTAATTCGTCTTCGCTTAGTCCATTCAGGTAGAGCTAGGTGGAGTCGATCTTAATTCCGGACGAATGTTTCGTCATTAATTCAGTAAGGTTTGGTCGAGTTCTTTGCCGTGGATTAGACTACGGTAATGCAGTGGATGGATGTTCCGTCATTGATTCGATGTAGGCCGTCGCGAAATACAGCAAGGTAGAGCGGTCTACTGCAGAGAAGAGTCGGTTGCAGTATAGGACGAATGTTTCGTCATTAATCCAGAGGAGCAGATTAGAGTTAAGTCCCTTACTGTTTAGTTTGAGTCTAGGGCGAATGTTTCGTCGTTGATTTATTTGAGCGCACTTAAGTGGAGCTAAACGCTGTTTAGTTGACTAAAGGACGAATGTTTCGTCGTTGATATCTAGTACTGTTCGGCATGACCCAGTATATTTGCGTAGGGTTCAATCAGCTGCATTTTAGGACGAATGTTTCGTCGTTGATTTCGTAGTGTTTTCTACGTCACCGTATTTTCAGGTCGATTCGAGCTCTGTTTAGGACAGATGTTCTGTCATTGATTCTCACTGCGTTGTTTAACTATGTGTAGCATTCAACACTTCCGTGCATTCCGGGACGGATATTCCGTCATTGATTTGCCATCGTGTTATGATGCATGTTCTAGCACTACACAATCTTCCCTAATTCAGTCCAAGGACGGATTTTCCGTCGTTAATTTCGCACGTTCCAGTGGTGCTGATCTAGGAACAGTACACCATAAAGCTGTCCAGGACGAATGTTTCGTCGTTGATTCTGCAAAGTTAAGTCCTTTTTTGTTCGGTAGTCTGCACAACAGTAAAATGCAGGACGGGTGTCCCGTTGTTGATTCTGCTACCCCAAGCTAGGTCTTGTGCTGCTGATTCAAGTACTCTGAAATGGATTGTAGGACGAATGTTTCGTCGTTGATCCCATCAGTGAAGCTTAGCGAGTTCCATTTTAGTCAAGCTTGGCCGTGTCATGCAGAGCTCAAGTATCCGACGGATGTTCCGTCGTTGATTGTGGTTCTGCAATGCAAGGTTCAGTCAAGTCATCCACATTCCACCAAGACCGAGTTTGGTTCAGGACAGATGTTCTGTCGTTGATACCGCATAGTGGTGTGACCTTTTGTGTGGCAGACCATGGTGCTATACAGCACAACTCCAGGACGAATGTTTCGTCGTTGATTACGCTGTCTTGTGTGATGTCGTTCAGCTGAGTCAGTTACCCTTTCTGTAGATTTCTGGACAGATGTTCTGTCATCGATTGCGCACCGTGTTTCTCAGTGAGTCTCAATGGTGTGGAGCTCTTTGGAGTCTCCTAAACTCGAGTATTACGAAGGACGAATGTTTCGTCATTGATTGGAGCTACGCACTGTCAGGTGCACTGAAGTAGGTTGTCTGTATTCCGAGTCTGTGTCCAGGACGGGTGTCCCGTCATTAATCCTGTGATCTACGGTTTGGCACAACGCAGTATGGCGTACTTTAATCTGGTATGGGACGAATGTTTCGTCGTTGATTACTTTGCTTCGTGGTTTTGTATCTTACCGCCTTTATCGACTGTTTTCCCGGACGAATGTTTCGTCATTAATCCAGAGTAGTGCAAAGTTCTCCTAAGTACATTTCTGTACGCCAAAGCTAAAGTCCACGACGAATGTTTCGTCATTAATTCGGCAGGATAGCGTACAGTATGATGCGGCCGATGCAAAAGTCCAGCAATAGTCGAGGACGGATGTTCCGTCGTTGATTGCGTATCGTATTGTCCACTACACACTGGCCTTACATTCCATGGTCAAGTGTGGTAAGTTGTCTTCTACTCAACGACAGATGTTCTGTCATTGATTCAGTATTGTCCAACCCGGCAGTGTCTTCCTGATTCCACTGCTATAGACCTAATCAGAGTGTCCGACGAATGTTTCGTCGTTGATCGAGTGGCGTAGAGTTCTGCTGAGTTGCATAGACTCGGGTTTCAAAGAGTTCAACGCTGGACGAATGTTTCGTCATTGATCCAGTTTGATGCGGTTAGGTGCTGCTGTGTACCGTATAATAAATTCCACTTAAGTTAAGGACAGATGTTCTGTCATTGATTATGCGTTTGCGTATCGTCCAATCCTCTGAACCACGGTTGTGTCTAGTGGAGTCGCGGACGAATGTTTCGTCGTTGACTATTCTAGCTTAATTCCACGCCGTTAGTCCTGGTAAAGCAACACCCCAGTTGAGGACGAATGTTTCGTCATTGATTCCAGCTTGGTTGAGTAAAGCTGATTTGGGCGATAGCAGCATTTCGCTGAGGACGGATGTTTCGTCGTTGATCCGGTGGAGAGCAGTATAGTTTTGTAACGCGTTCCTGCGCGAGAGTAAGGGACGAATGTTTCGTCGTTAATCGAGTGTAGCTAAGTGCTTTTAGGTCAACTGTCGTGATTTGGTGTTGTGTATAGGACGAATGTTTCGTCGCTGATTAGCTTGCACTGAGCAAGTCGAAGTGTTCTTTCAGGGTAGGGGATAGCCATCGTGGTTATCCTTTTTTATTGCCCTATGATACTTGACTTTATTCAATTGTTATGTTAAATTGTTGACACGTTTGTTCTTCGACAATTTACCTGTAAGAAGGAGGAGAAATCATGGCAACCGGTAGACTGGAATTTACCGAGGCCGAACTGTACGATGCGTTTCCCATAAACGCCACCATCCGCCAACCGCGGCCAATCCAGCGCGACGCAATCACTGCGTTGGCTGGCGGCGCGCGATTGTTGGAGCTTCCTACGGGCACTGGCAAGACGGCTCTGCAATACATGATGGCCCAGGCCAGCCTTAAGAAGCTCGAAGACAGTGAAACCGTCTTCTGGATTTTCCCCACCAAGGCTCTGGTGGAGCAAGTCAAGGAAGCCTACCCCGAAATCAAGACCATCTTCGGCAAGCCCGAGCATGCCTGTGTGTGGATGGTGGAAGATTTCAACCCCGAGCCCGAAGAGCCGGTTACCCGACTCCAACTCCCTGTCATCTACGATGACAAGAGTGTCGAGCGGGTGAGTGAGATTCCGCAGTTTTTGTGCGCCCAATGCCCTCACTACGTTAACCAGGAAACTGGTGAAACGCGAGTGCCGGGCCTGGTGGGCTGCACATACTATCAGCAAACGTACGAGGCCAAACGCGGTGGTGGCATTATTGCCGCCACGATGTCGTTCTATATCTTTGCCAAGCTCTTCGCGCGGCGGAAGGCAGACGACAGCGTTCATCAAACGGCCTACGGTCGGGTGGCGGCCCTCATCATTGATGAGCCCCACCGTCTGGCAGATGTCATCCGGTACACCTTATCGTACAACATCACCGACTGGCATGTGCAAAAAGCCATCGATCTGCTCAAGCGCATTGAAGCGCCCGAGCACATCCATCTGCAGAAGTTCTTGAGGGCTCTTAACGATATCGCAGCTGCGTCGGGAAAGACGCCCCGCAAGGAACATCTGCTTACCTCGGATGAAATCGTTAAGCTGGTTGATATCTTAGAGGAAATCGATCCCAAGATGCTTGATCCGCGCCGCATCAACGACGCGGTCAGAGCAGGGTTGCTTAACCGCAAGGATGACTTCCACGAAATCAAAACCATTGAGGTTTTGGCCCGGGACATCAGGCGCTACATCCATACACTGGAATACGCCCTGCCCGGTGAGGAGCGTCAAGGGAAGGACATCGTCAAGCGAGGAGGGCCCTTTAACTACAGCTGTTCGTATTTAACCGAGCATCTGGAGAAGGGCAAGAAAGTCCAAAACAAGCTGGTGCTCCACTGCCACTACGTAGCTCCGCTGGTGAAGCGGCGTCTGAAAGTGCCCACTACGGTGTCACTTTCGGCGACTATCGGCAAGCCCGATCTGTTTGCCTATGACAGCGGCATCAGTGATGTCTTCTACTCAGCGCCGTCAACCTTTCCAATCGAAAACCGGCGAGTGTATCTGCCGGCTGATGCAGAGGACTTGTCGGCTCGAAGCGACCCTTCGGGCCGTAAAAAGTCACGGACTCTGCGCCAGATTGCCAAGGGCTGTCGGAAGCTGGCTGAAAAGGGAATCCGCAGTTTGGTGCTTGTCGTTTCTAACGATGAGCGTAACAAGTTTATGCGCATGGCCGCCGATGAAAGCGTGAACGCGCTAACGTACTCTGAAGACCTGCTTGCCAAGGATGCGGCACAGCAGTTCATCAAGGAAGGAAAGGCCGATGTCTTGGTGGGGTGCGTATCTCACTACGGCGTTGGCTTGGACTTGCCTGACGGCACCGCAAGCGCCATCTGGTTCTTGCGGCCCGGGTATGCCGACCCCGAAAGCGCCGCCGCTCAGTTTGAGGTTGAGCGCTTTGGCAAGGGAGGCTACTGGTCGCGCCAGTACTTTAAGGTGATGCGCGAGGCCTTGCAGGCCATGGGGCGAAACATTCGTGGCCCGAAAGATCGGGGCGTGTGTTTCCTGATGTCTCAAGCGTTTGAGAACTTTGTATTCCATGGCATGCCTGATTGGCTCAAGCCCGCCTACCGGCGCGGCATGATGCTGAACGAGTGTGTGAAGGATGCAAAGGAGCTACTTGTGTAGCAGTTGCTAAGGGCGGACTGAAGGATAATCTTCAGTCCGCCTATTATTTTTAGCACTTTAGCAAGGCTGAGTTCAGCAAGGCTGATTGCCTCAGAGATTAGTGCCCGACGAATGTTTCGTCGTTGATTACGTTAATTTCTGTGGTGCTAAGTCTCTTCAGGTATCTTAGTGGTAAGACATCTTACTCGACGAATGTTTCGTCGTTGATTCAGTAGTTCAAGGTACAGTTGAGCCTTTTCGCGTTCGCTACGGCAAGTTAGCAGCATCGCTTAGGACGAATGTTTCGTCATTGATATTTGGTCACCCATGGCAAGGTCCTGTATCGTGATCGTGAAGTGTGATCGAGTACCTGACAGATCTTCTGTCATTGATTATCCTCTGTTGTATAGCGCTGTGCGTTGCTGTTGTTCCTCTGTGAGCTTCAGTAAGTTGCATTCCACGACGGATGTTCCGTCATTGATTTTGCAGCGCAGCGTAGAGCTTTCTTCGTTCCTGTTCTTCAGACTGACGTCGATCTCCGGACGAATGTTTCGTCGTTAATACCCGAGTTATGTCGTGTTCAGTTTCGTGAATTAGCGTGAATCACAGCCGCATACAGGACGAATATTTCGTCATTGATTTCGCGTAATTGTGTCTGGTCACGCGCCATAGGGTGAAATAGAGTTGGTGCAGGACGGATGTTCCGTCATTGATTGAAACTTTTGTTTTATCATGCGCAGCCGTGTTTATCAGAACTCAGCAACACGAGTTAGATTCCATCTTGGGACGAATGTTTCGTCATTAATTCCTGTTCATCCTGGTAGCTTAGCGTCATGCAATGTCGCCTCGCGTAGACCTAATTCCCGGACGAATGTTTCGTCGTTGACATCATACACTTCAGTGGCGCATAGTACAGCTTTTTCGAGTTCTACTCAGTAACATGTTCTACGGTTCCTGCCCAGGACAGATGTTCTGTCATTGATTTAATGAAGTGGAGCTCAGTCCAATATGGTAGTCTCCACTGTCCTCCTGTCCGTTCCCGAAGAGTATAAGACGAATGTTTCGTCATTGATTGGGTAACGCGGTGCAGAGTCAAGTAAAGTTAATTACGGTCTAACGGCCTCTTGTCTCGGACGGATATTCCGTCATTGATTTCGCAGAGTTACGCTCTGTCGTGTAGAGTAGATGCATCGTCGACCGCGATGCAGTAATGGACGGATGTTCCGTCGTTGATTAGGGTAATGTGCAGTACGTTGGAGTTGTTTTGCGCAGAGTAAACTGCTTTCCCGTATGATCCCCTTGAGGACGAATATTTCGTCGTTGATATGGTTCAGTTATGCCCCTCATGACCCAGTATGTTGTTTTACAATCCTGTGAACGACGAATCTTCCGTCATTGATGTAGTTCAGTAAGGTGTCTTGCCCTCAGGCGAATTGAGGTCCTGCTTCGTCAAGTTAGTTTGAGTAGAGGACGGATATTCCGTCGTTGATTCTGCAGAGCATCGTGAAGTCCCGCCATGCTGGTGTGAACTTCATTTCCTCGTTTTTGCGTTCAGGATGAATCTTTCGTCGTTAATTGGTCAATGGCAAGGTTGAGTATGGTAGTTTCCCGTACTCTGCGATCCAGTCTTGGATGGATGTTCCGTCGTTGATTCCAGTTAAGTACTACTCAATGTCGCAGATCATAGTTCGAGCTTGATAAGTTATGGGACGAATGTTTCGTCGTTGATATGGTAAAGTTCAGCTGATCTTTGTGCACTGAAGTACGATAGAGCTTTTCGCTCGACGAATGTTTCGTCATTGATAAAGTTCCTTCAAGCGCAGTAAAGCTAGAGTCACGCAAAGCAAAATTTCGGACAGATCTTCTGTAGTTGATTAGTTCTTTCATCGCTCATATAGGCTGTTCCACAAGGATGGCCTTTTTTCATGTATAATGTAGCGTATGAATTTTAAAAATATTAGTATTGGGTTGTTGGCAATACAAGCACTCGCACTGCTTTATATAGTGTATTTATTTTCACATCAGCCGGAATTTCAAAAATCAGGTGCATTGGAGGAATTACTCTCATGGAATGGAGAAGTGTTAATAATTCATGCACGCGCTAAAGAATCTGCATGTCAGGTACAGGGCTCATTACCTGATGCCGAGTGTACGCCTGGTGCCATTTTTCAAAATGCAACTACGCAAGACATTTGCGTGCCTGGATATACTAAAACGGTACGGAGTGTTTCAACCTCACTCAAAAAGAAAGTGTACCAAGAATATGGCATTGCCTATCCGCCCGAATTTGGCACCTATGAAGCTGATCATCTCATTCCCTTAGCGTTAGGCGGTAGTAATGATATCGCCAATTTGTTTCCCGAGGCCGCCGATCCTGCGCCGGGATTTAAAGAAAAAGATGTCGTAGAAAATTTTCTTCATGAAGAGGTCTGTGCGGGGCGAGTAGACTTAAGCGTGGCGCAATACCAGATTGCAAAAAATTGGTTGTTAATTTACAATAGTCTTGACCCAGAGGTTATTAAAGATTTTAAAAATAAATATAAGTCATGGGCTAATTAATATGGATTTAAAAAATAAAACAATTATTGTCACGGGGGCGGCGCGCATTGGCCAGGTAGTGGCCCAAGAACTGAAAAATAGGGGAGCTAACTTGGTTATTGCATATTTTAATAATCCCGATGAAGCAAAGCTTGGCCTTGGCGTGCAAGCCGATGTTTCAAAACGCACCGATGTAGAAAGCGTGGTGCAGACAGCCATGGAAAAATTCGGGCGCATTGACGGACTCGTGCATATGGCCGCCATTTATGAAAAATCCCCGTGGAAGGATTTAAACGAAAAGCATTTTGATAAAAATATGGATGTCATTGCCCGCAGTTCGTTTTTGTTTGGCAAGCTGACAGGGGATGAAATGATGAAAAATGAGGGAGAGATTAAGGGTAAAATGGTATTTTTTTCCGATTGGTCAGCTCTTATCCGTCCCTATACCGAATATTTGGCCTATAACATGGCAAAATCAGCAGTGGTAGGCCTTTCAAAGTCATTAGCAAAAGAACTGGCTCCCCACGTATTGGTAAATGCCATTGCCCCAGGCCCAATCCTCCAGCCACCTGATTTAACCGAAGAAGAAAACGAAGAAGCTATGAGTAAAACGCTGTTAAAACGATGGGGCGGGGCCGACGAAATTGCCAAGGGCGTCCTCTACTTGTTTGATGCTGATTTCGTGACGGGGCAAGTGTTAACCATTGACGGGGGACGGAGTGTTGCGTAACATTAAAGAAGAGGTTCACCCCGTCAAATAGCCTGAAGGCTAATTTCGCGAAGCGAAATTATTTTCTAGTAAGCGAAGGTAATAAAAATTCACAAATTATTATTGCCGAGCTGCGACGAAAATATGCTTTGCATATTTGACCGGGTAAAGGTCAAAAAAGTAATTAACGTTATTCATACTATGGAAATGCAAAACGACATGGGTGGCAAAATGGTATGCAAGTGCCCACATCATAGCGTTGTTCCGCTCTGCATTGCGCTTATTGGGTTGGTATTCTTATTGGGCGCATTAGGGGTTTTGACATCGGGAGTGGTGGCAATAATCTGGCCTGTGCTATTGCTTGTTGCCGGATTAACCAAACTTTCAAGCAAGAGGGGCATGTGTAAGTGCTGCTCAAACACCCACTAGGAAGAGAAGCAAAAAGCCCTTTTGTAAAAGGGCTTTTTGTTTGCTTTTTTGCGTATAACTAGTAGAATGATGATAATCTAAACACATGATCCTCTCCGATAAAGATATTAAGCAAGCTCTCAAAGACGGAAAAATAAGAATTGATCCGTTATTTCCTAACTCTGTTCAGCCCGCGTCAGTGGACGTTCATCTGGGCGCCGATTTTTTAGTGTTTAAAAATACCAGCAACGTATGTATTGATCCTAAAGATCCCATTGACCAGATGATGGAGCCTTTAACTATTGATGATAATCGCCAGTTTGTCCTGCATCCCGGTGAATTTGCCTTGGGTATGACGTATGAAACGGTAGCAGTGCCCAATGACATGGTGCTGCAGCTCAACGGAAAGTCATCATTAGGCAGAATTGGACTTATTGTTCATGCGACGGCCGGATATGTTGATCCAGGCAACACACTCAAAATCACGCTTGAACTTCATAATTTAGCTAATCTGCCCATCAAATTATATTATAAAATGCCCATTGCCCAAGTTGCGTTTGTGAGGCTTTCAAGCGAAGTAGACGTGCCCTATGGCAAAGATGCCCTCAATAGCAAATATTTTGGCAGCGTAAAGCCGGTTGCCAGCCAATATCATAAGAATTTTCTCAAAAATAATGA
>Ga0075426_10001997_pt1 | contig 14642 bp, 13 predicted proteins | sample SoiMethybrSBSTD5_FD_75304 | JGI IMG/M metagenome (GOLD analysis project Ga0075426, IMG submission 75304) | Bulk soil microbial communities from a Populus tree surrounding site in Tennessee, USA - Soil MetaG P. TD hybrid SBSTD5 | ecosystem: Environmental > Terrestrial > Soil > Tree plantation... | reverse complement strand
GAAGGACGGTTCGAAAGCGATGCCCGGCGCTCCATCGAGGCGCGTCGTAACAGCGACCGCGGCCTGGAAACCCGATTCCCGCGACCATCGCGAGATCGACGCACCTCGCGCGCAGTCACGCCCCAAACGGGGGCGCCGGTGGCTGAAGACGACCACCTCGGGTTCCCCCTCTCGGATCGACAACTCGAAGCGTGTCTCCGCGCTGCTCTGCTCGAGGACGGGGCCTATCACGACATCGCCACCGCCGCGAGCGTCTTGTCCGCGCGACGCGCGCACGCGACGATCGTGGCGCGGCAATCGGGCATCCTGGCGGGCATTCCGTTAGCCGTCGCGGCGTTCCGGCTCTTCGATTCCAATGCGGCCTTACGCGTCGATATCGACGACGGCGGGCGCGTGACCGATGGCGCGCCAGTCGTGCGCATCACCGCGCTCTCGCACGCCATCCTGTCGGCCGAGCGCGTCGCCCTCAACTTCCTCCGGCACCTGTCCGGAATCGCGACGCTCACGGCGTCTTACGTCGAGGCCGTGCGCGGGACGTCGGCCCGTATCGTCGACACCTGGAAGACCACGCCCGGCCTGCGGGAGCTCGAGCACTACGCCGCGCGTGCCGGCGGTGCGTTAGGCGTGAAGCGCGACGGCCTGGACGTCGTGCAGATTCGTGACAGCCACCTCACCGCCGTCAATCGCGATGTGGCGATGATCGTGCGACGGGCGCGCGAGCTGGCGTCGGACCACACGCGCATCGAGATTGCGTGCCGTTCTCCCGCCGAAGTGCGCATTGCCGTTGCGGCCGGCGTGGATGCGGTGCTGCTCGATGACTTGACACCGCTGCAAGTCCGCGAATGCGTGGAAGTTGCATCGGCGCGCGTGCACACGCAGGTAACCGGTGACGTGCGCCTCGATGCGGTGCGAAGCTTCGCGCAGGCCGGCGTTGATCGCATTGCGGTCGACGCGCTCACGCAACGCGCACCAGCCCTCGATCTGGAGCTCGAGTTCGAGGCAGTCTGATGGGCGACGTGCTCGCCGCCAGGTCCCAAATGGCGGTGTCGCTCGGTTTTCACATCCTGTTCGCCGTTGTCGGCATCGCCATGCCGGTGCTCATGATCATCGCCGAGGTGCGGTGGCGGCGCACCGGCGACGCGATGTACCTCGAGCTCGCGAAGCGTTGGGCCAAAGGCACCGCCATTCTCTTCGCCGTCGGCGCCGTATCGGGAACGGTTCTCAGCTTCGAGCTAGGCCTGCTGTGGCCGGGCTTCATGCGATTCGCCGGAGCCATCATCGGCATGCCCTTTTCGCTCGAGGGCTTTGCATTTTTCGCCGAGGCCATTTTTCTCGGCGTGTATCTGTATGGGTGGCAGCGCATCTCCCCGCGCGCGCACATCGTGGCCGGCTCCCTTGTCGCGGTGAGCGGAGCGGCTTCAGCGGTGTTCGTCGTGATCGCGAACGCGTGGATGAATACACCGGCGGGATTCCAGCTGCAGAACGGCGCACCCGTAAACGTCGATCCACTTGCGGCCATGCTCACTCCCGCGGCGTTTCCCGAGGTGCTGCACATGCTGTTGGCCGCCTATGCCGCCACCGGATTTGCGGTGGCCGGCATTCATGGCTTCATGTTGCTTCGAGACCACCGCAACGCGTTTCATCGGCGCGCGCTCGCTGTGGCACTCATCGTCGGAGTGCCGGCTGCGATCGTGCAGCCGATCTCTGGCGACCTGAGCGCGCGATACGTCGCGCACTGGCAGCCGCCGAAGCTCGCGGCCATGGAAGGGCAGTTCCGCACCGAGTCCGGCGCGCCGCTCCGCATCGGCGGTATTCCCGACGTCGATGCCCAACGGACACGTTGGGCGATCGAGATCCCTCACGGACTGTCGCTGCTCGCCTTTCACGATCCGCACGCCGTGGTTCGGGGACTGGATGCCGTGCCACGGCGAGACTGGCCGCCGGTCCCCGTTGTCCATATTGCCTTCCAAATCATGGTCGCACTCGGCACGTACCTCGCGCTGCTCGGCATATGGGTAGCTGTCGAGGCGTCGCGACGGCGCGATCTCGCGGCCAATCGGTGGCTCATGCGCGCCGTGGCCATCGCGTCGCCAATGGGATTCGTATGCATTGAAGCCGGGTGGACCGTCACTGAAGTCGGACGGCAGCCGTGGGTGATCTACGGCGTCATGCGAACAGCGGATTCGGTGACGCCCATGCCCGGTCTCATCGTACCATTTCTCGTGATCAGTGCGCTCTACTGTTTCCTCGGCGTCGTAGTCGTGTGGCTGCTCTACGACCTCGTGATGCGCAGCCCGATCACGCGCGAAGGCGACCGGGCGACGGCGCCCGCCGCCGCCTAACGGGTTGCGGCATGGCCACTGCGATCGCGTTCGTCGCGTTGGTTTCGCTCAACGCCTACGTGCTGCTCGCGGGCGCGGATTTCGGCGGCGGCGTGTGGGACCTCCTGGCATCAGGCCCGCGACGCGCCGAGCAGCGTGCGCTGATCGCCGAGGCCATTGGGCCGATCTGGGAAGCCAATCACGTGTGGCTGATCCTGGTCGTCGTGCTGCTGTTTACGTGCTTTCCCGCGGTCTACGCCGGTCTCGCGATCGCCCTCCACATTCCGCTCACGCTCATGTTGGTCGGCATTGTCCTGCGCGGCTCCGCGTTTGCGTTCCGCAGCTACGGCAGCAGCGAAGACGCGCCGCAGAGACGATGGGGCCGACTGTTCGCCATCGCGAGTTTGGTCACGCCGCTCCTCCTCGGCGTGTGCATCGGTGCGATTGCATCCGGGCGTGTTGGTGCGGTGCTCGAGGAATTGAATGGCGTCGGCGCGCGCGAGTCTTTCGTGTCGATGTTCATCTCGCCATGGCTGTCTCCGTTCACGGTTGCGGTTGGTGCGCTGGCGTTGTCGTTGTTTGCCTTTCTCGCTGCGACGTACCTCACCGTCGAAGCGGAGAATGCAACGCTGCGCGAAGATTTCCGCCGCCGCGCACTGGCCGCGGCGATCGCAGTGTTCGTCACGGCGTTTCTCGCGCTCCTGCTCGCGCGGTGGCACGCGCCGCGCGTCAGCGCCGGTTTGCTCGCGTCGTCGTGGGCTCCAGTGTTGCACGTGTTGACCGCCATCGCCGCGATCGCCGCCATCGCGGCGCTTTGGGTTAGGCGCTGGCACATGGCGCGCGTCGCCGTGGCAGCACAAGTGACGCTCATCTTGTGGGGATGGGCCGCTACGCAGGCGCCCTACCTCCTGCCGCCTACCCTCACGGTCGCGAACGCCGCGGCGCCGTCGCGCACCCTCGCCCTTTTCCTCATCGCCCTGGCGCTGGGCGCCATCGTGCTGTTGCCGTCGATCACGTACTTGTTCCGCGTGTTCAAGTCCTCGCGCGCGCACGAGCCGGGCGCCAGTCGAGCGAAATGAGGATCGTCTAACGGCCCGGTCCGCCATTAACGCCGACCGGCGCAAGTCGTCCAATGAACTGTACGGCCCGTCGAGACGGGCCGGTCTTTGCATTTCTGCGGACGACATCCCTGCGCTTGTGAGCGCAAAGGACGGACAGATGATGGAACAGACGAAGCGAAAGATGATGGCGGCCGCGCTTGCCGCCGCGCTGCTCGGCGCCGCCGCGTGCGCGTCGAGCCCGCGCGGCGAGCGCGTGTACGTGCGCCAGGCTCCTCCCGTCGAGCGCGTCGAAGTGATCGGGACCGCGCCGGGGCCCGGCTACGTGTGGGTGCCGGGCCGTTACAACTGGGACACACGAGCGTACGTCTGGTTGCCCGGCCGATGGGTCGTGCCGAATCGCGGCTATCACGCGTGGCGGCCCGGGCACTGGGCCCACGATCGGTACGGCTGGTATTGGGTGGAAGGCCACTGGCGCTAGACGTATCAGCATTCGCGGGACACGACGCGCCCGCGCGACCATGTCGCGCGGGCGCGTCGCATCCGGCGGCTCGCGCGGCCGCAGCGCCCGAGTACCTTACGACAGTATGCGCATTGCTGAACTCGCCGCACCATCGCGCCCACGCCTAACCAGCAGTGCTCGGCACTGCGTGCGCGACACGAATGTCAGATAGCGGGCAAGATCCCTCGCTGATTCCAGAACACGAGGTCGGACCGGCCCGCACGCCGCCGGATCCGGAACCGCCGACCTGCGATATCTGCGGTTCCGTGGATCTCGCGTGGTTGCGATGCAAACTCATCTGCAACCAGTGTCACACCATTCTGATGACGTGCGGCGATCTCTAATCGCCTAACTGCTCTGAGCCTGCCCAACCGAATCGGCGGGCGGCGCATCCACCGCGAGCTCGAGTTGGGCGCTCAACGTTTCGGGAATCGTCGTCGGCGCGTCGCACGCGTACTGCCGGCAGACGAACGCCGTCGCCGCATCGTTGATCGGCTTGCGGTTGCGCAGCAGCGCGATGTCGCCGTTGGCTCGTCCGCCCGCGAGCACCAAGCCCGGTACGTATTGCTGCGCCGCGGCGCGCTGCAGCGCGAGGAACCCGACACTCGAGGGATCGCCTAACAACGCGACTTCGACGGGACCGTACACGGCGACGTCCGCCGCCGTGAGGAGATGGCCGAATGCGAGCGGATAACGCTCCACCGCATTGCCGATGCTCGCCAGCACGTCGACGGCGTGCTGGCGCCAGGACGGCACGTCGAGCAGGTCGCCCAGACGGAGCAGCAGCTCCACGGCGAGCGACGTCCCCGACGGCGTGGCGTTGTCGGTCGTCTCCCGCGGGCGCGTGATGAGTGCTTCGTGATCGTGTGCCGTGTCGTAGAACATTCCGGTGTGTTCGTCCCAGAACCACCGGAGCATCGCGTCGGCCATCCGCCGCGCCTGGGCCACCCACGATGCGTCGAACGTGAGCTCGTACATGGCAATCGCCGCCAACGCGACCGCCGCCTGGTCATCGAGAAAGCCCGGAGCGTACGGAGCGCCGCCCGCCGCATTCCAGACGCGCGCAGCCCGCCCATCGTGCACCAACTCGCGAAGGAGAAACGAGCCGTTGCGCATGGCGAGTGCACGAGCCTCGTCGTGTTCGAGCACTCGTGCGGCTTCGGCGAGGGCGCGAAGCATGAGCCCGTTCCACGACGCGAGGATTTTCTCGTCTCGCGCCGGCCTCGTGCGCCGCGCTCGCGCCGCGCCCAGCGCGGCGCGCGCGCGGCGCACGAGGCCGTGCAACCCCTCGCGCGTGAGTCCGCCGCCCACGCGCGCGATCGTAGCGTCGGCATCCGCCGCCACGTGCAGAATGTTGCGCCCCTCGAAGTTCCCGGCCCGCGTCACACCCCAGTGCGCCGACGCGGCTCCGGCTTCTTCGCCTAACAGTGCTTCGAGCTCGCCCGCGTCCCACACGTAGTACCGGCCTTCCTCGCCTTCGCTGTCCGCGTCCAACGAGGCGTAGAACCCGCCGTTCGGCGCCGTCATCTCCGCGCCCACCCAGGCAATGAGGTCGTCCACGACCTCCCGGATCTCCGGGTCGCGCGTCACCTGAAAGAGGTGTACGCCTAACCGGCACAGCAGGGCATTGTCGTACAGCATCTTCTCGAAATGCGGAACGAGCCACCGCGCGTCCACGCTGTAGCGGTGAAACCCGCCGCCGATCTGATCGTGGATGCCGCCGCGGCTCAACGCGAGGAACGAGTCGCGCGCCACGATCATACCGTTAGGCAAGAGACCGCGCCGCCACGCCACCAGCGCGAACTCGAGCGCCATCGCGTGCGGGAACTTGGGCGCCCCCTCGAACCCCCCGTGCCGCTCGTCGAACCGCCGCGCCACACCGCGCGCCGCACTCGCCAACGACGCGATCGTCGGCGCGCCGCTCGCTGCCTGCGCCGACGCCAACCGCGCGTACATCGTGCGCACTTGCCCCGCCGCCGCCTCGACGTCGCCGCGACGCTCCCGGAAGGCAGTCGCCACCGATGACAACACCCGGCGAAACGACGGCATGCCCTGCCTGTCGTTAGGCGGGTAGTACGTGCCGCCGTAGAACGGCACACCGTCCGGTGTCAGAAACACCGTCATCGGCCACCCGCCGTGCCCGGTCATCGCTTGCACGGCACTCATGTAAATCGCATCCAGGTCGGGCCGCTCCTCGCGATCCACCTTGATGTTCACGAACAAGTCGTTCATGAGCGCCGCGGTCTCCGGATCCTCGAACGACTCGTGCGCCATCACATGACACCAGTGGCACGCGGCGTATCCGATGCTCAAGAGAATCGGCCGGCCTTCACTCCGCGCGCGGCCGAGCGCCTCCGCTCCCCAGGGATACCAGTCGACTGGATTGTCGGCGTGCTGCCGCAGATACGGACTTGTCTCGCGCGCCAGCCGGTTCATGCGATCGACCTTCCGCTGCACTGCTGAGCGATCCGATCACTCACTGCCATTCGGCCCGACGCGCCATATAATCCCACCATGTCTTCCAATGTAGTCGTCTCGAAGCGGCGTGATCCGGGCCGCCTCGTCGCAATCGTCGTCACGCTCGTCGTCCTCGCTGCTTGGCCGCTTGCCCTTTCGCCTCTGATCGACCTCGAGACACTCGCGCCGGCGCCCGGCGCGCACCTCACGCTCGGACCGGAGTATGTCATCCTCGCACCGATGTGCGATGTGATGGATGCACTAACGCTACTCAGCGTGAGCCAGACGGTCGCCTTGCTCGTCTCGCTCGCCGCACTCTACATCGTCTGGCGCGAGCTGCGCTGGCGCAGGTTCGGCACGAGCCTCCTTCGTGAAATGCGCTCAGCGCTTGTCGCACTCGTTGCGCTGGTGCTGTTCTATTTCCTGGCTATCGTCGCACCGCGTCCCATGGCGCGTTTGGCGCTCGACGACGCCAGCGCGCTGAGCATCGACGTGCACAGCCATACGCGCTTCTCGCACGACGGACGTTCGTCGTTCACTCCCGAGGCAAATCGTGCTTGGCATCGCGATGCCGGCTTCGACGTTGCCTACATCACCGACCACAGTCGGTTTGCCGGCGCGCGCGAGGCCGCGCTCGGAAATCCTGCGCGTGCGGGCGATGGTCTCACCGCATTGCCGGGCATCGAGTATGTCGCGAACCACAACCATCTCCTCACGCTCGGCGCCAGCGACAGCGCGTCTGCGTTCCACATCCCCGATCCGGGGGGTGTACTCGCCGCGCGAACCGGGCTTTCCGTCATGCATCCCGTAGTCGTGCAGACGATTCCCGATGATCTCGATCGACTTCCGCCGCCCGATTCCTCGGGGCTTCGGGGCGCGATCGCGATCGAGCTGTCCGATGGCTCGCCTCGCGGGATCGAACAGAGTCAGCGTGACCGCGCGCGCATCATTCATTTGGCCGACAGTCTCGATCTCGCGCTGGTCGCTGGTTCGGACAACCACGGGTGGGGCAGAACGGCGGTCGCCTGGAGCGTCATGCGCATTCCCGGCTGGCGCGCCATGCCGCCCGATTCGTTAGGCGAAGCCATCGCCGAGCACGTGCACGCCGGGCGCCGCCACGCGGTCGAGGTCGTCGCGCGCCGCTCGCCGGATGCCGGCCAGTATAGCGCGCTCGTCGTCGCCACCCTGCCGGCCGTCGCGTGGAACATTCTCCGCACCATGTCGCCGCTCGAGCGCCTCTCGTGGATTGCATGGGCGTGGATCGCGACGGCGGCTGTGATGCTCAGCGCCTCTCGACCCCGCGCCGGCGCGTGACGGATCGAACCGCGCGGCGGCCGAGCGGCACCACGCTGGCCATGTTCATCGTCAGCATCGCGGCCGTGATCCGCGGCATCTTTGCCGGCATCATCACGCTCCCGCCAGACGAGACCTACTACTGGGAGTGGTCGCGGCACCTGGCCGGCGGCTACTTCGACCACCCGCCGGCAGTCGCCATCCTCATTCGGTTAGGCACGGCGCTCTTCGGGGTCACGTCGCTCGGCGTCAGAATCGGTAGCGTGTGCGCCGGATGGGCGGCGTCCGTCATGCTCGTCCTGTTGGCACGGCGTCTCGCGGGTGACCGCGCCGCGCTCATTGCGGCAATCGCCGTGTGCTGCATGCCGCTCTCCGCTGCGGGACTCGTCCTCGCGACGCCCGACGCGCCGCTGCTGTTCGCGTTCACCCTCACGCTCCTCGCGCTCGACCACGCGATCGAGGCGGAACCGGGCAGCTGCCTCGCCACGCAGTGGTGGCTCGCCGCCGGTCTCGCGTTAGGCATCGCCTTCGTGTCCAAGTACAACGCCGTGCTGCTCCCACTCGGCGTGCTCATCGCCTGCGTCGCGCTCCCGTCGCTCAGACGGCAGCTGCGCACCCCCGGTCCATACGTCGCCGCGATCGTCGCCGTACTCGTCTTCTTGCCGGTCATCGTCTGGAACGCGCGGCATCAATGGGTGTCGTTCGCCTTTCAACTCGGCCACGGCTTTACGTCGGGACACGGCACGCCGTTTTCGCGCGAGAGCTCCCTCATCGGCGGACAGCTCGCGCTCGTGTCGCCGATCCTGTTCGCGTTGTTCGCGATCGTGGTGGTGCAGGGCGCGCGCAGCCGCGACCCGCGCCGCGTGTTGTTGGCCGCGGTATCGGCCACCGTGTTTCTGTTCTTTTGCATTGGTGCGTGGCGACATCCGGCCGAAGCGAACTGGCAGGCTCCCGCCTATATCCCCGCGATTGCGCTGCTGGCGGCGGACGCGGCGACGAGGCGCCGCCGCGCATGGTCGCTCTGGATCAGCGCCGGCTGTGCGTTAGGCGCAATCATGGCGCTGGTCGTCTACCTTCAGTCCGTTGTACCGGTGCTCCCGATCACCGCGCGCGACGATCCGACCGCGCGCGGCACCGGCTGGGACTCGCTCGCCGTCCGGATGCAGTCCTTGGCCGACCGCGAAACGATGCGCACCGGTGCCCGCGTGTGGCTCGGCGGCGATCGCTACCAGGAGGCCTCGGAGCTCGCCTTTCACGTGGCGACCCACCCCGAAACGTTCTCCCTCAACATCGAGGGGCGGCCTAACCAATACGACCTGTGGCCGGGATTCCCGGATCTCGCGCACCGCGGTGACGACCTGTTGCTCGCGTTCGAGATCCAGTCCGCGGATTCTGTCGGTCCGGTCGTCCGACGGTTGCGTCCATTTTTCGACGACGCCCGCATGGTCGATGTAGTCGATCTCCGCCGCGGATCGGAGGTGCGCACGCGCCGCCGCATCTGGCTGCTCGAGCGCTGGCACGGCTCATGGCCGCCCAAGGGATTCGCCCCATGATCGCTGGCCGCCGCACTTGCCTCCGACTGCGGCGCGCAGAAATGTTTGCTCATGACCGGCGACCCACCCTGTTGGCTCAACGAGTTCAACGACTTTTCCATGACCACTGCACTCGCCTCCGAGCTCTCCGATTACCTCGCCGCGAACGACCGGCGCATGCACGACGAGTTGTTCGCCTTCCTGCGCATTCCGAGCGTGAGCGCGCGCTCCGAGCATCGCGGCGACATGACGCGCGCCGCCGAGTGGCTGGCGGCGTCCATGCGGACCGCCGGACTGAAGACTGAGATCCTGCCTACCGGCGGCCATCCGGTCGTCCTCGGCGAATGGCGCGGAGCGCCGCCGGGAGCCAAGACCGTACTCATTTACGGGCACTACGACGTGCAGCCCGCTGAGCCGCTCGACCTCTGGACCACCCCGCCATTCGAGCCCGCCGTGCGCGACGGGCGCATCTACGCGCGCGGATCGGTCGACGACAAGGGCCAACTCTTCCTGCACGTCAAGGCGCTCGAAGCACACTTGGCCACGCGCGGCTCGCTACCCGTCAACGTGATTCTGCTCGCCGAAGGTGAAGAAGAAGTTGGTAGCGGTAATCTCGCGCCCTTCATCGAGCGGCATCGCGATCGGTTGCGCTGCGACTATTGCGTGATCTCGGACTCATCGATGTTCGCACCAGGCCTGCCGTCCATCCTTTCCTCGCTCCGCGGACTCGCGTACTTCGAGATCGAGGTGCAGGGACCATCATCGGACCTGCACTCGGGCATCTACGGCGGCGCAGTCGTGAATCCGGCAACCGCACTCGCGCGCATCATCGCGTCGTTCCACGACGAGCACTGGCACGTTGCGATTCCCGGTTTCTACGATGACGTGCGCGACTGGGAGCCGCGCGTGCTCAACGAAATGCGCGCGTTACCGTTCGACGACGAACGATTTCGAAAGGAAGTCGGTGCGCCGGCACTCGATGGTGAAGCCGGTCGTACGACGCTCGAGCGCATCTGGACCCGCCCGACGTGCGAGGTCAACGGGCTCTTGAGCGGCTACACCGGAGAGGGAGCGAAGACCGTCCTGCCCGGTAAGGCCATGGCGAAGGTGAGCTGCCGGCTCGTGCCCAACCAAACGCCGGACGAGACTCGACGAGTCCTCACGGCACACGTCGAGCGCGTGGCGCCGCGCGGCGTCACGGTCACCGTGAACGCGCTGCACGGCGGTCTGCCGTGGCGCGCCGAGATGAGCGGACCGCTCGTAGACGCGGCGCGCCGCGCGCTTGCCGGCGCCTTCGGTCGCGAGCCGGTGATCACCGGAGAAGGCGGCTCGATTCCCGTGGTCGGCGATTTCGAGCGCATCCTCGGCGCGCCCGTGCTGCTCATCGGCTTTGGGCTGCCGGGTGAGAACGCCCACGCGCCTAACGAATGGATGAGCGACGAAAACTTCGTCAAGGGTACGCGCGCCATCGCGATGCTCTGGGACGAGCTCGCAACGGAGCGTGCCTAACAGACGGGCGCAGAGCCCGCGATCAGCGGGCCGGCGCCTTACAGGCCCGACAAAAGCGCGTCGTTGTTCGGCGTCGCCGCGATACGCTTGATCAACCACTCCATGCCCGACTGCGGCGGCATCTGTTGCAGACCGCGACGCAGCGTGAACACCGCGTCCAACTGATCGGGGCGGAAGAGCTTGTCCTCGCGACGCGTCCCGCTGGTCGCGATGTCGATGGCCGGGTAGATGCGCTTCTCGGCCAAGGACCGGTCGAGCTTGATCTCGCAGTTGCCCGTGCCTTTGAACTCCTCGAAGATCACGTCATCCATCCGCGAGCCCGTCTCGACGAGCGCAGTCGCGATGATGGTGAGCGAACCCCCACCGTGCTGTGGCGCCACGGAACGCGCGGAACCAAAGAACGCCTTCGGTTTTGCCATCGCCGTCGCGTCGAGACCGCCGCTCAAGGTGCGTCCCGTGCCGCGCTCAACCGTGTTGTGTGCGCGCGCGAGCCGGGTGAGCGAGTCGAGCACGATCACAACGTCCTTGCCGCTCTCGACGAGCCGGCGGGAACGCTCCAGTACCATGTCCGCTACGTCGACGTGGCGCTCCGCGGGCTGATCGAAACTCGACGCGACCACCTCGCCGCGTCCCCACGAAATCATCTCGCTCACTTCTTCCGGCCGTTCGTCCACCAACAACACGAGCAACACTGCTTCGGGGTGATTGATCGCGATCCCTTCGGTGATCGCTTGCAAGAGCATCGTTTTACCAGCACGAGCCGGTGCGACGATCAATGCGCGCTGCCCGTAGCCGATCGGCGCGATGAGATCGATCGCGCGGCGCGTGAGCTCGGGACCACCCTTGGCCGCGCGTCCCGTCTCGAGCACCAACTTGCGATCCGGGTATGATGCAATCAGGGAGCTGAAATCGGGCCGACGCTGGGCACTCGTCGGATCTTCGCCGTTCACGCGCTGCAGTTCGACCAAGGTTGTGCGCCCGCGATGATCGCGCCCGGTCGTGGCCTCGATCAGGTCGCCGCGACGGAGCGCGAACTGCCGCACGACGAACGGCGCAACGAACGGATCACCGGGCATAGGCAGGTAGCTGTCATCGGCCCTGCGCACAAAGCCGCCTTCGCGCGACGAGTCGAACCAACCGGTCACGGTACCGTCCGCGACGACGGGTTGGGGCGGCGCGCCATTATGGTGATCGGGACGCGGGCCGCCGCGTCCGCGCCCTCGCCTGCCTCGCCGTCCGTTGTTGAGGAATCGTCCGTCACGCGGACCTTGATGAGGCTGACCACCGCCACCCTGGTTCATTGCCGGCGTCGATCCGCCTGCAGCTCCGCCGCCTGTGCCGGCCGGCGAGGTGCCGGGCGGATTCGCCGCCGGCACGTTGGGCATCGAGTCGGGTTCCGGCGGCGTTCCCCCCGATACACCGCTCGTGCCCTCTCCGTTAGTCACGGGATAAGGCCCCGCGGATTCACCGTTCATAGGCAACCCAACGTCATCGCGATATGGACTGGGTTCGGATTGCGTATCGCGTGGTCCAGCGCCGCGGTTTTGCGGGCGCGGACCGCGACCGCGCCGTGTGGGGCGTCGACGATCGTTCATGCACCAATGCGTGTCATGGAGTGATTGGAATTTGCGCTTGTGGGGCCCACCGATGTGGTGCCCACTACGCTGTTGCTACATCTCTCGCGAGATGCACGAATCCGGTAGACGCGGCCGGTGCCGTGCGATCTCGACGTTTGTATGGAGCTCGGTCTATTGGCGAGTCCGAACCGGTATCACTGTCGGCGCGCTCGAGCGCGACACACGACCTCGTGATTACCTTTTCCACGATTTCCGCGACGCGCCCTTCGCTGCGTCCGGCAATCGTGGATGCGGCTGCGTCCAGCGGCACAGGCCGGGTAGAACGCGTTGCCGCACGGACCTTGCCATGCGTTGTGGCCGCCAGGGCTCTGCCCTCGGCCACCTCGATTATCGCCTGCTTGCGGCTCTCGCGCAACCTTTGCGCCGTTCCGCGTTCCGGCCCCTGAGTGCCGCCGGACTCGTATTTATCTCCGCCGGATCAACGAACCAGCCGCTCTTCTACAACCTCGTCAAGGGAGCGCACGGTTCCAATGATGCGTCGAACGAGCTCGATGATCCGCTCCACCGCGACGCGATGCTGTGCGTCTAGCGTTGACTCCATCGCCAGAAGTTGCGTTTCCGCAAGCAGTGCGGCGAGTGGGTTGTTGAGCTGATGCTGAACGAGCGCGGTAAGCTTCTGAAGATCGGTCTGCGGCGGGATCTCTGGCACCTCTGACGCCGTAGACGACTTCGGAGCAGGTTCAGTCACGGGCTGACACGGCCTCTCGCCAATCGGTATCTTAATCTAATCATGATGGCCCCTTCAATCGACCCCACCGCGGCCATCGCGTCCGCTGTGAAAGAGTATCAAGAGAGCAGCGACGTGGCGAGCCTGATGCGACAGCTCGAATCCGTGTGCCTTGCGTGCTCCGACGCCGATGCGCTCATGAAGGCCGTCGCTCCTTTCGAGGACATTCCTGAGGTGGCGGGCCCCGTATACGAGCATGTTGTCGTCTCGAGACCCGACGATGCGCGTGCGCTGGTGCGCCTTGCCAACGCATATTGGCTCTCTGGTCGCGGCCCGGATGCAGTGAAAGCGCTGGCCGATCGCGCGATTGCGGCCGATCCAACGAATCGCGGGGCCTGGCACCTCTGGGCTTTGAGCGAGGGCAGCTTGCGCGATCGCGTCGATCGCTGGAGACACGTGGTCGAGCGCTTTCCGTCTGACGAGCTGGCGCAAGCAAACCTCGCCGACAACGCCGCGAGCCTCGCCTCGACCGAAGGCGATCGGGGTGCTCTGCAGATCGCAATCCGAACTTACAAAGGCTTGCTCCGGACGGCATCGCGGACGGAGCAGCGAGCGGCGCTCGAGCGGGCCGTCGCCACGCTCGAGCAGTGGCGCGTCTAGAAAGCGACGTGGGGCTGCTGCCCGAAGGCAGCAGCCCCACGCGCGTTCGCGATTACTCGCCGACCGCTATTAGGAGCCGAGCTTGGTGACGTTCTGAGCTGCCGGTCCCTTGGCGCCCTGAACGATGTCGAACTCGACGCGCTCTCCTTCGCTCAGCGTCTTGAAGCCTGTGCCCTGGATGGCCGAGTGGTGAACGAAGCAATCCTTCTGTCCGTTCTCCGGGGTGATGAAACCAAAGCCCTTGCTGTCGTTGAACCACTTGACCGTGCCGGTGGTACGCATACGAATCTCCTGACGTGTCGGTCGAGTCCGGATGCGTCCGTACCTACCGACGATGTGACCCGCGAACTTTCGCCGTCGCGGTAGGCGCGCCCGAGCACTCGCCCGAGCACAAACACTTTCGAGATGTGAAAAAGGACCTCGGCTCTAAGCCAGGTCCCTGGTGTTCGCTGGTGTTTAAGCGCCCGTAATGTAGCTGCGACTGGCCTGTCAAGTCAATGCTGGTCGAATGCGAGGCCTCAAGCGCTTGCCTCGCTCATCCGGCGTGTGAACCGGCGGACCACGCCGAGCAGTTCTTCCAGGTCGAAGGGCTTTTGCAGTACGGTGGAATTGCAGGCCTGGAGCAGGTCCTGCGCCCGCTCGCTCGCATCGCCGGTCGTGAAGATCGTGCGGTTGCGGAGGTGCGGCTGCAACGATGAGGCGAGCTCGAACAACACATCGCCGCGCATGTCGGGGATGCGCAAGTCGGTGATGAGGCAGTCGAAGTGTTCAGACCTGACGAGCGTCGCGCCGACCTCGCCCGACTCGACGGCCCGGACTTCATATCCGGCCCTCGAGAGAGCGATGGACAAGGCGCGACAGATGGACGGTTCATCGTCCACCACAAGTACGCGCGCGCGTTCGTCGTAGATCTTCATGCTTCGTGTGCTCCGGGTCGGCTCAACTGCGCCGCGAGTTCTCGAATCAACTTCTCCGGCTCGCCGCGTTGCCGCAGCATCGACGGAGT
>Ga0075426_10001995_pt1 | contig 14654 bp, 12 predicted proteins | sample SoiMethybrSBSTD5_FD_75304 | JGI IMG/M metagenome (GOLD analysis project Ga0075426, IMG submission 75304) | Bulk soil microbial communities from a Populus tree surrounding site in Tennessee, USA - Soil MetaG P. TD hybrid SBSTD5 | ecosystem: Environmental > Terrestrial > Soil > Tree plantation... | reverse complement strand
GCCGCGCCGCGCGCCTGACCGCGTGCCGCAGATCGGACTCGGCCGCGGCCGTCACCGCGCAGCTGTTGAAGACCGCCGCGTCCGCGTCGGCGACGTCATCCACGAGCTCGGCGCCGCCGGACTCGAGGAGCGCGCGCACCACCTCGCTGTCGTACTGGTTGGCGCGGCAGCCGAACGTTTGTAAATAGACCTTCACGGCCGTCGCCTAACTGGGCCGCCCAACGGGCGGCACGGTGGCCGTGCCCCCCGGGGTCACGGTCGCTGCCGGTGCCTCGCTGCGCGGCGGCACGCACGGCAGCACGATGTGGAATTGGCTCCCCCGCCCTTCGGCGCTCTGCACCCAGATCCGCCCGCCGTGCGCCTCCACCGCCATCTTGCAAAACGTGAGGCCGAGTCCCGAGCTGCGCACGCGCGGCGTCTCGGCCCGCTTCACCCGCTCGAAGCGCAGGAAAATGATTTCGTGGTATTCCGGCGGAATGCCAGGACCGTCATCGGCCACCGTGAACAGCACGCCGCCCGATGTATCGCGCCGACCGGTCAGGGCGATCGACACGCCGCGCGGGCTGTGGGTCAGCGCGTTCTGGATGAGATTGCCGAACACTCGGCGGAGCAGTCCCAGGTCGCCTTGGAACACCGGCGCTTCGTCGCTCGTGTCCACCGACACCCGCGCGCCGTCCTGTCGAAACCGCATCGCCCACTCGTCCGACACCGACACGAGAAAGGCGCGCGGCGCGATCGGCTGCAGCTCGAGCGACACCGAGGCTTCCTCGAGGCGCGCCACCTCCAGCAAGTCCTCGATGAGCGTCAGCAGGTCCTCGGCCTTCTCTTCCGCGTCGCCTAACGCCCGGCGCATCTCGGGCGAGTAGGCGCCGAAGTCGCCGTCGAGCGCCATCTCGAGCGAGGCCAGCACTGACGTGAGCGGCGTCTTGAGATCGTGCACGATCATCTTCATGAGATCGTCGCGCAGCTTCTGCAGCTCGCGCAGCTTGCGATAGCTCTGCTCGAGTGCGTCGGTGGCGAACTTCAAGCGCAGGAGCGAGCGCACGCGCGCGCCCAACACCTGCCGGTTGTGCGGCTTGGTGAGGAAGTCGTCGCCGCCGGCTTCGATGGCCTTCACGCGGTCGGTCGTGTCGTTGAGGGCGGTGACGAAGATGACCGGGATGCGCGCCGTGCGCGGGTCGCGCTTGAGGCGCCGGCAGACCTCGAAGCCCGTCGCGCGATCGTCGCAGCCTAACGAGCCGGCCGGCATCGACACGTCGAGGATGCAGAGATCGGGGTGTTGCTCGAAGCACGCCGCGAGCGCGGACGGCCCGTCGACGGTTCCCGTGACGCGGTAGCCGAGTGCCGTCAACTGATCGGACAACAACTCGACGTTGGCGGGCACGTCGTCCGCCACGACGATGAGCGGCGTCTGGCTGGCGGCCTCGGTCACGGCGTCAACCGGTCAGGGGCGCACCATGAAGCCGAACTCCGCGGTCCAGGCGTGCTCGCTCACGCCGGGCAGGCCGGTCCGGCTCGACCGGACGAGCGTGAAGTCCACGCGCGAGCGACCCTGCGAGAGCAGGAAGCCCAGGCCGCCGGAGTACGACGACTCGAAGATCTTGGACGCGTCCACCAGGAACGGGAGTCCGCGGTGCTGATAGCCGACGCGCAGCGCCACCGGCGCGCCTAACGCAACGGGTCCGCGGAACTCGGCGCCGCCGCCGTAGGTCCACGTATTGGTGATGAGCAGGCCCGGCTGGCCCAACCCATTCATACTCGACCACCCGTCCCAGTCGGTGTGGAAGGCGAGCACGACGCCGGGGAGTCCCGTGAAGGTGATCCCCGCGCCGGCGCGCTTGGGCGCGGTGGCCCGGCTGAGCACCGTGTCGTTGCGGAACGCCGTGAGCCTGCCGCCTAACCGCCCGGAAACGCCGACGGCGAGTTGCGGTCCCGGCTGCCACATGAGGCCGCCGCTGGCGCCGATGCCCGAATAGGAGAGCCGCGCCTGCTGCGTGAACGTCCGCACCGTCGTGTCCTGCGACGTCCGCATGATGGTGAGGTTGTTGTCGCCCGAGAAGACGTCGGCGGACACGCCTACCCAGAGCGAGTTGAACACCGCCACCGCGACGCTGGGCTTCACGTCGTTGATGGCGCCCGACACCTTGAAGTTCTCGGTGAACTGGACGCTGTCGGACGCGAAGTGGTCGAAGCCCGAGCGCGAGGTTTCCCACGTCCGGTCGAGCAGCGTCGACACCGACAAGCCGGCGGTGATGCGGCTCCCGATGGTGATCGCGCCGCTCATGATCGGAAAGCGGCTGGTGGTGGTGTGGTCCGACTGGCCGTTGGCGGTGACCGAGCGGAACTCGGGCGCGTACTCGACGTAGATGCCGGGGCGGATCCACGCGGCGATCGACGCCGGGTTGAGCGCGGACTGCGCGTCGGTCTCGGCCGGTCCGCCGCCTAACGCTGCCGCGGCAGCGCTGATCTGGCCGGGCGGGTACCCGAATCCCTGTGTGCTCACGGTGCCCTGCGCGGGTGCCGTGCCGGCCGCCGCGAGCGCTGCAGCGAGGAGCGCGGGTGGGATGAATCGCGTTCGCATCACGGAAGGCCGAACCCGCTCCGGGGAATGTAGCTGATCTCGATGCGCGGCCTCAGCGTGCTGTCGGCCGCGGCGCTCGAGTAGAAGAGATATTGCCGCGGCTCGATGCCTTCACCGGTCGACTCGAGCACGATCGCGCGCTGCGACCGCGTCGGCCCAAGGCGCCGCCACAACGAGAAGACGCCCACCAGCGGAATCGTGTCGGACCGCGCGACGTTCGGGTGGAAGTTGATCGTCGGCACGCCCGCGATGCCTAACGAAGTCGGAGACGCCGCGAGCAACGCGGCCGCCGCGATGTTCGTCACGCCGGGCGACGCCTGCACCACGCCCGTTTGCAGGAGCACCGTGTCGGCGGTGTCGGCGGTGCCGAAGTCGACGTTGGCCAACTGGTGCATGATCAGGTTCGCCCGCACGATGGTCGCCGACGAGTCGATGAGCGCCGACGGCACGCCGAAGCGCATGTAGACGCGGTATCCCGGTATTCCACCGGCGGCCAGGATGCCCGGCGCCGGCGGCGGCGTCCCCATCAGCACGAGATCGTAGTCCGCCAGACTGCTGAACGGCGGCGCGCCGGCGGTGTGCGTGTTCACGTTGCGCTGCGTGAACGCCTTGGTCGTGTCCGAGAAACCGAAGTAGAAGAGCGTCGCCGGCAGCCCGCCGTTGGCGCTCCCGATGTTGAGCTGCGTCGACTTCTTGGTCTGGATGCGAATGCCTAACCGAATCCGCTTGCCGTCGCGCACGTGCTCGCCCACCCACCCGGTGTCGAGCAGAATGCTGATGGCGCCCTTCACCGAGTCGCGCGGCACGGAGCGCGACGCGATCGGCGGGTTGTTCAGTTGCGCGTGTACGGCGGCCGTGTCCAGGTCCGGCGCGTTCGCGTCCACGTCGAACACGAGGAAGGTCACGGTGTCCGGCACGAGCACCGTGTCCCGGGTGCTGTCGGCTGGCGCGATGACCGTGATCTTGATCCCGCTCGAATCCACGCGCGTGATCGGCTTGGGCGCCGCGAGCGTGTCCGTATCGGGCAGGATCCGGATGAGCGAATCGAATCGTAGAATCGCGGCCGTTTGCACCGAGTCGCCGCCCTGTACGTAGTTGGCGACCAGCAGCTGCTGCTCGGTGCCGAGCGGCGGCACGCCCACCACGTTAGTCATCGTGTCGAACGCGTCGGTGCCGGACAAAATGATGTCCTTCACCGTGAGCGTGTCCGGGCACAGCGCTGGACACGCCGCCCCACCCGCGAGATTCTCCTGGCACGCACCCATCACGGTGCCTATGCCGACGAGCAGGCCAAGGAGAAGTAGTGTGCGACCCGGCTTACGAGAAACGGGCACTCCGACCTTCCACGGAGAGATGGTTCCAGTGCGCCAGACGCGTCGCCCACACGGGAACGACGCGCCGGCCTGTCACGAACGGTCGAGCGACTGCGGCGTGAACGGAGACGGCAGGAGTGATGCGATGGTCCAACGTGACGCGCCACCTCGACTGGTACAACTCATCACCTCGAGACGCGGGCCGAGCTCGGCCAGGACTTGTCTGCACAAACCACACGGCGGCGCGGGTTCGGCCGCGTCCGCCGCAATCACCAGCGCGACGAAGTCGCGCGCACCATCCGCGACTGCAGTCGCGATTGCTACACGCTCGGCACACATCGACGCCGGATACGACGCATTCTCGACGTTGCACCCGGAGTAAACCCGACCGTCGCGCGAGCGCACCGCGGCGCCGACTCGAAAGCGCGAGTACGGCGCGTACGCGTGCTCGAGCGCCGCAAACGCCGTCGCGCGCAGCTCGCGCCAATCCGCATCCGATGTCGCGGAAGGCATGCCGACCAAGCCGGCGCCGGAAGCGCTCTGCTTCACGCGGCGAGCAACTCCGCGAGGAACGACACGCCGTGATCCGGGAACTCGACCCCCAACCATTCCGCGACCGTCACACCAAGGTCGGAGAAGGTGGATCGTTCACCGAACGATCGCGGATGGACGCGCGGGCCCGCAACGAGAAGGGGCACGCGCTCGCGTGCGTGATCGGTGGATGACGTGGTCGGGTCGTTCCCGTGATCGGCCGTCAAGAAAAGCAAGTCGTCCTCGCGAAGTGCGCCTTCAATGCCGGGGAGCGCGGAATCGAACGCCCGCAGTCCTCCATAAAACCCCGTTACGTCGTTTCGGTGCCCCCAAAGCTGATCGAAATCTACTAGGTTGGCGAAGAGCAGCCCACCATCGAGCGCGTCGAGCGCGCGATGTATTTCCACGAGGCCGGCCGCGTTGTCGGCCGTATGGACGGACGTGATGCCCCGTCCAGCGAACAAATCATCCACTTTCCCGACACCCACACGCGCAATGCCGTGCTCGGCGAGCGCATCGAGCAACGTGCGCGCAGGCGGCACGATGGAGAAATCGCGGCGCGCCGCTGTTCGACGATACGCTCCGGCTTCGCCGGTGAACGGGCGCGCGATCACACGCGAGACATCGTTCGGCGCAACGAGCATCGCCCGCGCAATTTCGCATCCTGCGTACAGCTCATCGAGTGGAACCACGCGCTCATGCGCGGCAACCTGAAACACCGAATCGGCGCTCGTATACAGGATCCATCGTCCCGTGCGCTCGTGCTCGGCGCCAAACCGTGCGATTACCTCGGTTCCGCTCGCCGCAATGTTGCCCAACACACCGCGACCCGTGCGCTCGACAAATTCATCCACCACCCGAGCGGGGAATCCATCCGGATACGTTGGGAACGGTCGCGCGAGATGCACCCCGGCGATTTCCCAATGTCCGGTGGTGCTGTCCTTTCCCGCTGACGCAGGACGCATCGTACCCCAGGCAGCGCGCGGACGTTGGGCGGGCTCGACGCCGGCCAACGGCGCGATGCAGCCGAGACCGAATTGCGCGAGGTTGGGGAGATCGAGTCCGCCCATGGCGCGCGCGACATTGCCCAACGTGTTGCTGCCGATATCGCCATAGTCGGCGGCGTCCGGCGCCTCGCCAATGCCCACGCCGTCGAGCACGAGGATGATGGCGCGGCGTGTCACGATTCGCCCACGTACCGGCGCGGGAGTCGAGACTTGAGACCGGTGAGAACTTCGTAAGGCGAAAGATCGGCGTCGCGCGCAACCGACTCGACGTCGCGCACCAAATCGCCATCGCGACCCAGTAGTGTGACCACATCGCCGACGTCACACGGGATGTCGGTCACGTCGATCATCGACATGTCCATCGTGACGACACCGACGACCGGCGCGCAGCGGCCGTGCAGCAACGCGTGCGTGCGGTTGCCGAACGCGCGCCGATAGCCGTCGGCGTAACCCACGGGGAGCGTGGCGATGCGGCGCGTGCCCGAGGCGCAGTAGGTCGCGTCGTAGCTCACGGTTTCGCCATCGAGAATGGTGTGGAGCTCGGCGATGCGAGCGCGGAGACTCACCACGGGCTCAGGCTGGACGCGGGCGCGCGGCCCACTGCCAACGCCGTACAGGAAAATGCCTGGACGTCCGAACGACCATTTCGATTTCGCGGTGCGCGCGAGCGCCGCGGAATTTTCGGCGTGCAGCAATGCAGGCCGAGCAGGCAGTTGGGCAATGGCCTGCTCGAAGCGCCGCTCCTGCTCGGCGAGCGATCCGTCGTCGAGCTCGGCCGAGTGAAAGTGCGTGAACGCGCCTTGGGGCGGAGACGCGCGCAGCAGCGCGCCCACTCGGCCGACCTCGTCCCAGTGCACGCCGGCGCGGTGCATACCGGTGTCGATGGCGAGATGCCAATCCTCGCGTCCGGCCCCGAGTGCGCGCCAGGCGTCCATCTGCTCCGGCGTTCCCAGGGCTGGCGTTAGGCGAGCGGCGCGGAGGGCGGCGAGCTCATCGGGGAGCGGCGCCGTGAACACGATGATCGGCCGATCGACGCCGGCATCGCGGAGCTCGCATCCCTCTTCCAGCGTGGCGACGCCGAAGCCCCACGGCGAGAGCGCCTCGAGTGCGCGCGCCGCGGCCGCGGCGCCGATCCCATAGCCATCGGCCTTGATCATGGGGAGCAGCGTGGCGGCGCGGGCGGCCATCGCGGCCCCATTGCGGCGTAACGCGCCCAGATCGATTTCGACCCAGGCGCGTGTCATCGACTCTCGCGTTGACGCATCATCGTTCGGGCGGGTAGTATACCGGCCCGGGAGGAACGATGCAAGCTAAATCAACGCTTGAAGATGCGCTCGCGCTCATGCGCGATTTGCGCGCGCGCTGCGATTGGGATCGCGCGCAAACGCACGACTCGCTCAGGCCCTACCTGATCGAGGAAACGCACGAGCTCGACGACGCCCTGCGCAGCGGCGACGTGGATGCCATGCGCGAAGAGTTAGGCGACGTGCTGCTCCAGGTCCTGTTCCATTCGGTTCTCGCCGAAGAGGACGGCACCTTCGACGCGCACGACGTAGCGGGCAGCCTGATCGACAAGATGAAGCGGCGTCATCCGCATCTGTATGGCGGCGGCCCCAAGGAGCGCTGGGAGACCATGAAGGCGAAGTCGCGCGGCTCGCTCACCGAGGGCTTGCCATCAGGACTCCCCGCCCTGCACCGCGCCCAACGGCTTCAGGATCGGGCTGCCGGCGTCGGCTTCGATTGGCCGGACGTCGACGGGCCAGCGCTCAAGGTGGAAGAAGAGCTGGCCGAGGTGCGCGAACAGCTGGCGCGTCCGCAGGACGCGAGCGCGCGCGACGCTCTCGAGGACGAGTTAGGCGACCTCTTGTTCGCCGTGGTGAACCTGTGCCGTCGAGCGAACGTTCATGCGGCGGTGGCGCTCGATCGCGCGAATCAGAAATTCGTGCGCCGATTCGAGGGCATCGAGCGGTTGGCCGCCGAGCGCGGAGTGGCGCTCGCGTCGTTGGACCTGGCGGGACTCGACGCCCTCTGGGACGAGGTCAAGCGCGCCGAGACGCGCTGACTCAAGGCCTAACGCGATTCATGAGGCGAGGGAACGCAATCGCTTCTCGCAAATGGGGTAAGCCACAGATCCATGACACCGTACGCTCGAGGCCGAGTCCGAACCCCGAGTGCACGAAAGTTCCGTAGCGACGCAGGTCGAGGTACCAATCGTACGCCTGTTCGGGCAGCTTCTCGGCGCGAATGCGGGCGAGGAGCCGGTCGTAGTCATCCTCGCGCTGGCTACCGCCGATGATTTCGCCGTAGCCTTCCGGCGCGAGCAAGTCATCGCAGAGAACGGTGCGCGGGTCGGCGGGATTCTCCTTCATGTAGAAGGCCTTCGCCTCGCGCGGATAGTTCATCACGAATACAGGCTTGTCGTAGTCCTCCACGATGAGCGATTCATCTTCCGCTCCCAGGTCGTCGCCCCAGACGGCCGCACTGCCTTTGCGCTTCAAGAGCTCGATCGCGTCGCCGTAGTCGAGTCGCACGAACGGCGGCGTGACGCGCTCGAGCGGCGCGGTATCGCGCTCGAGTTGGGCGAGGTCGGCGGCGCAGCGATCGAGCGCCCGATGAACCAGGTACGACACGAAGTCTTCCTGGAGGCGCATGTTGTCGCCGTTGTCGTTCCAGGCCACCTCCGGCTCGATCATCCAGAACTCGGTGAGGTGGCGTCGCGTCTTGGATTTTTCGGCGCGGAAGGTTGGGCCGAACGTGTAGATCCGGCCGAATGCGGCGGCCGCTGCCTCCCCGTAGAGCTGTCCGGTTTGGGCGAGATAGGCGGTGCCTTCGTCGAAGTATTCGGTGGAGAAGAGCCCGGATCGTTCGCCGATCGCAGCCGTCAGAATCGGCGTGTCCACGCGGAGGAAGCCCCGTGCGTAGAAGAAGTCGTGAATCGCTTGCTCGACTTCGTTGCGCACGCGCGCGATCGCACGTTGCCGCGGGGACCGGAGCCAGAAGTGGCGATGGTCGAGCAGAAAATCGATGCCGTGCTCTTTCGGCTGTATGGGATAGTCGAGGGCGCTCGTCCCAATGATGTCGAGGTTGCTGACCGCCATCTCGATGCCGCCGGGCGAACGTTCTTCCGCGTGCACCTCGCCGGTCATGGCGACCGAGGTCTCAATCGTGAGCGCGGCGAAACGTTCCCAAACGTCGGGTGGGATTTGCGTTTTCACGAGGACGCCCTGAATCTGTCCGGTACCATCTCGCATCACGACGAACGCGATTTTGCCGGAAGAGCGGAGATGCGTCACCCAACCGCGGACAGTGACCGTGCGGCCGATGTGCTGTTTCAACTCGTCTATGCGGGGAGTACTCAATGTCGTTGAGAGGGTTAGAGTTACGGCAAAGGATCGGCAAGCTACGAACGACTGACGGAAGTGTCAACTTTCCCCAGAACCAGTGGCTTTTCCCGCTGGCGTGCACCGGCGACCGGTTTTACGATGAGGCGAGCGGGTGGATTGTGGCGATAGCACGTGAGTGGACAGTCATCCAAGTGTCGTGTCTCAACCTGGCGCCGAGCGGCGCCATTCAGGCACGCGTAATGCCGCGCGGTGTATGATCCGATTCCGTAGCGGGTTCGCCCGGCGCTCGAGCACTTCCTTCACGATTGCGGCTGCGAAGCCAGCCGATACGAGACACTTTCAAGCGTTCATGCCGCGACGTTTCCAGGCACAGTGGCTATGCCGCCACGGTGATGACACCATGCGCGCAGCGGCCCATCCCGGCCAGGCGATTGCGTTAGGCTCTCGGGTTCGCCCAACCTCCGGCTGGTCGGGCCTGTGACCATTCGGTCAAAGTTAGGCGCGGGCCTGTTCGCGATCGCGCTCGTCCTGCTGGTTCCCTTGCTGCTGGCCCTCCAGTCGCTGGAGAAGCTGCACTCTTTCACGACCGCGCTGCAGAAGCGAGAATTTGCGGCGTCGCTGCTGCTCAATCGGATGCGCGCCGGCACCGACGAGCTGCGCCGCCTGGACCTGTCGCTCGTGTTCCTGCACCAGCCGCAGATCCGCGCGTCGATGGATTCGCAGCTCACGGTGCTCTCCGCCACGTCAGATTCGCTCGCGCACCTGGGCATGCAGCAGGCATCCGCGCGCATCGCCGGCGCCGTCGCGCAAGTCAAGTCGTTCGTGCCGAGCGAGTATGCAGCGGCCGCGGCCGGACAGGCGAGAACAGCGGACTCGGTGTCGACGCAGCACTTGATCCCGGCGATCGCCGCCACCGAACGCGAGCTCACGTCGGCGGAGGGCATGCTGCGCGACCGATCGAGCAGGCTCGTTGCGGCGGCCACCGCGGAAACCGAACAAGCGCGCAACGCGGCGGCGCTCGGGCTCCTGGTCGCGGTGACGCTCGCGCTCTTCATATCGATTCTGCTCTGGCGCACCATTGGCGGACCCATCCGCGATCTCGAGCACGGCATGGCGCAGATGGCCGACGGCAACTTCGGCTATCGCCTGAGCGTCAATGCGAGACGAAAAGATGAATTCGGCCATCTCGCCGAGAGCTTCGGGTCGATGGCGCACCAATTGGCGGCGCTCGACCGGCTCAAAGCGGAGTTCGTGTCCGTCGCATCGCACGAGCTCAAGACGCCGATCAACGTCATCCTCGGCTATTTGCAATTGATCGACGAGGGCGTCTACGGGCCGGTGTCGCCCAAGATGCACGAGATCGTGCGCACGCTCGATTCGCAGACGCGGTCCCTGTCGCGCCTGGTGCATCAGTTGTTGGATGTGAGCCGCTTCGAGGCGGGCGGCGGCAAGCTCGATCTCCGCCCAACGAACCTCGAGGTATTCCTGGCCGAGCTCGAGGAGACGTTCCGGGTGCTGTCGATGCAGCGGGGGATCGATTTCCGGGTCGAGCGCGCGGGTCCGCTGCCCACCGAAGTCCTCTGGGATCCCGACCGCATCAGCGAAGTGCTCGGCAATCTCGTCGCGAACGCGTTCAAGTTCACGGAGCGCGGCGGATCGGTGGAGCTGCTCGTGGATGCGATGGATCAGCAGGTGCATCTCGACGTGCGCGACACGGGCGCCGGCATCCCGCCGCAGCAATTGCCGCACATCTTCGAGAAGTTCTTCCAGGCGGACAACCAGGAAGCGGCGGCGCACGGCGGCAGCGGACTCGGGCTCGCGATCGCGCGCCAGATCGTCGTGGCGCACGGCGGGCAGATTTCGGTGGAGAGCATCGTGGGTGTGGGGACGACGTTCCATCTCACGCTCCCGCTCCGCGCGGGCGGGCGCGTGCACGAGCGGCCACGGGCGCCGATCCTCGGAGTGCCGGCGTGAGGCGACGGTTCTGGGTCGGGCTCACGCTGCTCGTCGCGGCGTGCGCCACGACCTCGACACGACGCACCATGCCGCCCGCCGCCGACGACTGGATCGGCACGATCACAGCCGCCAAGAACCAGGTTGCGTTAGGCCATTTCGACGACGCCGACAAGGCGCTGTACGAGTTCGAGCAGCGCTATCCGTCGAGCCCCGAAGCGCGCGAAGCGACGTACTGGCGGGCGTTGTTCAAGCTGGATCCGGCGAATCGCGGCGGCAGTCCGCGCGCGGCCACCGAGCGGCTGGACGAATACCTCGCCGACACGACGGCGTCCCTGCACCGTGCCGAGGCGGCGACGCTCCGCCGCATCGCCGCCGAGCTCGACTCGCTCGCCCAACGGACGCCGGTGGTCGCGAGCAACGATTCGGCGCGGCTGGCGGATGCGCAGAAGGCGCAGCAGCGCGAGGACGATCTCCAGAAGGAGATCAAGGGCCTGCGCGATCAGTTGGACAAGACCAACGCGGAGCTCGAGCGGATCAAGAAGCGGCTGCAAGAGCGTACGCCCTGATCGCTCCGCACTGCGAGACCACCGGCGAGGTCTGAAAGCCACCGAAAGGATTCAACGCTTGGTTAGACCTCTGACGGTGGTCTAAACCATAACAAAAAGGATGCACGTGATGGGGAAGATCGCTGCCACGCGATATAAGGTGCGTTGTTCGCGCGAGTGGCCTACACCAGGTACGTGAACGATGATGTTTGGACGTGCACAGATGCGATCTTCCCCATCGTCGTGGGGACTCGGCTACGCGCTGATCGCGCGAGGACCAGGTCTCCTCGACGAAGGGTCCAAAGGATAACAAAAAGGATGCGCGGGATGGGGAAGATCGCTGCCACGCGATATAAGGTGCGTTGTTCGCGCGCGTGGCCTACACCAGGTACGTGAACGATGATGTTTGGACGTGCACGGATGCGATCTTCCCCATCCCTAGCATCCTTTTCGTTATCCTTTGCAACCTTTGTCGTAAGACTCTCCACGCAGACAGCGCAAACGCTGTCACCCGACGCGAAACAGCTCCATCGCCCGCCGATACCGTTCGCCTAACGCAGAGCGGAGCGGAGCGTGGTCGCGGTGCCTCAGATCGGGATCGGACGCGAGGATGTCTTCGGCGGCGGCGCGGGCGATGGCGAACAGCGATTCGTCCTTGAGCGGGTCGGCGATCCGGAAGGTGGGCTCGCCGCTCTGTTGGGCGCCGAAGAGATCGCCCATGCCGCGCAGCCGGAGGTCGGCGCGGGCGATCTCGAAGCCGTCGTCGGTGGCGACGAGCACCTCGAGGCGCGCGCGCGTGTCAGGACCGGGATCGCCTAACAGAATGCAGTAGCTGGCCGAGCCACCGCGGCCGACGCGGCCGCGGAGCTGATGGAGCTGCGACAGGCCGAAGCGCTCGGGGTGCTCGATCACCATCACCGTGGCGTTCGGCACGTCGATGCCCACCTCCACCACGGTCGTGGCGACGAGGATGTCGATCTCGTGGTCGCGGAACGCGCGCATCACCTGGTCCCGCTCCTCGGATGGCAGACGGCCGTGCAGCAGCGCCACGCGCCGGTGCGCGAACAGGCCGCTCGACAACTCGGCGTGCGCCGTGGCCGCGGCCTTGAGATCCGTCTTCTCGGATTCCTCGATCACCGGGTAGACCACGTAGGCCTGGCGCCCCGCGGCCAGCTCGCGCTCGACGGCGGCCAGGACCGCGTCGCGCCGTGACGACGGACGCAGCAGCGTCTTCACCGGCAGACGGCCGGGCGGGCGCTCGTCCAGGACGCTGACGTCGAGGTCGCCGAACGCGGTGAGCGCCAGCGAGCGCGGGATGGGCGTGGCGCTCAGCAGCAGCACGTCCGGTCGCCCGGCCGGCGCGCCGTCGGCGGCCTTCGCGCCCAACGCAGCACGCTGCTCGACGCCGAAGCGCTGCTGCTCGTCGATGGCCACGAATCCCAGCCGGCCGAAGCGCGTGTCCTCCTGCACCAGCGCGTGCGTGCCGACGGCGATGAGCGGCGACCCACCGGCCAGCCGCGCCGCGCGTGCGCGGCGCTCGGTCGCCGACAGGCTGCCGGTGACGAGCACCGGTTCGATGCCTAACGGAGCCAGCAACCGCGCGAACGTCCGCGCGTGCTGCTCGGCCAAGAGCTCGGTGGGCGCCATGAGCGCCGCCTGGTAGCCATTCTCCAGCGCCAGGAGCGCCGCGAACAATGCCACCACCGTCTTGCCGCTTCCCACATCGCCCTGCAGCAGCCGGTGCATGCGGCGGTCGCCGCACATGTCGGCCACGATCTCGCGGATCGCCCGCGTCTGCGCACCGGTGAGCTCGAACGGCAGCTCGCGCTTGAGGCGGCTCGTGAGATCCCGCTTGTTCTCGAACGAAATGCCCGCGCGCCGCTCGCGTGCCAGCTCCTTCGCGCGCTGCTGCAAGAGACTCACGAACAGCGCTTCCTCGAGTGCGAGCCGCCTCCGGCCGCGCTCGGCCTCCTCGAGCGACGACGGGCGGTGCACCATCCGCAGCGCCTCGCGCAGTGGCGGCACGCCGGCACGCTCCATCAAATCGCGCGGCAACGACTCGCGGACTAACGGAAGCAGCGTGTCCAGATGCGCGTGCACGATCGCCCGGATCTGCTTGAACGACAGACCCTCGGTGGCCGGATACACCGCGAGCACGCGGCCCGCCGTGATGTCGTCCCCGTCGCTGGCCGGCCCCAGATTCACCATCTCCCGCGGCTGCAGCTGTCGTCCGTGGAAAAAGCGCACACGGCCTGTGACGAGCAGCACGTCGTCCTTGTTCACCACGCGATCGAGGAACGGCTGTCCGGGCCACGCGGCTTCGATGAGACCCGTGCGGTCCTTCAACACCGCCTGAAAGATGCGCAGGCCTTTGCGCGTGGGCATGATGCCCTTGGAGAGCACGGTGCCGATGACCGTCGCATCCATGCCCGGCGCGAGCGTGGAGATGCGGGCGATCGTGCTCGCGTCGTGATAGCGGTGCGGCAGGTGGTACAACAGGTCGCGCGCCGTGCGAAGCCCAAGCCGGTGCAGCGCTTCGGCGCGGCGGGGACCCACGCCTTTCAGGTACGCGACGTTGGTATCGAGACCCGGCACGGTTAGGCGTTAGGCACTACTCGGCGAACAGATCGCGGGCGTACTGCGCCGCGTCGAATGGCACCAGGTCGTCGGCTTTCTCGCCCACGCCGACGAATTTGATCGGCACGTCGAGCGCTTCGTGCACGGCCAGCACGATGCCGCCTTTCGCGGTCCCGTCGAGCTTCGTGATCACGACGCCGGTGAGCGGCACCGACGCCGAGAAGGAGCGCGCCTGCGCCACGGCGTTCTGGCCGATCGTTCCGTCGAGGACGAGCAGCGTTTCGTGCGGCGCGCCGGGCAACCGTTTTGCGATGACGCGCGCGACTTTCTGCAACTCGGTCATGAGGTCGTCCTGCGTGTGCAGACGGCCCGCCGTGTCCACGATCACGACCTCAGCCCGGCGCGCCACCGCCGAGTCGATGGCGTTGTACGCGACCGCGGCCGGATCGCTTCCCGGCGCGCTTCCCACGAACTGTGCGCCCACGCGATCGGCCCACACGCGCAATTGATCGATGGCACCGGCGCGATACGTGTCGCCGGCGGCGACCACCACCTGCTTGCCCTGCTTGCGCAGCCGCGACGCGAGCTTGGCGATGAACGTCGTCTTGCCGGCGCCGTTCACGCCTACCACGAGGATCACCGTAGGCACCGCGCCCAACGCGATCGCGGGATCGCTCGTGCCGGCACTCAGGGATGTCTCGACGCCCCTGCGCAACGCGTCCAGGAATTCGTCCTGCGTCCGCACGTAGCCGAGTTTCGCCGCCGACTCGACGTCGCCCACGAGGCGCACGCTCACCGGC
>Ga0075426_10001992_pt1 | contig 14655 bp, 11 predicted proteins | sample SoiMethybrSBSTD5_FD_75304 | JGI IMG/M metagenome (GOLD analysis project Ga0075426, IMG submission 75304) | Bulk soil microbial communities from a Populus tree surrounding site in Tennessee, USA - Soil MetaG P. TD hybrid SBSTD5 | ecosystem: Environmental > Terrestrial > Soil > Tree plantation... | reverse complement strand
AATTCGAGTAGGAGCTATGTAGATTTTTCTTAAGACAAGATTTTTCAGACTTTTTCACCTTAGACGCGTTCGATTTTCCCGAGTTGATGTGCATTAGTATATGTAGAGGGTTCTTTCTGGCCTGCTGGTTGCGCAGACTTGCCGTTCGAGCCGAACTGATCCAAGATCGAAGTCTGGCAGCCCTCGCCCTAAACATTTCTCTCCACAAACTACGCGTTCTTCCGCGCCGCTCCCAAAAAGACCCAAACCAGTTTTGATATCCACACGAAAATCGAAATTGGGAGTGAGTCTGCATGAAAGGATCGTTTGCGAAGCGTGAGGCTTTGTTAGATGAAGTCTCGCAGGATTTATTGACGCGACTCGTTCACCTGGGCGGCTATTGCACGGCCCTACAGGCTGAGGGCATAGGTGTTGCACAGTCTAGTAAACAGGTTCGGGCGCGGTTGAGGACGCTTGAGCGGCTGGGATTTCTGCGGCGTGTGACCAAATATCCCGTGGTCTATCAGGTCACGAAATCAGCGACTCGTTTGCAGGGCCCCGACTCTAGCACTCGTCGGCGGCACACTCTGCCGACCGTTCAGGCGCGTCTCTTAGGCGTGCATTTTTATCTGGAGGCACGCTCGTGGCCGGCTTATTTCGTGTTCGACCATGAAGAGAAAATCATGACACTTCAAAATGCGGGCTGCCCGTTGAGTGTTCTTCCGCACCGTAACGGTAAGCCCTATCTACGCGAGCATTTCGTTCTCTGGTTCCCGAGCGGTCGCATCACAATCGTCAGTATCGAACTTCCACAACGAGGCATGGGGCGAAGGTTCCGGCGATTCATTCGGGAGTACCTGTCCTTACTTCGCCATTTGCGGCACGATCTTGATTTGCTGGTTGTCACGGCGGACAAGCGTCGTGCTTTCACCTATCAGCGACTGCTGCGAACGAATCCCACGATCCAAAAGCTTGTGCTCGGCAGCTTGGCCGAAAGGATCAAGCCATACAGCGTCAGGCCACCCGTGCCCAGCATCACCGAGATGACCTGGCCGAAAGCTGAGAAGGATACTTGGAAACTTGAATACGAAGAACAGCACAATCCTGCCCAGAACCACGCCGATCAAAGACAAGTCTGGAACGTGATCGAAGACTGAGCGAGAAGCCGGGCGGCTGCCCGGCTGCGACGCAGAAACACAAAGCAGACACAAACACTAGCGCAGCGGCGGGCTGCCAAGCCCGCCCCTGCGCGATCGAGACTCAAAACGGGAAAGCCACAGGGCGGACTCCTTTCCCTTGACCCATCCTCCCTTTCCCATTCTCCCTTGACCCACCTTCTCCTTTCCATTCCTTCCAATCCACAACCGAAATCAATCGTGGAGTGGACTCGTGGCGAGCACGCGAAAGCTGCAAACGACCCCTGACCTCGGTGGTCATCGCTCAGTCGTCAGTCGCGCGCCAGTGTGCGGGTAACAATGCGTAAGCGCTGGGACCGATGAACTGGATGAGAGTGCGATTTCGGCGCTGATCAGTTTTTTCAAGACTCTCGACAAATGGGATTTGGAGGCAAATCGCAATGGCAAAATCATGTAGTTGCTGCTCACAGCCAGCGGAATATTCGCTGGCGTTGATTCTCTCGACTGTTGGCGTTAGTCCACGGATTCAACGATGCTCCCCAGTTGTACTGTTCTGTAAAACCTGTATACACGCGCTTGCCACAGAAGAATGCTGGTGGGGCTCAATCGCTCTCTCCAACGCTCTCCAGCGCGTGTATACAGCGACTACACAGGACTCTAGCGACAGACCAAATCCATGCTCGGCGACCTCGGTGGTGCGGACAGAAGAAGACGAACCTCATCTGCATGAACCACCAGCGCTTGATATTCTATCCCCCTAAGCATATGCTGCAACCATCTCATGAAGCTGCCGGATGAAATCAGGGAGTTGTTCCGTCACCAAGGGAGCATCGGCGGAAAGAAGCGCTTAGAGGTAATCTCGCCGGAACGGCGGTCTGAAATCGCCAAACTGGCCGCCGATGCTCGGTGGCGGAAAGAGAAGCGCGTGCGCCAGAAGACCCGCAGAAAGAGAGCAGTATGAACACCGCAGTGATTTACGCCCGAGTTTCCAGTCGAGAGCAGGAACGCGAAGGATATTCGATCCCCGCACAACTGAAGCTGTTAAAGGAATACGCGCGGCAGCGCAGTTTGCACGTGGTTCGGGAATTCGTCGATGTGGAATCCGCCAGGAACCCAGGACGCCGTGAATTCGGCAATATGCTTCGCTTCCTCGAATCCGATGAGCAGTGCCGCGTGGTGCTGGTAGAGAAGACGGACCGGCTCTACCGCAACCGCACGGATGCGCTTCGGGTGGAGCAGCTAGAGCAGGAACACAACATCGAGATTCACCTCGTAAAAGAGAGCACCGTAATCGGGAAAGATTCGCGTTCCCAAGTGCGCTTCACACATGACGTTCATGTCGCGGTGGCGAAGTTCTACTCCGAGAACCTGCGCGAAGAAGTGAAAAAAGGAATGCGTGAGAAAGCGGAGCAGGGTATCTATCCTGGGCATGCGCCGTTTGGATACAAAAACAACCGGCTCACCCGCCCTGTCGATGTTGAGCCGGTGAAAGCCCCGGCGGTGAAGCGCATCTTTGAGCTGTACGCGTCTGGCACACATTCGCTCACATCTTTGCGGCAGGCTGTACGATCGGAAAGCGGTTTTCTCATCAATCGTTCCTATCTCGAAACAATTCTGAAGAACCGCTTTTATATCGGGTTCTTCTGCTGGCAAGGAGTCGAGTACAAAGGGATTCACGAGCCCATCATCGACCCAGCGTTATTCCAGCGCGTACAGAACGTTTTCGCGAGCCGACACAAGGGCAAGCTCCGGAAGCACGATTTCGCTTTTGCAGGACTCCTATCGTGCGCCAACGATGGATGCACCATCACAACGGAATTGCACAAAGGGAAATACATCTACTACCGCTGCTCCTACGGCCGTGGAAAATGCGATCTACCCTACCTTCCCGAAGCGAAACTGTCTGACCAGCTCGGCACCATTTTGAAGGACATTTATGTTCCCGAGCATGTTGTTGGTGCGATTGTGAACTCTATGACCGCAGACCAGGGCCGTGCGGAAGAGCAACGTGCTGCTCGAATCAAGAGCGCACAGCAACGATTGGCAACTCTGCGCACACGCATGGATCAGGCATACGAGGACAAGCTGGACGGCAAACTCGATGAGCAGATGTGGACGCGCAAGATGCGCGACTGGCGTGAGCAGGAGGTGGAGCTCGAAGCGGCGCTGCACCAGCTCGAAATGCCGGTTTCAGCCGCAAACGTCCTTACAGCACAACGAACCTTAGAACTTGCGAATCATGCTTATTCTCTGTACCTTACGCGGAATCACGCAGAACGCGGCCAACTACTGAAATCGGTACTTTTGAACTGCACAACCGACGGCGTAAACCTCACGCCTACATACAGAAAGCCCTTTGATCAGATATTCGAACGCGCGAAAAATGAAGAATGGTCGGGACGGGCAGATTTGAACTGCCGACCCCTCGCACCCCAAGCGAGTGCTCTACCAGGCTGAGCCACGTCCCGACGTGAAGAGGAAGGAATCCCGCGCTGCGGGATTGGGGTAGCTCCATGATACTACAGCCTTTCCTGTACTCAGCCGATTGCGTCCCGTAGAATCGAGCTTTCATCCATCATGCTCGCGCGCGCGCTGCTCCTCATAGCCATGTTTGGAACAGTCACCTCCACGGTATACCTGCTGCTGGTGGTTGCGGGAGTACTGCGCTTTGCGAGAAGACGCCGCAAGCTACTGAAAGCGCCTGCATACACTGCTCCAGTGAGCGTGCTCAAGCCAGTCCATGGCACCGAGCCGAACCTGCGGGAGAATCTCGAGAGTTTCTTTCGCCAGGACTATCCCAATTTTGAACTGATCTTCTGCGCTCGCCGCGAGGACGACGCCGCTCTGCAGATCGCGCGCCAGCTGTCGGAGAAATATCCGACGGTGAACGTCCGCTTCATGACCAGCGGCGAACCTCCATGGATGAATGCCAAGCTCTATTCGCTGGAAAAGATGTGGAAGCAGGCTTCGCACGATCTACTCGTGATCAGCGACAGCGACGTGCGCGTCTCGCCAGACTATCTGCGCGAGATCATCAAGCCCTTTGCGAATCCCAAAGTAGGAATGACCACCTGCATCTTCCGCGGCTTACCGGCCGGTGGATTCTGGACTGATCTCGAAGCGCTGGGCTATTCGGTGGAAATGACTTCGGGCGTAGTCGTGGCCGACATGCTCGAAGGAATGAAGTTCGCGCTCGGTCCCACGATGGTGGTCCGCTGCCAATGCGTGGAAGCGCTACATGGCTTCGGCTTCATGGCGGACTACTGTGCCGACGATTACATCCTGGGCCAACGCATTGCCGAATCGGGAATGGAGGTCGCGCTCTCGCATCACAGCATCGACCACATGGTATTTCATCACTCATTCATCTCCTCCATGCGCCACCAGGTGCGCTGGATGCGCAGCACCCGTTTTTCGCGACCGAAGGGACATCTCGGCACCGTGCTCACGTATGCGGCGCCTTTCGGCGTGCTCGGTTTCCTCGCCGGCCTGGCGAGCGGACATACCAAATTGGGAATAAGTTTACTTGTGGCTGCTTTCTTGAATCGCGTGATTCAGTCCGTCCTCGCCGGTTACTTCGTAGCGGGAGATCACAAAGCTTTAACTGGCGCGTGGCTGTACCCGGCACGAGATCTGCTCGGAGCTTTTCTCTGGGTCGGCAGCTATGTCAGCGCGAACATCGATTGGCGGGGTGAAGAATATAAGCTGACCACAGGCGGAAAGATGCTGCGCCCTGACATACCAAAAGCGAGCAAGAAGGTCACGATCGAGGCATCGTGATCGGGTGTTTGCGACCGATCAAGTTCCTCGATCGTTTGCACTACAGGAATGAACCACTCTTCGGCGTGTATCCGAATCAACGGACTTTATCCTAATACTGCGAGCAGCGCGCTTCGCATCATCTCTCATCCACCTGAATCACCTGAATCGAATAGGCGGGCGCGTTATAGCGCAACTTGCTCCCCACATTCCGGAGAGTGCTCTCGACCGGCACGACGTTTTGCGGCTGGTCGATGGTATTGGTTGCTTGGGTGTCGGCCGCTTTCAACAGAACTAGTCTCCCATTCTGGGCGAGATTGCCGCCCTCGAAGGTGATATCGACACTCTCGGGAACGGAGGCGGCATTGACGAGTTTAAGGTAGGTCCGCTTGTTTGCTGTATCCTTCGTGACTGAATAGAAGAGTTTGGGTCCGCCGCCCTGGAGCTGCGAATCGAGGATTGCCTCGCCGACGTAGCTCCCAAACATTACTTGAGCGTAATAGCTGGGTGAACCATAGCTGCGCAGGGCATCGTAGCCGATGAGATCAGTCTCCCATTGCATTCCGCCGGGATTTACGTTCACCAACAGCGGCGCATATGACGCCATGATGACGATGTCGCTGTTGCGCTCCATGCCTGTCATCCAAGCAGCATCGCCAAGCGCTGCGCCAAAGTTGGGGGTGGGAGTACCCTCCCGCGTGGCCCACTCACCGACGAAGATCTTCGGACCATTGCGATCGGTCTTATCGTAATGCGTAGTGTCGTGGAAGAACTCGGTCGCGCGCCTGTAGAAGTGGTCATCAATCACATCCGGACGGATGCTCTTCACCGGCGTCGTCGCGATAATCTGGAGCTGCGGATACTTGGCTTTGATGGCCTTGTAAAATTGCTCGTAGCGTCCGTCGTAGCTTCCAGAGCGATCAAACTGATCCTCGTTTCCGACCTCCACGTAGGTTAGCTTGAAAGGCTGCGGGTGTCCGTTCTTCGCGCGAACGGCGCCCCACTGCGTGTCCGCTCCTCCGGTGACATATTCGATCTCATCGAGCGCGTCTTGCACGTAGGGCTCAAGATCCGGTCCGGGATTCACGTGCTCCTGCGCCAGAGAGTATCCCGCATACACGGCGAGCACCGGCTGCATCCTCAAGTCTTCGCACCATTCCAGGAACTCGAGCAGACCCATTCCGTCGGAGGAGTAGTAGCGCCACGGGCTAGGATGTCCGGGACGATCGACCAGCGGCCCGATTGTCTTCTTCCACTGAAAGCGGTCCGCGATGTGGTCGCCTTCGAGATAATTGCCACCGGGAAAGCGCAGGAACGCCGGATGCATCGCCGCTAGCTTTTCCATGATGTCTGTGCGATTCCCGTTCGGTGTGTTGTGGTACGTGGGCGGAAATAACGAGACCAAATTGAGCCACAGCGTCCCCGCATGGCCGACAGTCAACTCCAGGTGGTTTGCCGACGAAGTTGGCACCGCTCCTGTACGAAGCGGGAACTGGTACTGCTTCCAATCAGTCGTCACGCCCGATATGCTTGCCGAAGCGAGCATCTTCTTGTCCGCGTTACTCACCAGCTTCACCGTGATGGGGCCGAGTGCAGGCAAATCCGCTTTCGCGTACAGAGAGCCGATGTAGGTCGTGTTCGGCCTTACTGCTATGCCCCAATATCCCTCGTTGAGCACGCCCCCCTGATTCTGAGTGTCGGCCTGCGTCACCTCCAGCTTCAGGCTTTCCGGCAGAGCCGTGCTGGGGCCTGTCGATTTATCGAGTTCCATCTTCGCCTGGGCATTGCCGCCTTCCACCAGGTACCAATACAGGACGCCGGACCAATTGCCCCGGAATGTGCGGTTGCACACCATCTCGGCGTAGAGTCCGCCGTCGTAGGAATAATTAATCTCTTCCGTCATCAGGCCGTATAGAGTCGGGCTGACCTTGGCAGTGGGCTTGTCAAGATGAACAGTCAGCATCGCCTGCTGGCCATAAGCGACGAATGAAAGAAGAACAAAACTCAAATTGCAGAGGGATCGAGCAATCGTTTTCGCAAGCATTACTTAGAGCCTTGTGTTGGAACTGCGCTTTTTTGTCGCAAACAACGGATAGGGATTTATGGCAGCAAAAAACGTCGAGAGGAATATACCTGCTGGAAAACGTTTGCTCAAGAGACAAGGACAGAACCTCCGCCTCTAGGCGGGGAGCCGGAAAAGGCCGGATGGCCAATTCCGGAAGCGACGATGCCGGCGGTAGACACGCAGCCGCAAAACCGGCGGCTGCCCCACCGGCTACTGTCGGCGGTTCTGTTTTCTTTCGCGCTCCATGACTCGGGTTACGAAAACGTTCACGTTCGATTAAGGACATCAGCTTAGTTACTCGCGACCGCTCGCTCGCTAACGTTGTGAGTTGTGTCTCGATTTCTGCTGATTGCGGCGGTGGCTTGCTGTTTTGCAGGATGTGGAGGAGCGAACGGCTCATCACTGGTGCTCAACGCAGCTCTTCCGGTTGTCTCGACTGCGAGCACACCCACCCCCCTGGGACCTCCTCCTGCTGCGGGCACTTACAGCAATCCGCTGCAAATCGCATTAGGAGACGGCACCGCAATGGAAAGCTGTCCGGATCCTTCGATCATCCACGGTCAGCAGCCCGGAGATTCAAATTGGTACATGTACTGCACCAACGAGATCTTCCACGATCATTCCTCACTCCACCTCATTCCCATTTCGAAATCGCAGGATCTGGTGAACTGGAGTTATGTCGGCGACGTTTTCGCACAGACGCCGTCGTGGGTCGCACCCGACGGAGGACTGTGGGCGCCTGACATCCAATACTTCAACGAGCAGTATTACCTCTACTACGCTGCGTCCGACACGACGGTGGCCGGCGGAGGCAGCGCGATTTTTGTCGCGACCAGCAGCAGCCCTGTGGGTCCGTGGAGCGCCAGCAGCACACCGGTGGTCGAGCCCAATTCGGGAAGAAAAACGATCGATCCGGCGGTGATTCAGGATGATAGCGGCCAGCGCTACATCTTCTATGGCACATACGGGGGCGGGATTGCAGCCAGAGCTTTGTCGGCCGACGGCATCAGCTCGCTGCCCGCGACGCAGACTCAAATCACCACTGCAGATCGTTATGAGGGCGCCTACGTAGTAAAGCGCAATGGCTACTACTATCTGTTTGCGTCAGCGAGCGACTGCTGTCGCGGTCCGCTCACAGGATATGCCGTGTTTGCCGGAAGATCAGAGAACGTACTCGGCCCATATGTCGACGAGGACGGAGCTTCGCTGCTCGACTCGCGCGTAGGCGGCACGCCGGTTCTCAACATGAACGGCAATCGGTTTGTCGGGCCCGGGCACAATGCGCTCTTCACTGATGCTTCCGGACAGGACTGGATGCTCTACCATGCTGTCGACCTGAACCGGCCATATTTCGCAAATGGCTGGACGCGGCGGCCCGTGTTGATGGACGCAGTTGACTGGGTGGACGGGTGGCCGCGCCTGCGCAATGGCGCGGGCCCGTCGGATTCTGTGCAACCGGCGCCGATCGTAAGTGCAGGCGATCCGAACCCGCACGTCACACCGCCCGCTCCGTTCGATACTCCGGGTGCCACGGTCGCTTCCCTTTCGGATGAGTTTTCTGCTTCAACGCTCACTGCACAGTGGATCTGGATTCGTCCTTCGTTTCTGAGCGGCTATGGCATCGCAAGTGGGTTGTTCCGTTTCGACACACAGCTGGGAGCGCTCTACGTCGGCAGCAACAACGTTTCGATTCTCACCGAGCCTGCGCCGGCCAGTGATTACGTCGTCGAAATCAAACTCTCTACCACCGTGCCGCTCACCGGCAATGACAGCTTCGTGCAGGGTGGCGTGCTGATTTATGGCGATGACAACAACTACATCAAGCTGGTTGATGTAGCTATCGGCAATACGCGGCAGATTGAATTCGGAAAGCAGACGAACAACGTGCCGGTAGGATACCCGCAGTACGGAAGCACGCTTCTCTCCTCTCCATCAGATTCGACATACCTGCGAATTGCAAAACGATCGAATGCGTCGGGTCAGGAAACCTACACAGCCTACTCCAGTCATGACGGCGTGAGCTGGCAGCGCGGCGGTACGTGGACGCATGCGCTCGGCCCATCTGCAAAGATCGGGCTGGTCTCTATGAATGGAGCGGGATTCTCAACGTACTTTGATTATGTGCATGTGAGCACGTTGCAGTGAGCTTCAGGCCGGCAAGCTGCTTACCACGTTAACCCGAACTACTGGCTGACCAAGCCAATCTTGCGGAGGATCTCCTGAAAACGAGGATCGCCATGAAGATCTCGAAATTCGGGATAGACGTTGAGGTAAACCAGGTATTCGTCTCGTGCCCTGTACGCACGCTCCAGCCAGGCGACAGCATTGTCATGATCGCGCAAACCTTCGTAAACAAATGCCACATGAACCGGTGAAACATACTGGCCCCGTGAGGCGATAACGTTGAGCTGTTCCAAAATCCTGCGAGCATCGGCCTCTCGGCCGTTGACTCCGTACGCATAGCCGAGACAGGCGATTTTGTCTTGCCCTCCACCGGAGTAGTCTCGCGCCTTCTCCAAAGCAGCAATCGCCTCCTGATCTTTGCCCTGCATCACCAGCACCGGCCCTAGGCGCTGCCAAACGTACGGCAGTTGCGGATTGAGATGGACCGCAGTTTCGAACTGTCCCATGGCTGCGTCGTAATTCTTCATCAATGCGAGCAGAGATCCGGCGTTGGCACGGCTGTAGGGCTCCATCGGACTTAGCTCAATTGCGCGGTTTGACTGCGCCAAGGATTCATCGAATCGGCCCATGCTCTTGAGGAAAAGTGAATAGATTTCGTGGGCCTGAGCATCGTTCGGATTCAGATCAATGGCGCGGCGGAACTCGCGATCCGCCGCCGCGAAATTCCACTCATAGCGCCAGGAGATCCAGCCCGATTCACGGTGCGCTTCCGACGAATCCGGATCAATCTCCAGCACTTTTGCAAGCACCGCCCGGGAGGCCGAATACGAAGCTTCGGGATCGGCATATCCCTCACTGGCGAGGCTGCGATAAAGCATCGCCAGGGTGATGTACGCAGGTACAAATCGCGGATTCAGTCGTATCGCGCTGCGCAGGTGCTCGGCCTTTTCACCTGCCGCCCGAGGCATTGCCTCGGATTCCGACTTCGCTTTCAGGTAGTACTCATATCCCTGACCATCGATAAGCGAAGTGTTTGCAAGCCGCTGCTGATCTTCCGGCGTGAGTTGAAGGCGAATTTCCTGCGCGATCTCCCGCGCCACTTGACTTTGGAGCGAGAGCACGTCTTCCAGATTCCCGTCATAGGTGTTCGACCAAACGCGCGCAGGAGCCCCCGTTTGCTCCAGTTCGGCGGTGATGCGCACGTGATTGCCTGAGCGGCGAACCGTACCATCCAGCAGATAGGTCGCTCCTAACTCCTGCGCGATCTGGTCCTGCGGTTTGGACGTGTGCTTGTATCGCTCCATCGAGCTCCAGGCGATCACGGCCAGGTGTTCCGACGACACCTTCCCGAATTGGGAGATCATTTCGGCCGTAAGCCCATCGGCGAAGAATTCCTGTTGGGAATCGTCACTGAGATTTTGAAAGGGCAGCACGGCGAGAACTTGCCGTTTGGGCGGCGTAGCGGAAGAGTTATAGCGCCCAATGGCGTAGGCAATCAGCAGCAGGCTTAGTCCAACCACTGTCAGGATCAGAATTAGCCTCCGCTTCCCTGCCCTGGGTGGCCGGGTGGAAGCTGTCGCCGGCTTCGGTTCCACAACCCTCGGCTGTACCTCGCCTACCGGAAGCATCAGGCGATACCCACCTTTAGGAATGGTCTGGATAAACCGAGGATTCTTGGGATTATCGGCGAATATCTTCCGAAGTTCTGAAATGGAACGGGTGAGGACGTCGTCGGTCACGAACGTGTCCGTCCAGACCGTCTGCATCAGCTTTTCTTTGGAGACAACATCCCGCTCTTCGGCCAGGCATAAAAGCACCTGCATGACTTTCGGCTCGATGCGGACCGAATGTCCGTTCTGGCTCAAACTGTTGAGCCGCGGCGAGATGACCCACTCTCCAATCTGAAAATCGCGATCCATGCGCGCCTCGCGAGCTAGCCACAATTGCTCCTACTTTTGACTCCGAAAAAGCGAATCTGTTTCCGAAGAAATTCTGAGGAAACAGTGAGCCATCACTGCCTCCTTGCGAAATCGCCGTAAACTCGCCGCCCGCTCAGGACTCCCTCCCCTCCGGCTTTCTAGCCTGCGACTCGCACCTCGCGTGCTGAGTTCGCATGAAATACCGGATTTTCCTTCTTGTTACCCTGTCGCTGGCCGCCTCGGCCCAAAGCGTTGACTTCAAGCTCCGCAACAACTACCTGATTCTGACCAAGTGTTCAATTGCGGACAGGCAGGATCTGGTCGCGCTCATCGATACCGGCGTTAGTGAGACTGCCATTGATGCGAAGCTCGCCGAGCGACTGCGTCTGCCATTAACCGCTGACACAGCTACGTTCGGAACCGGCCAGGCAGCCGTCTCGGCCGTTTCCATTCCGGACCTAACTCTCGGGCCAGTGCACGTGGCTGAGCTGTCAGGAATAGCTGTAGATGGTTCACGCATCGAGCGCCAGTTGGGAGTTCACGCTGATGTGATCATCGGCATGGACGTGCTCGAGCGCAGCAACCTGCTCATTGACTACAAAGCGAAGACCATAACCTTCGGCGCCGCTCCTCAGCTCACCCACACGTCGCCATTGATACTGGGAAAACATCTGGTTCTTGTGCCCGTACTCATCGGCAACCGCAAACTCCACCTTCAACTCGATACCGGATTGAACGGCATCTTGATTTACGGCGCTCGGATTCAAACCGCTCAGCGGAGCCTGAACTCAAGCAGCACCACACTGATCGGTGGAGGCTCGGTGCAGACGGCATCCATGCCTCTTCAAATTGGCGACTGGGAGCAGCGCCAGACCACAATCGCAATCACTGACGATCAGCCGAAGGGCGCTCCTCGTTTTGACGGGCTGCTGGGCCCTATAGCGATTGGCGCTCACCGTCTTGCTTTCAACTGGAGCAAGGGAACCATGAGGTGGGAATAGGGATTCTGTGATGTACTCGGTGAGGGTTATTTCAGGCCAGCGGAAGAGCCGCGGTCAGGTCAGCTCAACTCCGCGAGTTTCAGGAATAAAAATCGCAATTATTCCCGAAATGAAAAATGCCAACGCGCATACATAAAACGCCGAATCGAGTCCATGCTGCTGTCCGATGCGGCCGATGGTAAACGGTGCGACCGAGCTGAGGGCCCGAGCGCCGTTGTAGGTAAGCCCTAGCGCACGCGCGCGCACGCTGGTTGGAAACAACTCGCTGCCGATGATTCCCGATCCGGAAAAGAAACCGGTTCCGAAGAAGGCTACGACTGCCCCGAGCACAAGCAGCGCAGCCGGCTGGCGTGCTGCAGCGTACGCAGGCACAAACAGGGCGGCGCAGATCGTATAGAGCATGAACGCAGGACGCCGGCCGAGGCGGTCGGCTACCCATCCATAGCTCGCGTAGCCGGGAGCCATGCCGACGATGTTGAGGAACACCAGCAGCGTGGTCGTACTCAGCGTTCCAAAGCCGCGTCCGCCCTGGTCAACTGGCAGCGACAGGTAAGGCGGTATCCACGTGAACAGGCCCCACCAGCCGAACATGCCGAACGTATTCATGATCAGCAACGTCAAGGTCCTGCGACGATATGGTCCGACGAAAAGCTCGCGGAAACCCATCTGTGAACCGGCATTCCCGGTCGAATCTGCCTCTCGGCGTTCTTTCCATAGTTCTGATTCGGGAACGTCCTTCTGAATCCAGAGCGTAATCAGGGCAGGCAGCACACCGACGAAGAATACATACCGCCATCCAGTCCTCGGGAGCATGATGCCTGCCACAAGCGCTGCGAGGGCATACCCGACAGCCCAGGAGCTCTGCACCACGGCCACGGCACGCGCACGCAGGTACGTGGGCCAGCTTTCGGCGACCAACGTGGCTCCCGTGTTCCACTCGCCACCCATTCCCAGACCAAGCAAGAAGCGAATGACGGCGAGCACTAAGACAGAAGTCGCAAGGCCGCTGGCGAAGGAACAAACCGAATACGTGAGAATGCTGAGCATCAGTGCGCGAGTACGCCCGATACGGTCTGCGATGAACCCGAACAGAACGCCCCCGATACCCGACGCCAGCAGTGTGAGCGTGTTCAGCAGCCCTGCGCTCTGCTTGCTCATATGCAGGTCGCGCATAATATGCGCGACGACGAGCGAGTAGAGCATTACGTCGAACGCATCGAGCATCCAGCCGAGCGCAGCGGCAACAAGTGTGCGGCGTTGGCCTGGGCCAACCTCTGAGATGAAGGCGAGTGGATTGCGCATAAGGAATGGCGAACACGAAGGCCACAAAGAACCGAATTCCCAAGTCACAAGAAGTCTTCGTGACCTTCGTGTTCGCTCTTCTAATCGAGTTGAAAAGAGTAACAGAGCAAAGCAAATCGACGGAAAGACAAAGTAAATGTAAGAATCTCAGATTAGGAGTTCAGTCTATGGATTGGAATATTAAGGATGCCGAAGAAAGATTTGACGAGCTTTTGAATCAAGCTTTATCTGCAGGGCCGCAGAGAATCCATTTCAATGGAGAGACCCTGATCGTAGTTGCGGAGAAAGAGTTTGAACCGCAGCGGAAAAAAGATTTCAAGAATTTTCTCCTTTCACCGAATCCCACAATGGAAACAGTCGGAATATCGCGAGATCCATCTCCGCCGCGTCGCGTCAAGCTTTAGCCGAGGCCGACCCGGCGAGAGCAAAGAATCTCCTCGCATTTTTAACATCCTTCCCGATCTGCGCTTTCAACGCCTCAGGGTTCGGCCACTTGATTTCCGGGCGTAGCCATTTCAGGAAGCTGATTTCCACTTCTGTGCTCTCGTCGAGATCCAGAGGATGAAAGTTCAGCAAATGAGTTTCGATCGCGAACGACTCACCCGCAAACGTGGGACGAGTACCGACATTGGTAACTGACTCGAAGGTCTCGCGTGCTACGCGCGTGCAGGTAACGTACACGCCGTTGTTCGGTACAAGTTCAGGATAAGGCGCGAGGTTGATGGTTGGAACCGTGTAGCGCGAGCCGTAGCCGCGCCCCTTCGCTGGGCTGCTGACGATAGAAAATGGCCTGCCTAGCAAATGGCGGGCTTTGCCTACTTCTCCGCCGGCGAGAAGCTGACGAATGCGACTGCTCGACACCGGTTCACCACGCAGGCGCATCTCGGGATATACAAAGACCTCAAATCCAAATTCTTTCCCAAATTGCTTAAGCTTCTCGCAGTCTCCTTCGGCGCGATGCCCAAAATGGAAGTTCGCGCCCTCATGCACTTCTTTCGCCCGCAGTCTTCGACCGACGATCTCTTTTGCGAAATCGCGAGGAGAGGTTGTCGAGAACTGCTTATCGAAAGCAATTACGAGTGCTGCATCGATTCCCGTTTTCTGTAACGCGGCAAGCTTCTGGTCCAGAGGTGTAATCAGCAGAGGCGCACTGTTAGATCGCAGCACTCGAAGAGGATGAGGAGCAAATGTAACCGCCATCGACCTCGCGCCAAACTCCTTTGCGCGCTCGACCACTCGCGCAAGTACGTGCTGGTGCCCGCAGTGCACGCCATCAAAGTTGCCGATGCTGACTATGGTCGCGCTCCAGTCCGCGGGTATCTCCTCCAGATGACGAAAAACGCGCATCGCTAGATTTCAAACTCCAGCTT
>Ga0075426_10001987_pt1 | contig 14674 bp, 14 predicted proteins | sample SoiMethybrSBSTD5_FD_75304 | JGI IMG/M metagenome (GOLD analysis project Ga0075426, IMG submission 75304) | Bulk soil microbial communities from a Populus tree surrounding site in Tennessee, USA - Soil MetaG P. TD hybrid SBSTD5 | ecosystem: Environmental > Terrestrial > Soil > Tree plantation... | reverse complement strand
ACAAATTTCGCAAAATGCCAGATAATGGCTCTCGACGCGAGTTGATTGCTGATGCAGGGAAACCCAATTCTGGTGACCGGCGGAGCTGGATTTATCGGCTCAAACTTTGTCCTGCAGTGGCTGGCGACAGAAGGGCCGGCGGTAATCAATCTGGATAAGCTGACGTACGCCGGGAATGTCTCAAATCTCTCCTCGGTGGCTTCTGACCGGCGTTACAAGTTTCTGCAGGGCGATATTTGCGATCGGGAGATGGTGGCGGAACTGCTGCTGACGCATCGTCCGCGCGCCATTGTTCACTTTGCCGCTGAAAGCCACGTTGACCGGTCTATTCACGGGCCGGACGATTTCATTCGCACCAATGTGAATGGAACTTTCAGTCTGCTGGAAGAGAGCCGCGCATACTGGTCGGGCCTGAGTGGAGAGGAAAAGGACGGGTTCAGGTTCGTGCATGTATCAACCGATGAAGTGTACGGCTCGCTGCAGGTGAACGACGCGGCATTCACGGAAGAGACGCGGTATGCGCCCAACAGTCCGTACTCAGCGTCGAAGGCGGCATCAGACCATTTGGTTCGCGCGTATTTTCATACTTACGGCCTGCCGGTACTGACCACAAACTGCTCGAACAACTATGGGCCATTTCAATTTCCAGAGAAATTGATTCCGCTAGCCATTGTGCACGCCGTGAGCGGCAAGCCGATTCCAGTTTATGGCGATGGACAAAATGTCCGCGACTGGTTGTACGTCACTGACCACTGCGAGGCGATCCGGCTGGTGCTGGCGCGTGGGAAACCCGGAGAGACATACAACATTGGCGGCCGAAATGAACTCAGGAACCTGGAAGTAGTGAATGCGATCTGCGCGGTGCTGGATGAGCTGCGGCCAAACGATCCCGTGGTCCCGCATAATGGGCTGATCACATTTGTGACTGATCGGCCGGGGCATGACCGGCGTTACGCGATGAACACGAGCAAGATTGAATCTGAGCTGGGATGGGGACCGCGCGAGACATTCGAGAGTGGAATTCGTAAGACAGTGCAGTGGTATTTGGACCATCAGTCGTGGATCGAGAACGTTACCACTGGCAGATACCGCGAGTGGATTGCGACGCAATATTCTTTGTAGCCCCTTTGACATCGACCACAGAAGGCCTTCAACATACGAGAGCGCATGAGCAAGCAGGCGGCGAAGTCCACACGATATAAGGGGATCATTCTCGCGGGCGGATCCGGAAGCAGGCTTTATCCGGTGACGCATGCCGTGGGCAAGAGCCTGTTGCCGATTTTCGACAAGCCGATGGTTTACTACCCGCTTTCCACGCTGATGCTGGCGGGGATACGCGACATCCTGTTGATTTCAACTCCGGAAGATCTTCCCAAGTATCAGCAGTTCCTGGGGGATGGATCGCGACTAGGATTGAGTTTTTCCTATGCTTCGCAGGCCAAGCCGGAAGGCATTGCGCAGGCATTCCTGATCGCGCAGAAATTTATTGACGGCTGCTGCTGCGCACTGGTGCTGGGAGACAATATTTTTTACGGGCACGATCTCGCGAAGAGCGTGCAGTCGGCGGCAGAGTGCGAAAAAGGCGCGCAAATTTTTGCTTATCCGGTGAATGATCCCGAACGCTATGGCGTGGTTGAGTTCGATGTCCAGGGCAAGGCGCTGAGTCTGGAGGAAAAGCCAGGGACGCCCAAATCGCGATATGCAGTCACCGGGCTGTATTTCTACGATCCGCAGGTTGTGGAAATTGCGAAAGGGCTAAAGCCGTCTTCGCGTGGAGAGCTTGAAATCACCGACGTCAATCGCGAATACCTAAGGCGCGGCGCGCTGGACGTGATCGTCATGGGACGCGGTATGGCATGGCTGGACACCGGAACCCATGAAGCGATGCTCGAAGCGTCGCTGTTCATCCAAACGATTGAAACGCGGCAGGGGCTGATGGTGGCATGTCCGGAGGAGATTGCGTACCGGCGCGGGTACATTACCGCCGGGCAAGTCGAGAGCGCGGCGGCGTCGATGAAGAACAATCGGTATGGGGCGTATCTGTTGCAGATGCTGAAAGAGCGTGTGTTCTGATCCATGAAAGTCGTCGAAACACCTCTCGCGGGCGCGCTGGTGCTCGAACCGACAGTCTTCCAGGATGAGAGAGGATATTTTATTGAAAGCTATAGCGAGAGAACTTTCGCGAAATTTGGCATCCCGGAAAGATTCGTTCAGGACAACCACTCGTACTCGAAACGCGGGGTTTTGCGCGGACTGCATTATCAAGTGCAAAAACCGCAAGGGAAGCTGGTGCGGGTTGTAAGTGGGGAAATTGTAGACGCGCTTGTCGACCTGCGGAAGAAGTCACCTACTTTCGGTCGTGCGCATACCGTCAGGCTCTCCGGAGATGACCGGCGCATGGCGTGGATTCCAGCAGGATTTGCGCACGGGTTCCACGTCGTCTCCGATGGTGCACACGTTGTTTACAAATCCACCGAGTTCTATTTCCCCGAGTTGGAGCGGACAATTCTTTGGAACGATCCGGAGTTGAAGATCGATTGGGGATTAAATGGGGAACCGCTGCTTTCAGAGAAAGACCGGCGCGGAGTTCGATTTCAGGAGGCTGAAGTTTTCGAGTAGGCGATTATTCGCCAATGCTCTTGGCAAGTGCGAAGCGGTCTTGCCCGACTTTTGCGCCTTCTTGCTTCAGCCACTCGGTCAGGCGTTTTCGAGCTGAGCTGGCCATATCCGAAAAGCGCACACCCGCCGTGCCTTCTCTATCCTGCCAGACGAGTTCTGCGACCACGTGAATACGGTCGGGATCGTCCGGGATCGAGAAATCAATGTGGATATTGCCTGCTGGAAGTCCGCCGTCGGCGCACTGGATGGCAGCGCCGGAATCGCTCAGATCAGAAATAAAAACTTTCGTGCCAGAGGCGCGCCCGTGGCGAAGTCTGGCGTTGAGCATAGTCGGTACACGCTTTGCACCCCGACGCCGGTCACGCGCCATCAGGTTTCTCACTGCTCGCAGGCCATGACGCACGCGTTCAGGGGAGAGCGGCTTATACAAAGAGATCTGCGCACTGCTCTTGGATGTCAAACTGGCGCAGGATGAATCGACAAGAAGTATGCGAACGGATTTGCTGTAGCCTGGTGCCTCGATCAGCTTTTCCAGGACCATTGAGGCTTGCTCGATGGAGTCATCAATGACTACCGCTTCATAGCGATTTTTATCGATCAGTTGCAGTGCCCGGGTAGCGTCAGTGCAATGTTCGCACTCGACTTCGAGGTCCTTGAAACCGCGGATGATGATACGCGAGGCATTATCCTCGCAACTAAGAAGAAGACTCCGGAGCATGGTGATCTCATGCTAGGCAGGGTGACTAGTCAACATCAAGTTACCGAAGTGACCGCGAGTCAGACCCGAAGCCACTTGCCAGATGCGGCCGAGGACTGAACAGCTTCCATCAGCCTTTGAATCCGCAGAGCATCCTGAAAATCTGGATGGAACTCATTACCTGTCGCCAGGGCCTGCAAAAAATCGCCAAGGGTAGCGATAAAGGTGTGCTCGTAGCCAATGGGGTGGCCGGGTTTCCAGAAGTTAGAGGAATAGGGGTGATCTGGGCCGGTAACGAGCAGATTGCGCCAGCCCTGTGTGGGTGGAGCATCCGTTGTATCGAAGAACTCCAAGCGGTTCATGTCTTCGAAATTGAATGCCAGGCTGCCTTTTGACGCGTAAATCTCAAAGCCATGCCGGTTGCGCCGGCCAACGCCGAAGCGGCTTGCTTCGAAAGTCCCAATGCTGCCGTTAGCAAAACGTGCCAGAAGCATCACCGCATCATCCACCTGGCGATTGGGAATGAAGGTGTGAGTAGAAGCGTTGAGTTCGCCGATCTCACCATTCAGGAGCCGAGCCGAATCAAGGGAGTGCGATAACAAATCTCCAAGCGCTCCGGAACCGGCTTCCTCGCGCTGGTAGCGCCAGGTGGCGCCTTTTGCAGGGTCTGCTCCAGACTGGTTGAAGTAATACGAGCGGTAGTGGAAGACCTGACCAATGCGGCCGTCCTCGATCAGCTGTTTGGCAAAGGCGACAGCCGGGATGCGGCGGTAATTGAACCACACTAAATTTGGCCGTCCGCGAACTGCCTGCGCCATCTGCTCTGCCTCGCCGACCGACATGGCCAGAGGTTTCTCGCACAGAATTATTTTTCCGGCCTGTGCCGCAGCGAGCGCGATGGGTGTGTGCAGGGCGTTCGGAGTGGCAATGTCGACGATGTCGATTTCAGGACGGATGACAGCTGCGCGCCAGTCAGTCGCGGCTTCTTCCCATTCCCATTGTGTGGCGAAGGCCTCGAGTTTCGCGGGCGTGCGGCCGCAGATCACTTTCTGGCGCAGCTCAAATGGAACATCAAAGAAGTGGCCTACCTGGTGGAATGCGTTGGAGTGCGCGCGAGCGATGGCGCCGCAGCCCACCATCGCAATATTCAGTATCTGCTTACGTTCGGGCATGTATCAGGATCGTAGCAAAACCAGGCTTCGATGGTGAGGGAGTGGCTGCGGCGGTAGGGCGAACGTGCTGATCGCGAGAGATTTGGCTAACTAAGCCCGGGCGGCACGGGCAGCGGGCTTTACCGGATTGGAGCGGCGAGTACTGGGTACGTAAACACAGGAGCGAAAGTCGTAGTGCTTGGGCAGGCAATTGCCGCACATGTGCAGGTTGTGCACACGGCAGTGAATCACCGGAGCTTCGCTTTTGCACACTTCGCAGCCACCGCGTTGTTTCTGAGGAGCGGCAACGCCGCGCGGAGCGGTGCCCTTCAACAGGCGGGCTTTGAAATAGAGTCCCGCGGCAGCGGCGAAGGCGCCAAATGCGAAAGTGCAAATCGCGCCGCCGAGAATGGTCTCATCATCGTGTTGGGCAAGAGCTGCTGGAACGAGCGCCAGCCCAATCAGCATGAGGGAGCAACCGGAGACTAACGCAAAGCTGCCGAACTTTTGGCCCATCGCGGCACCTTCTTGCAGAAATGACGGCTTTTTCTGTTTTCGAGCTGGAATCGAGTCCACCCCGAAGATATCGGCTTCGGGTCATGAACTCCAGATGACCGAAGTAATGGGGAAGATCAAACCCGGACGGTGGATTCTGCGGCAACTGCTTCACGGAAGTAGTCGAGCGACATCCGAAGCCCGGTATCGAGATCGATTTTAGGCTCCCAGCCGAGCAGGGTCCTCGCTTTGGTGATATCGGGGCGGCGTTGCTTGGGATCGTCCTGAGGTAGTTTGTCATAACGGATATGGCTCTTGGATCCGGTTATGTCGATCACGCGACGCGCGCATTCGAGAATGGTGAACTCGTCAGGATTGCCAATGTTCACGGGAAAATGCTCGTTGGCTTCGGCAAGGCGGAGAATGCCTTCGATTTCGTCGCTGACGTAGCAAAAGCTGCGGGTCTGGCTGCCATCGCCGTAGACGGTGAGGTCATCACCGCGAAACGCTTGTTTCATGAAATTCGGGATTACACGGCCGTCGTTCAACTGCATACGCGGACCATAGGTGTTAAAAATGCGCACGATTCTGGTGTCGACCGCGTGATAGCGCTGAAAGGCCATGGTCAGGGCCTCGGTGAAGCGCTTGGCTTCGTCGTAGACAGAACGCGGACCGATTGAGTTCACGTTGCCCCAATAAGTTTCTTTCTGGGGATGCTCGAGCGGGTCACCGTAGCATTCGGAAGTTGAGGAAACCAAATATTTTGCGTGGTACTTTTGCGCGATTTCAAGCGCGTGAAGAGTGCCCAGCGAGCCCACTTTCAGAGTTTCTATTCCGTGGACCATGTAGTCCACCGGGCTGGCGGGTGAGGCAAAGTGGAAAACGTAGTTGACCTCTCCGCAATCGAACTGGCGGTTGATATCGAGCTGTAGGAATTCGAAGTGCCCCTCACGCCGCAGGTGCTCAATATTCGATATGCGGCCGGTGAGCAGGTTGTCGACGGCCACGACCGAATAGCCCTGGGCAAGCAGGGCGTCGCAAAGATGGGAGCCAAGAAATCCGGCACCGCCGGTAACCAATGCGCGAGGTCTCATGAACGGGCGCTCTTCTTTACACCTGGGACGGGAGTGGCGGAGGCGGCCGGATCCGGGCTCACTGCAGGCCTGCCCACACTGTAATAGGTGAAGCCGTTTGCCGCCATAATCTCAGGATGATACAGGTTCCGCCCGTCAATTACGATGGGATATTTCAGCTCAGAATGAAGCCGCTTGAGGTCGAGCGCGGCGAATTCTTCCCACTCGGTCAGGACCAGCAACGCGTCGGCATCGCGAGCCGCTTCATAGGCGCTTTCAGCAAAATGAACGCTTGAGTTCAGAGCTTCCTTCGCGCGCTCGTGGGCAGCGGGGTCGTAGGCGCAAATCTCGCAGCCCTCCTGAAGGAGCGCCTGCACCAGAAGAATCGCGGGCGATTCGCGAATGTCGTCAGTGCCACCTTTGAAGGCAAGACCGAGAACGCCAAGTCTTTTTCCGCGAAGCGTCCAAAGCGCGCTGCGGACCTTACGGATGAACCGCTGTCGCTGCTCTTCGTTGATGCGAATGACTTCATCGAGCAGGCGGAAGTCATAGCCGCACTCGCGGGCAACGGCGCGGAAAGCCAGCAGGTCTTTGGGGAAGCAGGAGCCACCATATCCGATGCCGGGGTTGAGGAAACGCGGCCCGATACGCGTATCGGCGCCGATGCCCTGGCAAACCTGCTGCACATTGGCTCCGACGCTTTCGCAGATGGAAGCGACGGCGTTGATGAACGAAATCTTCATGGCCAGGAATGCATTGGAAGCATGCTTGATCAATTCGGCGCTTTTTGCGCTGGTGGCGATCAGGGGCGGAGGAATCTGGGCGCGGTCAGGGCGGGGAATAGCGTCCGGCCGAAGGTAATAGGTTCCGTCCACCAGCGGCGCATAAATTTCGCGCAGCACGGAAGCGCAGCGCTCGGTATCAGCGCCGACTACGATGCGGTCGGGATAAAGAAAATCGGTGACCGCGGTCCCTTCGCGGAGAAACTCGGGATTGGAAGCGACGTCGAATTGGCCGTGTTCAGCGCCGTTGCGCAAAATGATTTTGCTCACCCAGTCACTGGTATAGACCGGAACCGTACTCTTTTCGACCACGATCTTGTAGCCGTTGATGGCGCCTGCGATGGCGCGGGCGACGGATTCCACATAGGACAGGTCAGCTTCTCCCTGCTCGGTGGGAGGGGTGCCTACAGCGACAAAGATTGCTGCACTGGCGCGCACGGCGCCTTGTAGATCGTCAGAAAAACGAAGCCGGGCGCCGCGATGCCGCTGCAGCAACTCGGGAAGGAAATTTTCGTGAATCGGGACTTCGCCGCGATTGAGCGCGGCAAGTTTTTTCTGATCATTGTCGACCACGATGACGTCGTGGCCCAAGTCGGCAAAACAGGCGCCAGCGACCAATCCCACGTATCCCGAACCAACGACCACAATTTGCATTATTGCCTCCGGAGTGCGGTCAAAGCCGCATCACCGAGCTGAATGAAAGTAGATGAGGAACGTCCAAAGGGTTACTGTACCAGCTTCGCGTGGAGTCGAAAAATGAGAATGGACGATTTGGCCGGGAGGCGACGCAAAAGGGGAAATCAAGGGGAGAGCTCAACGAAGCCACGGCCTTTGCGTTCGGATCCGGCGGCGAGCACAACCATGAGCACGGCAATGTTCGCGGCTTCGAATCCAGCGAGTGCCCACGCGTATCCGAAATGCTTGCCCAATGAGTACTCAATGCTGTTGATGGGGGCGGCAACAAGGATTCCCAGTTGGTATGCGAGGCCGGGGAGAAGTCCACGGGTCTGGTCCGGAGACAGCTCGTTCAGGTGGGCGGGAATGACTCCCCACGCACCCTGCACGCCCATTTGCATTAAGAAAGCTGCAGCCGCGATCAAGGCCAGCGGGCCAGCAAATGCCCAGGCGGGAATGGTTACGAGCGAGAGCAACAGGGCGGCAATCATGCCTCGCCGCCGGCCAATGACCTCGGACAGATGCCCAAAAATGACTGCACCGATAACTGCGCCGACGTTATACAGAATTGCGATATAGGAAACCATGCGCGAGTTGGCTCCGTGAGTCGCCTTCAGAAAGTCGGGATACAGGTCCTGCGTGCCGTGAGAAAGAAACATCATGAGCGTCATCATGAGCACGAGATAGAGAGCTGACTTCCAACGCTGCCTGATGACGAGGAGGATTGCCTGGACGGTTGGCGCGCGATGCTGTTTCCATGCTTCAGACTCAGGAACCGTTGAGCGGATGTAGAGCGCGAGCAGGGCAGGAAGACCTCCGGCCCAGAACATGGCGCGCCAGCCGAAATGCGGCTCGATGAAGCGGGCGGCGAGAGCGGCAAGAAGATATCCAATCGAGTAGCCGCTCTGCAGAATTCCTGAGAGAACGCCGCGCCATTTGCGAGGGGCGGCTTCCATGGCAAGTGAGGCGCCGACGCCCCATTCGCCGCCCATCCCAATGCCGTAAACGGCCCGAAGAATCAAAAAGACGGTGTAATTTGGGGCGAAACCGCATAACAGTTCGACAACCGAGAAGAAAATAACATTGGCCATGAGCGGGAGACGCCTGCCATAACGGTCGGCAAGAAGGCCAAAGAGCACGGCGCCTACTGGACGCATGGCCAGCGTCGCCGTCATGGTCATCACAATGTCGGACTTCTTCACCCCGAATTGTGCGGCCAGCGTGTCTACCAGAAACACCACAACGAAGAAGTCGAAGGCATCGAGGGTCCAGCCCAGGAAGCCGGCAGTCACTGCATGCCAGTGTCGGGAAACCCTTACTCCGGGACTAAGGTTAGGCGGTTCGGCGAGCATGTGCGCGAGTTAGAAGAACATGAATTCCGTGTGAAACGCAATTCCCGTGCGGATCCAGAGGACAACGCGTGAGCAGCGGGATTCATCGAAAGCACGGAATGAGAATCCGCCTGAAGTTCATTGCCCTGGTGCTGCCGCTGGTGTTGGCGGGGTGCGGCGGCATGGCTGGAAACACGTCTGCCGATCCAAACAGCGCCCCTCCACCTCCTCCGCCGCCACCTTCTACACCGGCGGATTTGACGGCAGTCAACCACATCATTTTCATGATGCAGGAGAACCAGAGCTTCGACCGCTACTTCGGTCAGCTGAATGTGTATCGGCAGGCACAGGGGCTAGGGGCTGACGTGGAGGTCACCCCTCCCACTGCGTCACAACTCGCATTTGACGGTTCGACTTTTTTCACGCCATTTCACATGCAGTCTATGTGCGCTGAGGAGCTGAGCTCATACTGGAATGAAAGCCATAATGACTGGAACCACGAGGATCCGACTTCGGCGACCGCGATGATGGATGGATTCGCGAACTCAGCGGGAAACAATTCGCGGGCCACGGGTGGCTTTGACATAAACGGCCAGCGGGTGATGGGTTATTACGACGACAACGACCTGCCCTTTTACTACTTTATGGCAACGCAGTTCGCCATGTCGGACCACTGGTTTGCGCCGGTTATGACCAATACGCCCGCGAGCCGGTTGTACGCGATGGCGGCGACGTCGCGCGGCATAATTAACAAGCCTCTGACGCAGATCAATATCAAAACGATTTTTGATGAGCTACAGGCAGCCAATGTCACTTGGAAGGATTACGTTCAAGACTATCCCAACGGAAGCTCGCTAAAGCCGTTTCCGGCGTTTACCAAGTACGTGGGCACGAACATTGTGCCGTTTTCGCAGTACGCCGACGATCTCAACGCGGGGACGCTGCCGCAAGTAGCCTTTATCGAGCGCGACTCAAAAGACGGATTGGACGAACACCCGGGCACGGGGATCAGCGTACAGAAAGGGGCGGCTTACGTTGAGAACAAAATCGTCATTCCGCTTATGAACAGCAGTTCGTGGAAGGACTCGGTGTTTTTCCTGACGTACGACGAAGGCGGTGGCTTTTACGACCATGTGCCGCCAATTGCGACCGTGCCGCCGGACGATATAGCTCCGATGGTGGATTCTAATGACACCTGTTCAGCGGACCCGACGGCGCCGATGTGCAGCTTCGGCTATACCGGTTTCCGGCTGCCGAATATCGTAGTTTCGCCTTTCGCGAAGGCACACTATGTGGACCATACTCCCATGGATACCACATCAATTCTGACGTTTATCGAGAAACGGTTTAAGGTAGGGGCCCTCACCAACCGCGACGCGGCACAGCCTGATATCAGCTTCTTCTTTGATTTCGGGGGAGCACCGAATATGAGTCCGCCGACACCGCCAGCGCAGCCGACCAGTGGCCCCTGTTACGTGAACGCGCTGCCGTAAAACAGAAGCGGCGGCTTACCAGATTCGAACTCTGTCATCGGGGCTAAGGTAAAGCTTCTCTCCCGGTTGGACGCGAAACCCGTCGTACCATGCGTCAATATTGCGAACCATGTCGGTGCGATATTCGCCGGGGGAGTGCTCGTCGGTCATAACCTGCCGGCGCAAGCTCGCGTCGCGAATCTTTGACCGGTGCGCCTGGCCGTAGGCGATAAAGAACTGCTGGTCTCCGGTAAAGCCTTCTTCAGCGGGCGCAGGGTTATTGCCTAGCGCAACGTGGTAGCCATCGAAAGATGCGGCCAGTCCGCCGAGATCAGCGATGTTTTCCCCCAGAGTCTGCTTTCCATTAAGGGAGAGGTCGGGAAAGGGGCGGTAGGAATCGTACTGCGCCACCAACTTTGCGGTGGCTGCGTTGAAGTGCTCGAGATCCGCGGCGGTCCACCAGTTTCGCAGGCCCCCATGGGCGTCGAAAGCGCTGCCTTCTGAATCGAAGGTGTGGCTGATTTCGTGACCGATGATCGAACCGATGGCACCGTAGTTGAGCGCGTCAGGCGCTTCGGCGTCGAAAAATGGTGGTTCGAGAATGGCGGCGGGGAAATTCAGCGCATTTTGCAGCGGCAGGTTGACGGCATTCACGGTCTGCGGCGTCATCGACCATTCACGACGGTCAATCGGTTTTCCCAGACGCGCAATTTGCCGGTGGTACTCGAACAAGCTGCTGCGCCACAAGTTGCCGAAAAGATCGTCCGGCTTTATTTCCAGGCCGGAGTAGTCTTCCCAGGTCTCGGGATATCCAATGCCGACGTAGAGTGCGGTGAGCTTGTCCTGAGCTTCCTTCTTGGTGGCTGGCGTCATCCAGGTAAGGGCGTCAATACGCTTGTGAAAAGCGTCAACGATGTTGGTGACCATTTTTTGCGCGCGGAGTTTGGCCTCCGGCGGGAAATAACGCTCGGCATAGAGCCTGCCTACTTCATCGCCCAAAGTATCGTTTACCAGGCCCACAGCCTGCTTCCAGCGAGGAGTGCGCTGCGGGACACCCTGCAAGGTCTTTCCAAAGAACGCGAACTGCTCTTCAGAAAAGGCCTTGGGCAGAGCACCGGCGTAAGCGCCTGAAAAGCCGCCCTTAGCTAGCGTGCCGGAGAAGTCTTCAATCAAGTGATAGGCCAGCCAATCCTTCCAGGCTTCGAGTGGCGCAGAGGCCACGAGTGCGGACTCTCCGGTGAACGCGCTGGGCTGCCAGACGATGAAATCGGCCTGGCGAGTTAGTCCGGCGGCTTTGAAATATTCGTTCCAATCGAGGCCGGGCGCCTTCATGCGAAAGTCAGATTGTTTCCAGTGATTGTTCGCCTTGCGTACATCCTGATCATCGGCCAGGCTCCAGTGCTTTTCTGCTATGGCGTGCTCGAGATCGAAGATACGTTTGGCGCGGGCTTCGGGATCGGAAAACCCTGCGAGCTTGAGCATGGCGGCAACGTGCGCCTGGTATTGGATGCGCAGGCTGCGCATATTTTCATTGTCGCTGAGGTAATACTCGCGATCCGACAGCCCGATTCCGCCTTGCAGCAGATATGCGGTGTAATGCTCTGAGCCGCTGAAGTCGGGCGCCACCCATAAGCCGAACAAGTTCGGGCTGTGAAAGTTGGTGTTGTTGAGGGCATCTTCATCGGCTCGAAGAGTCTCGCCCAGAGCCCGCGCCAGTTCGCGTTTGTCTTTTATCGCGGCGATAGCATCGAGATGCGGCTTGAGTTGAACAAGGCCGTTGGACTCAATGGCCGCTTCGTTCATGTACGAGTTGTAGAGATCGGCGATCTTGTGGGCGCCGGCAGAGCCTGAGTTTGACTTTGCGACCTCCTCAATCAAGGCCGCGGTACGCTTTTTGCTTTGGTCGTCGAGGGTCGCAAAAACGCCTATACTGCCGCGATCGGGAGGAATCTCTGCCCGCTTTACCCAGTTGCCGACGCAATACTGATAAAAATCGTCACCCGGCTTGACCGCGGGATCCATGTCGGCCGCGACTATGCCGTGCACCGGTTGGGTGTGCGGCTGCTGGGCTTGGGCGGCAAATACGGTGAGTGCGGTGGCGGCGAAGAGCCGTATTCCTATGCGGAAGCTGGGAAACGCTTTCATGAACTCTCCATGTGTTGGTGATAACCGGTTTTAAACTCTATCAGGACGACACGGAACGAAGCTTTTCCGATGGCGCCTGGATCGCCAGGTCGAGCAGATCTTTCGCCAGACGGTCGGTGTTGTGTCGCGCGACGGCGTCTTCAAATAAGTAATCTCCAAGGACCGGACAGACGCCAAGCCCCTCAATGGCTTCGAGGTCGGCAATAATTTGTGATGCGCCCTCAAGCGCGTACTTTGCTTTCAGGTCATGCGAAATTGGCGAGCGGTTGATGAGGGCGTAATCGAAGATCTGTCCCCCCGCGTGGTTGTTGAGCGCGCGCAAATGATCTGAGGCGGTGAGCCCGAGGCTCTCATTAGCCTGCGTCATCAGATTGCACACATAAACCTTGATGGCTGGAGATTCGCGAATAGCTTCGGAAATGCCACGCACCAGCAGGTTGGGGATGAGACTGGTGAACAGGGAGCCGGGACCGATTGTGATTACATCCGCGCGGGCGATGGCTTCGAGGGTTTGGGGAAGCGGATCGGGATTCGGCGGCACGAGAAACAGTTCGCGGATGCGGCCCTTGCTGGCGGTGATGTTGGTTTCGCCACGAACGCGCGAACCGTCTTGCATCAGGGCCTCGAGTTCGATGTTTGCCGTCGTTGCCGGAAAAATGTGGCCGCGGGTGGCGAGGATTTCAGAGGAGAGGCGGACGGCTTCACTGAAGTCGTTGGTCAGCGACGTCAGTGCGGCAAGAAACAGGTTGCCGAAGCTGTGCCCCTCAAGGCCGGTGCCTTTCTCAAAACGATGCCGGAAGAGACGGGAAAGCAGGGCCTCATCTTCCGAAAGGGCGACGATGCAGTTGCGGACGTCCCCGGGAGGAAGCATGTTGAACTCTTTGCGAAGCCGGCCGCTGGAGCCGCCGTCATCGCTGACGGTCACGACAGCGCAGAGATGCGAGATGCGGGGGCGGTTGGTTGGAGCGGATGCTACGTCGCAGACATGCTGCTTCAATCCTTTGAGAACGGTTGACAGGCCGGTGCCGCCGCCAATTGCCACCACGTGCAGGTCGCGGGCAACGGCAGAACGCAGCCGTGAACTGGATTGCTGCATGTGAATTTAGCCGATCTCCTCCACACTCTCTTCGGGAGGAAGGGGTAGTTCGCCTCCGGGATCGGGATAGAGCAATTCGGTGAAGCGCGGGTCTTCAGAAAGATTTTGAAAATCTGAGTCGTTGCGGGCCTGGAAACGCAGCGAGGGATTCAGGCTCACAGCACGCGACAAATTGCGCAGCGCATCTTCCACGTGGCCGGTGAGGCAGTCGAGCGCGGCCAAGCCGTAGGCAACATAGTCGGCTTTCGGAGACTGCTTCGACAGCTTATCGAGATGCTCGCGGGCGCTGACGTAATCTCCCAAATTGATCAGTGAGACAGCGTAGTCATAATGCTCTTCTGCAGATTTGAACTGGGTGGAGCCACGCTCCATTTGCAGGGTGCAGGCATTGATGTGAACACTGGCGCGATCGCCGAGTTCGCGGTTGTTCCCGCAGGCGACCTTTTGCAGCAGCGTCTTGGCCTTGTCGTACTTATGTTCCTGCATCGCGCGCAGTCCGGCTTCATAGGACTGTAGAAGTTGCGTGAGCTGCGGGTCGCTCACCAGGGTGTGCTTGGCTGTAGGTTTCTGTGCCATGTGAAGGATTTTTCCTACTTGAGGCATTGAATTCAATTAACCGAGGGGGCCGACTCCAAATCGATGTTTTTCCACTCTCCTGCAATGATGCCCTTGCGGATTTGACTCGCGCTCTTGTGCTGCTTGGACATCTGGTAGCTATAGAAAACTTCCTTCATGCAGGTTGAGCACTGCGCGCCATGAGTGGATTCGAAACAACTACGCAGGCTCTTATGTCCCATACGGTCGCAGTAGCAATAACACGGCTGCTGATAGAGAATGCTGGAGATTTTCCCGGCAACTTCATAGGAGCGCGCTTGAAAAGGGAACTGATCGTTGCCTCCCCAGAGCTGTTCCTTGCCCAGTATGGGGGCGAGCTTGTCACTCGGGGGCGGGGGAGCCTGGTGGAAAGCCGGAACGCGGTCCTGATCCTGCTGAGAAGTCGCCCATGGTGTGGAGAATGACATGGTGAGCAAGAGCACAAAACCCAGCATCAATACGCGTTTCAGCATGCTTTTCCTCAAGGGCGTATTGTAACTCGAATCGCACGACCTCGCACGGCGCGCGGTTCACGACTTCTGCA
>Ga0075426_10001980_pt1 | contig 14706 bp, 17 predicted proteins | sample SoiMethybrSBSTD5_FD_75304 | JGI IMG/M metagenome (GOLD analysis project Ga0075426, IMG submission 75304) | Bulk soil microbial communities from a Populus tree surrounding site in Tennessee, USA - Soil MetaG P. TD hybrid SBSTD5 | ecosystem: Environmental > Terrestrial > Soil > Tree plantation... | reverse complement strand
ATCGCTGCTGCTGTGCGCGGATCAGGTGATCGAGTAGTGCGACGGTCGAGTCGGAGACGATCGATATGATTCGACGCTCGATCGTCTTGTTAGTACTGGCCACTATGGTTGGTGTAGCTGCCTGCGCTTCGATGTCGGTTCATCCACACCGGGAAATCTTCGACGACGTGCCGGCGAAGATCGATCCAGGCGCCCGCTATCTCTTCCACATGCACGGCTGGGTCGTCGAACGGTACGGCCCCGCCGGCGCCGTGAGCGTCGACCGCTATTACTGGCGCTGGACGGTCGAGGCGTTTGCCGATCGTGAATTCGTCGTCATCAGCGAGGCGCGGGCGAGCACCGATGTCCAGGCCTATGCACTGACGGTTGCCCGCCAGGTCGCGAGGCTCCGAGCAGCCGGCGTTCCCTCGGATCACATCACCGTGACCGGTATGTCGAAGGGGGGCGTCATCACGGTCCTGACGACGGCCGCGATCGCCGATCCCAACGTACGGTTCGTCGTGCTCGCGGGCTGTGCGCACCTCTGGGACAACGGCATTCGGACCGGGTTTCAGGCGTTCGGTCGGGCACCGCAAGGTCGTGTTCTGTCGATGTACGACCGGTACGACAGTGACGTTTGGAGTTGTTCGCGTTACTTCCGAAACTCCCCAGGGCTCACATTCAAGGAAATGATCTTCGACGCTGGCCGGGGGCACGCGCTCTTCTACACGCCAGACCGTCTCTGGGTGGATCCGGCGGTTGCGTGGGCGCTGGGCCGCGAAATCGACTGATCTCCGCCTCTGCGAGGCCGACCTAGTGATCCGCCGCCTCTTTTGCGAAAGTGCCGCCTAGCCACGCTAATCGTCCCGTCCTCATTGCACCGGACGACTCGATCTCGCTCTCCATTCGAATCACGCCCCAAGTCAATGAGGCGCTCTCGCGGGTTGCCGGTCTCCGCGAGACTTTCGTCATTTACGGCGAAATCTCCTATACCGACCAATTTTCGACGAAAGGAACCAGCGGATTCTGCCGCGTCTACTCGCCGGACTATCAAAACTTTGAGTTCTGCCCAAATGTCAGTGACTGGGCCAATGACGGGACTAGATCATTCTCGTGCACCGGCTGCCAGTTTGGTTGGGAACGCTACCACGCTGCTACCGCCCGACCGCGATGCAGGGTTATGCTGGCTGCTCTTCCGAGCCGCCTACGGTTATGCTCCACGCGCGCTTAGATCATCCTGAGTCGCGCTGATGGGCTTGGGATCCGGTTCGTAATCAGTAGGTCGCGGGTTCAACTCCCGCCCCCGGCTCCAGTCAATCAGGGTCCATTCCGGACAGACGGGTAACAGTTCATTCCGGGGACATGGGTAACACTTTCGGGCCGAACGGGTTGTCGATCGGTTCGAGTCGGCACGTCTCATTGTCGTAACGAGCAGAGAATCTCGGCCGGAGTCTGTCGCGCTGCTTCTTGCGAGCGTTGTCCCTCGCTCGGCCCATTTCGGATGGGGCGCGGCCGTCACAGCGCCGAAGAGCTAGCAAACGGCGGTCGATTATGAAATCATCCGCGCCCCGGGCGCGTCGCGGCGTCTCGGTGTTCACGGGAGGGGCACGAGGCTTCAGACGGCGGGGAGCAATGAATCAAGATCTCGCGGTTCTGATCGCGGCGCTGATCGTGAATGTCCTCGCGGTGACCGCCCTGAGCTTTGCCCCCTCTCTGACGCTGTCGTGGTTGCTCTTCTCCGTGCTCTCCGCGGCCACCGCCGTGGCGGTTTATAGCGGCTGGCGGGTGCTCGATCGTGCGTTGAGGCTGACAACTGTTACGGCGACGCGCCGAGCCTCGACTTCGGACGAAACGGCCTTTCAGTGCTCGATCTCAGATCGGACTGGTCTGTTGGTGACGTATGTCGGTCCTGATTCGTGTGAGCTGTCACGGTTGCTAGCCGCGGTCCGAGAAATCCGTCGGCCCGTCGACCCGGTTCGCCGCGCTAGCGGAGTTTGATCCACGACAGAAACAGCACCATCACGAGAGACAACGCCCCCCAGCTGATCACTTTTGTATCTTGGATGAGTGCGTCGAGATGCGCGGCGAGGGTCGGCTCGTCGAGTCGTGTCAACTGCTCGACTAACGTGGTCTCATCGGCAATCACAGCAATTCCGATGGCAACCGCTACAAGGGCGACGACCCAGGCGGTCAGCCTGGAAGCATCCATTCGCTAGCGCTCCTTTCGTCGGCGGCTTGCCCGCTGCTCAATCGTGGATTGCGTAGACGGTGCCAACCGACCTGGAGCCCCTAACGTTCCGAGGATTGAGCCTTTCGCACAGAGTCGCCGCGATCTGTGCCCCGTCGGCCCGGCATAGTGACACCACTGTTCGCCATCGCAACACAGGCCAGCGGCTGAGTGCGCCCGTACTCGCCACTCTGGCCAGCACAGCTGTATGAGTCTGGAACTTGACGCTTGGCTATACTGCGAACACGTCGGCATCCGGGGAGGTTGGCAATGGTTCTGCGGGCAATCGCTTTCGCGCTCGTAGCGCTGCTGAGCGTCACGCTGCACCCGCTACCGTCCGCCGGCGCCGGCCGGGGGGCGTCTCAGGGCGGGTGGCACGGCGGCGCTTTTGATCACGGCGCGTTCCGCGGCGGCTTCCATCGCGGCCAGGGCTTCGGTCGGTTCGACTGCTGCTTTGCTCCCGTGCTCCTTGGTAACGCATTCCTGGACGCTGCGGACGCGGCGGCGTATTACGACGACAATCCTTACCCGGGATATCCCGCGCCGCCGCCTGATGTGCCGGCTGCTCCGTATCAGGCATCACCGCCCCCGCCGCCGCCGATCTTCTGCTACGTCGGCGGGTGCTATCACCTTCAGGGAAATGGCGTGAACGTTCCGTATCAGTGGGTCTGGGTGCCCGATCCATCATCGGTGCCGCCGCCGCCACCTGCGGCGCCGAAAATTTGAAGACAGCCAGCGGCGGAGGACAGCGATGACCCCATATAGGCTCGTGAGTTTTATATTGATCGCCACGCTCGCATCGGGCTGCGCAATGCACACACCACCGGCGCCGATGGACGCGCGTCCGGTCGGCACTGACGATAAGGTGGGCGCGGTCGCGGCCAACCTCTGGTATGTCCCATCACGCGTGGTTCTGTGCGGTGTCGGCGCGAGCATATCCGCCGTCGTCATGACGGTCACGTTGGGACAAGGCTACGATTCGGCCTCTGAGATCATGCATGGCGGGTGCAGCGGCCCGTGGGTCCTGCATTCGAGCGACATTCGGCAAGCCGTCCCGTAGCCGTGGTTCGGCGGGACAAATTTCCCGCCCGGCGCTGGTATTGCTAGAATTCTTCGCGATGAGCTGTCTCGCAACCTCGTGAGGCTCGCTCGCGCCGGTCTCCTCCTTGCGTTGACGGCGTGCACGTCGGCACAGCCAACCCCGGTGAGCGCACCGGCTCCGGCGCCGGCTGTCGCGCCGGTGACCTTTGCGGCCCCGCAGTGGCGTCCGGGAGATCGCTGGGCCTACGACTGGACGAGCGGAACGGAATCAGGCACGAAGACGATCGAAGTCTTCGAGACCAAGACGGTCAACGCGGTCTCTTATTTCGTCCTCCGCCTCGGTGACGTGGAGCACTACTACACGAAAGACCTGCACTGGGCGGCGGCGGTCCGCGAGGCCCGCGTCGAAGCCCGCATGGTGCCGCCGCAGCCATGGTTCATGTGGCCGCTGGTGCCGAATCAACGCTGGGATCACCAGGGAACGTTCGAGGATCCGAACGGGCGCCGGACATTCAACGATCATTTCACGGTCGTCGGCGTGGAAGAGATCGAAGTCCCGGCCGGAAGATTCAAGACCATGAAGGTCATGCGCGAAGGTGAGCGACGCGACTCCGACGAATACTGGTATTCACCCGATGTGCGCTGGTACGTCCGCTGGGTCGGCCGCCGCGGCGACGAGACGTTCGAAGAGCGCCTCAAGAACTACCAGCCCGGCCGTCGCTAGCCTCAGCGGGGGCTGAGCGTGAGGACGCCTTGCACCGGATCGATGGTCGTGGTGTAGCGAGCGAGGAACGTATTCCCCAGGATGCCCTGCATCCCGCGTAGTGGCATGATCACAGCCCGGACGTTCTGCGTCTCGACGTCACCGACGCGAAGACTGGGGATGATGACGACCGGCGCGTACGTCGAGCCCGTGACGCCGTGGATCAGAATCGGCGCGCTTTCCGGGTCGCGCTGGATGCCGAGCGCCTCGGCGAGCGCCGGCGTGATCGCGCAGATGGTGGCCCCTGTATCGACCAGGAACGTGGCGCGCTGCATGTCGTTGAGGACGACGTCGACGAACCAGTTGCCGAGCTTGCGCTGAAGCCGCACGCTGTCGGACGGCGCCTCGGCGCGATGCGTTCGCGAACGATCCCGCGCTGGCGGTGCGAGCCCGTCGTCCCGCAGAGGCCGCGGGCTCGCCGGCTCCACCGCGCTGAGCCCTGCCCGGGCTGCCGACGCGAGGGCCGCCGGCGGATCGAGTTGCAGAGCCTCCCGATAGGCTGCGGCGGCCTCGCTGAAGCGTCGCAGTCGGGTGAGGGCGACGCCGCGATGGTAGTGTGGCATCGGCTCGCGCGGCGCCGCGGCGATCGCCTCCCGGAAGAGCCGCTCGGCTTCCGCGAAGTCGCCCCTGGAGTATGCAGCTTTCCCGGCCTCGTTCAGCTCCGCCCATCCAGCGCCGGCGAAGATGATCGACAGCGCGGCGACGACGATCAGGTCGCGGCGGCGTGTCATGCGAAGCGCTTCATGTGGGCAAAGGAGGGGAGCACGGTGAAATCCTGACGTAACCGATCGATCGGCTCGCCGATCTGCTCGATGCGATCCTCCGCCAGATGACCGAGGAAACGACCGGCCTCCGCGAGATACGGAACTCGCCGAGGATCGATCGTCATGAGCCGTGCGGACGTGGCGTCGACGGCGACGGGGTCCTCGCCGAACACCAGGACGCCACAGTGCTTGCGGTCACCTTGAATGGGGCCGTTGCCCTCCATTCCGACGATCCCGTCCACGATCGCGAAGCGTCGGACGGGCAGCGTGCTGTTGATGTCGACGATGCTTTCGGTGATTCCCGCCCAGTGGAGCACGTTTTTCGGGAACCCATAGACCGAGCCGGGCAGGCACCCGAACATGTTCTTCATCGAGAGCGTCACTCCCGCCCAGTGGTGCGTCTTGAGCTTCGGCATCGAGACCAGCAAGTCGGCCTTCAACACGGTCTCGGGCAGATAAAGCTCGCCGAGACCCGTGTAGTGGCTGCGCGCGCGCACGGCTCGTACGTCGTCACCGTTGAGATCGACGTAGCGCGCGCGCGCCTCGCGAAGCACGCCGTAGAGGCCCGATGCGGTCAACAGATGCTCGGTATCACGATGGTGCCCGGGCCCTTCGGCCACGATCACCTCCCGCGCGCCCGCCCGTCGGAACGCCTCGATGGCGGCCGCAACGAGCGCGGGATGCGTGTTGACGACGCCGGCGGGGTCGAACTCCACGAAGTTCGGTTTCAGCACGACCGTCTTGCGCGCAACGTCGAGGGCGAACATCCGCACGCCGCGCAGCACGATCTCGACGAGGCGGTCGTCGTAGTCCCTCGCCGGGACGATGGCGATACGCGAGCGCGATCCCTGGTGGACGACGCTGCGGTCCCACCGGGCGGGCCGGGAGCAGCCCGCCAGCGCCGCGCTGACTAGCGCGCCGCTCAGAAACGCGCGACGAGGCAGTCCGGACGTCACGGGGCCACTGCCCGAGCGCCGTCGGTTGCGGCGAGGACGGCGAGCGCGATCGACCTCGTGTCGGCGAGGAAGTGGGTGCGAGTCCAAGAGAGGTGCAGGCGTCTGAGCAGAGGCGCGACGTCCTGTCCATACGCCGAAAGACAGAGGGCGGCCCACGACAGGGCCAATCCCGAATCGACTTGCGTGAGCATCCGTCGCAACGCTGCGAGGCTTCGCTCGTTCTCTCGTCGGCCGCGATGATCCGCCAGCGAGAGAAGCGTAAGGGCCGTCACGTCCGCGTAAGGCCACAGATCGGCTCCGAGCACTGCCGAGTTGCCGTAGTTCCAGCCGCCGTCGCGGCACATCCGGTCATAGATCATGCGCTCGGCCTCATCGATACGTGCGCCGACCTCGGCGCCGGAGAGGCGCGGCCGCAGCCGCTTCAGCGCGAGGAGCGCGTATGCGGTCGGCTCCACGAAGCTCGACACCCCGGAAGTCCAGGGCCAGCCTCTCAGCTCGGGATCGAGCTGCACGACGCGAGCCTGCGGAGCCACCCGGTACACCAACGAGGCGAGCATCCCTGGCGTCCGCGGCTGCTGGCGCAGGAGCCATCGCGCGCCACGCCCCGCGCACGACGGCTCGTCGGTGATCGACGCGATGGTCAGCGTCGCGAGGGCGGTCGTCCACGACGGTGTCCCGGTCTCGCGATGAAGCGGCCAGCTGCCGTCGGCGTTCTGGCAGGCGACGAGCCAGCGCACCCCACGGTCCGCGGCGGCCCGCTCGCCTGCGTCCAAGCGCGCTAGAGCCAAGGTCGCGAGCGACGTGCACTCGGTGCTGCTTGCTCGACCGTGGGAGGATGGCCAGCCTCCGTCACGATTCTGCGTGCCATGGAGCATCGCCACGGCCTCGCCGATCACCGAGAGCCTCCAGCCCGCTCTGACCAGCTGATGCCGTCGGGGAAGCGGAACTTGGTGACGATGTTTCCGTTGGCGCTCTGGCCGCTGAACCAGTCGTCCTGCTCCCACAGAACGCCGTGCGGCAGCAGTACGCGAGCGACCAGAACGCGCTGCATGCCGTCCAGCGACACGGACTGCAACATCTTCGGGCCGCCGATACCGCCAGGAACATGGACCGCCGGCTGCACAAGCCGTGCGTCCGTCGCCGTCGACGTGAGCACGAAGGTGTAGACGCCCGGCTTGGGATTGCGCAGGTAGTACATCGTGAGGCTCGTATCGTCCTGCGCCATCCCGAGCGATATCCGCTGCACGGTGTCGTCGAGTCGATCCGACCTGGGTCGCCAGGCGGCGGCGAGGTCCACCGGCACGGCGGTGTCATTCGGCCAGTACAACAGCACGGCTATCGTCGGCGTGGGCGGCGCATGCACCGTGACGGTGGCGCTTCCGCGTACTCGGTTGTCGATCGGCGTCGTCTCGACGCGCACACGAACCGTCGGCTCGAGCACGGGCACTGCGTGCCGGAAGCGCCCCGCAGTCACCGGAACGGAGAAGCGCTGCGTGCCCGTGACCAGCGAGACTTCCGACACGCTCGGATCGTCCACTTCGCCCTGAACGACGACCAACGGCGGATCAGACGGGCCGATTGTGTAGCCGTCGACCGGGCCCGTGATGACCACGCCGATGGGGGCGTTGGAGCCTGAGCTTCGCGACGCACCTCGTGCCGTCGCGTCTGGCGCGGGTCGGGCGGATCGCTCGTTCGTGGGTTGGGCAGGAGTCGGTTGGGCAGTGAGGGTCGGGGCGGAGGGTGACCGCGCAGGAGCACCGTCGGGCACTTCGCGCGGAGCCGTTGTAGGTGACTCCGTCGGTGATTCGGGCGACGACGACAACGCAGTGCTCGCGCTCGGTCGTTCGGGCACCTTTGCCGCGAGTTCGGGCGCCCGCGGCTCGACCGGTGGCTGCCCGACAGCGGGTCCGGGCATGGCCGGCGATGACTGCGCAGTCACAGCAGCCGTTTCCACCCTCCCATCACCCGACTGCTTGGTCTTGGCCGCGAGCGCGTCGTCGCCCACGGGCTCGGCTTCAGACGGTGGCTCGATCGCCGTCAACGTCTTAGCCGGAGTAAGCGTCGGCGGCGCCACTGGCGCCGACGCGACGGCCACGGGTTCGCGCCCAGCGCCGGCGCTGTCGGCGTCTTGCGGCCGTTCGTCCAACGCGTATTCGCGCACCGGCCTGTCGCTGGGCGGAATCGCCCGCTCGGTAGTGGCTTTCGGCGTCGCTGGTTGAATCGACGGCGGCAGCGACCGCGCCGTGCGCGCTGGACGCGGCTTCGCCGACTCGACCCTTCGCGGCTGCCGAGCGATCGGCGCCGGCGTCGCCAGGTCAGACTCCGGTTCGGTGGTGAAAACTTCTAGTACAGGCAGCGCGGGTTCGAGAGCGCCGACGCTGAGAAGCAGGCCGAGCACCAGGCTATGTAGCGTGAGTGAGACGATCCAGGCGCCGGAACGGCGGCGGCTCAGGCTTGCGCGATGCTCCAGGCGCGAGCCCGGCGACGGGGTCCTCGAGCGACGATTCGAAGCGCCGGGCATGTCCGGCGATGATTAGCTGCCGCTTCGCGACTGGCTCACAGGCGCGACCGGCACGAGTGCTTCGGCGGGACGAGCCGGCCCCACGCGGTCGGTTAACGATGAGGTGTCCGTTACGCCCGGCGCCGTCGGTCGCTTGACGGTTGGCGCGCCTTCCGCGGCCGGAGCAATGACGCCGGCCGGTTGCATCACCGAAATCGGCGGGGCGGGTCTGTTAACGCTCGGGAAGGCCGCAGACAATGGTGGGGTCACGACGGCGGAGCGCTCGACACGCGCCGCCGGCACCTGGTTCGATGCCGAGTTGTCTGGCTGCCGTGTTGCACGGCTTCGGTCGTTCATGTCAGTCCGAAGTCTCCGCACTTCCGCTTCCAGCGACCGAATTGCCTCGTCCGATCTCGTGGACGCTGACTCAGTGACCGGCGCCGGGCGGCCAGCGGCGTGGACGACCTTCACGATGTGGTCGTGAATCACTTCCGCTGTTCTGCGGTCGGCGAAGGGACCGCCGGTTTCGACGCGCAACGAGACACGCGTGAGCTTCGACGTCACGGGCTCCAGCTTTGCCTCGACCGAGACGTCATCGGCCACCCCGCGGAGGCGCCACTCGTCCTTCTCCTGCTCTCGGCCCTCGATGCGGAAGGCCAGGTCCGCGAGTGTCGTCTCCACCGCCTGCCAGGCCATTGGTCTGTCGGCGGCTACCGTCCGCTCGACGGTCCGGCTGCCGATGAGCGGCGCGGCCGAGAACGCCGCCGAGATCAGCGGCGCCGCGGCCACGCAGCCGCCCGAGGCCATACCGGCGACGAGGGCGAGGACCGCTGCGGGTGCTCCTCCACGCCAACTCATTGGTACATCTTCACGAGCCGCAGCCTGTTGCCGATCGCCGCGCGCGGCACAGGCTGAAGCGTCGGAGGCGAGTTGATGATGCCGCAATCGTAGTAACCGAAGATCGACCGGCTCGAGCCCCCTTTGAGCTCAGGCGGCGGGTTCGTGCAGTAGCTGGCAGTGGCACTATCCGCCGGGTTGCTGACGGCACAGCCGGTGCTCTGTCCCGTCGTGTCATACGCCTGCGTCATGACGAAACGCGTCCACCCGACCAGCTGGTGATCGCCCTGGATGGCCTGTGTGGTGCCGTTGGCGGTGCAGTTCGTCTGAATCACCGGGACATAGACTTGCCAGCCGGGCCCGTTGTAGACGACGTTGCCCTGTGTGTCCTTGATCGTGTATTTCGTCCCCTGGGCGACCGACTGGTTGAATTCCGTGACGAACGCAGTTTTGAGATTCTGGAAGACGTTGGCGGCCATGCCGTTGTTCGTGCCCATCTCGGAGCCGACCGCGGGCGGATTCGGGTTGCAATTTCCCGCCTTGGCCGCGTCGATCTGGGCGTTGAGAGTCGGCGGCGTTGGCGTGCCGGATCCACTCATGTTCACCCAGGCCGCGGTGTTGCTCGAGTCGGCCTTGCCGTTGCTGGTGATGAACTTGATCGTCTTGCCGCAGCCGCCCGACGTGAACACCTGGTTGTTCTGGAACGGACAGCTGCTGAGACCGATCGGGAAGACACAGGTGTTCGGCGGCGGCAAGGCGGGCGGATTCGCGATGGCGATCGAAGAACCCGACACCGGAAGCGTCTGAATGCCGAGCACGCGCAGGAACGTGGTGGGCACCGTCGTCGTCTTCCGGCAGCGGACGGCATTGACGACCGTGCCGTCGACGGACGGAGTGAACGTAGCGCTCGCGTTGTCCCAGACTCCGAGCACGACCTCGCCGTTCGGTGCGTTCGCCGGATTGGGGTCGAGGCGGATGACCTTCGCGCCCGGGTTGTGGTAGGGATTCAGCGTCGCGTACTGCACCGCGGCCGCCCGCGCGGCGGGGAAGGCGGTGTCGTTGAATCCCAGATTTCCCGCGCCGGCGAGCGCCGCCGCTTCCATGCTCTTCTCGACTTCGCCGATGGCCGCGAACTGATAGCCGAGATCGACCGCCACGCCGACCATGGCCAGGATGAACACCATCATGCCGATCGTCAGCAGAACGGCGGTGCCCCGCTGATCGGCCAGTAACCGCCGCATGTCGAGGCTGTTCCGCCGGCGGATCATCGCGTGAACCTCACCGTCTCGATCTCCTGCCACGGAATGTCGACGCGCGAGGTCGGTGTCCGTCCCCGCAAGAACGTCGTACCGAGGTTCACGTAATCTCCGTCGATACGGGTCCCGTCGAGGAGCACGGCGGTCGCCGCGTGCCGGTAATGCTCGGCCGCAACGTACGGCGGCAAGGTACTGACGATGCGAGCCCGCGTGAAGGACAGGGAGTCGAGCGCCCCGAGGGGGATCTGTACGTCCACGCCGTTTTTCCGAAGCGTTACGGCCTCGCTCTGCCTCTGGCCCTGCAGCGGATCCGGCCCCCCGTTCAGGAACCGACCGATCTGCGCCGCCGACCCGAAGAGCATCGGAGTGCGCGGACCTGTGGTCGGAGCCGTCTCCGCTGGTCCGGCGTCGTCTCTCCTGGGCGGCACGATCGTGTACAGCACCTCGAGCGTGATATCGGTCAGGCGGTATGTCTGCCCGGCGAACGTGCGGACCTCGGCCGTGATCGACTGCGCGGCAGCCGGGCCGGCCGTAGCGGTCACGAGTGCGAGTGCAATGGCGAGTTTCAACGCATTCCCAATCATCCGAGCCGCCTCACTTTCCAATCGTTTGAAGGATCTGCAGAATCCGCAGGAGCGACGGTGCCGCCGCGACGAGCATGAACGATGGCATTAGGAACAGAATTGTCGGGATCAACATCAGGAGTGGAGCGATCTGGGCCTTCGTCTCCGCCCGATGGCGACGCTGGACGCGCGAGGCTTCCGCCTGGACGCGCAGCGTCTTACCGAGCGGCGTTCCGAGGCGATCGGTCTGGATGAACGTCCCGACGACCGATCGGAGCTCCTGACTGCCGACGCGGTCCGCCAACGAGCGCAGTGCCTCCTCGCGGGGCCGTCCGGCCCGAATCTCGAGATGCATGCGCAGGAGCTCGCCGTGCAGGGAGCTCTTCTTGGCGCCCTGCTCGGCCACCCGGGCGACGGCGGCGTCGAATCCCATTCCGGCCTCGACACAGACCATCAGCATGTCAAGGACGTCGGGCAGCGCATGCTGGACCTGACGCTCACGCGCGCGGCTGCGCAGTCGCAGCCAGACTTCGGGCACGAAGAAGCCGAGGCCGCCGAGAATGATGGACACGGGCAGGAGGTTAGGCAGCGCGCGCTGCACCAGTGCGCCGTAGACGAGATAGGACAATCCAAGAAGCAGACCGATTCCGGCCTTTGCCCCGAGGAACACCGTCACCATCCGCGGGTCGTGGAAGCCTGCCGTGACGAGGCGCTGGCGGTATCGACCGAGCAGTGTTGCGTCACGCGCGGTGAGCCAGCGGCCAAGCCGTTCGGTGAGCGAACGCCATCCGGCGGCGTCGCGCTCGTCCCACCTGAGGATCGAGACGTCGCCGCGAGCACCTCCGCCCGCCGGCGCTGCGAGCCGCTCGGCCTTAATGGCGGGCAGGAGCCGGAAGAGCAGAGCTGCGACCGCGAACGTGATGCCCCCCACGAGCACGAAGGCGGCCACGAGCAGCGTCAGCGTCGTCATGACGGTCTCACACCTTGATTCGCGCCAGGCGCCAGATGATCAGGAAGCCGACGACTTCGAGGGCAAGCCCGGAGCCCAGGAGCATCGGCGCCGCCGGCGACTCGATCAGTGGATCGAAGTATCCCGGCGACAGAAAATAGAAGATGACCGAGAACAGCATCGGGCTGCACCCGACGAAGATGGCCGCGTACCGCTGCTGGGCCGAGAGCACGCGCGCGTGGCTCAGCAGCTCGAATCGCTTGCGGATGACGTCGCTCAGACGGTCGAGAATCTCGGCCAGATTGCCGCCGGCGCCTCGCTGGATCCGCACGGCGTTGCAGAAGAACTCCACGTCCTCGACCGCGATCCGCTCGTGCAGACGCGCGAGGGCTTCGCCGGGCTCGACACCGAGGCGGATCTCCTCGGTGACGTGGCGGAACTCGTGCCCGATCGGGTCGGCCATCTCCTCACCGACCATCTGGATCGCCGCGCTCAGCGCATTGCCCGCCCGGATCGAGCGCGAGATCATGTCCACTGCGTCTGCGAAGTGCTCCTCGAATCGCTTCAGGCGACGGCTCCGTTTGATTACCAAATAGAGCACCGGCATCGCCCCGGTGAGCAGACCCGCCAGCAGCGCACCGCCGAGGTTGCCGATACGCCACCAGCCCAGCGTCGCGCCCACGAGGCCGCACGTCCCGATGACGAGCAGCACATCGGTCGTGGATTGATTGGAGCCCGCCTGGACACTCAGCGTGCTGAGCTGCGCCACGAGGTCGCTTCGGCGGACGAGCCGCTCGAGCGCCGACGGTTCGGCGTGGTCCTTCCGCAAGAGCTGATGCTCCGTCGTCGTTGCGGTCATCGGATGTGCGAGGCGCTGTCGCACCCGCTCGCCGGCGGCGCGGACCCACCAGAAGCCCACGATCGTGGCGAAGATGCCGATGAAGACCAGCGCGGCGACGACGGCGATCGTCATGACGTGTAGCGCCTCCGGGACGGGTCGAACAGGTCGGGCGGCAGCTGGATGCCGGCGCGCTCCAGGCGCTCGCAGAAGCGCGGCCTGACACCGGTGGCTCGGTGATACCCACGCACGCGACCCTGCTCGTCGACCCCTTGCTGCTCGAAGAGGAAGATGTCCTGCGTCGTGATGACGTCTTCCTCCATGCCGACGATCTCGGTGACCCGGACGAGCTTGCGAGTGCCGTCGCTGAGCCGGCTGAGCTGAATGATCAGATCGAGCGCGGAGGCGATGTAGTCGCGCATCGCGCGCACCGGCAGCGCGATGCCGGACATCAGGACCATCGTCTCGATGCGGGACAGGGCGTCCCGCGTCGAGTTCGCGTGCACGGTGGACAGCGAGCCGTCGTGGCCGGTGTTCATGGCCTGCAGCATGTCGAGGACCTCGGCGCCGCGCACCTCGCCGACGACGATCCGGTCCGGACGCATCCGGAGCGCGTTTCTGACGAGATCGCGCTGCGTCACGGCGCCGGCGCCCTCGACGTTTGCCGGCCGGGTCTCCAACCTGACGACGTGATCCTGCTGCAGCTGCAGCTCGGCCGAGTCCTCGATGGTCACGATCCGCTCGTCAGCCGGGATGGCATTCGAGAGGATGTTGAGCATGGTGGTTTTGCCCGCGCCCGTCCCGCCCGACACGAGGATGTTGAGTCGGGCGCGGACGGCGCCGCGCAGGACCTCCGCGAGGGCGCCGGTCAGGGTCCCGAACGTCAGGAGGTCCGCCATCTTGAACGGATCGACGGCGAATCTCCGGATGGAGAGCACGGGCCCATCGAGCGCCAGCGGCGGAATGATCGCATTCACGCGCGAGCCGTCCTTCAGCCGCGCGTCCACCATCGGCGACGACTCGTCGACCCGTCGACCGACCGCGGACACGATGCGCTCGATGATCTGCATCAGGTGTGCGTTGTCCCGAAAGATCGCGCTCGTCTTCTGCAGCTTGCCGCGCCGCTCCACGTAGACGTCGCGCGGACCATTCACGAGGATGTCGTTGACCGTCGGGTCCTGCATGAGGGGCTCGATCGGACCGAGGCCGAAGGTCTCGTGCTGCACCTCGATCACGATCTGCTCGCGCTCCTGACGGCTGAGTGGTGTCTCGTCGTCGACGAGCATGTCCTCGACGATCCGCCGAATCTGTTGCTGCACCGTCTCGGGGGGCAGCAGGTTCAGTTTGGTGAGGTCGAGCCGCTCGATGAGCTGTCGGTGGACACGCGCCTTCAGCTCGTAGCGAGCCGTGTCGGGTCCCCGCGGGGCGTCGCCGTTCGTCGCGGCCACTGGCGGCGTCGCCGCCTCGGTGGGCGCCGTGCGAGAGTCGTTGCGACCGAACAGTCCCATGTCTAGGAGGCTCCCGAGAGTCGGTTGATCGGCCATGCGGCCGTGAGCAGGGACACCGACCGCTGAGAAAGGGAGGGCGTCGATGGATGGGCGGCCCCGGACAGAGCCTCGGAGAGCTGGCGCACGCTCTTGCTGAACTTCGAGCGAGGCGACGTCGTCACGACGGGCCGGCCGCTGTTGATCGAGCCTTCGACCGCCGCATAGTCACTGGGCGCCTTCCAGTACACCGGAATCCCCAGTGCCTCGCGCGCGTGCTTGACCGTGACGTCCTCGCCGGTGCCGTCACGCGTGACGATCACCTTCACCTTCTTCAGATCGAGGCCAAGGTGGCGAAACGCGGCGAGACCCGCCGCCGCCGAGCGCAGCGCGGCGACGTTGAGCGTGGTGACGAACAGCACCGTATCGGCGCCTTCCAGAGCTGCAACGGTTCCGGGATCGAGATCGTGGCGGAGATCGAGCACGACGTGATCGAAGTGCATCCGCAGAAGATCCACCGCGGCATGCACACGATCACCGAGGAGAGCG
>Ga0075426_10001976_pt1 | contig 14710 bp, 14 predicted proteins | sample SoiMethybrSBSTD5_FD_75304 | JGI IMG/M metagenome (GOLD analysis project Ga0075426, IMG submission 75304) | Bulk soil microbial communities from a Populus tree surrounding site in Tennessee, USA - Soil MetaG P. TD hybrid SBSTD5 | ecosystem: Environmental > Terrestrial > Soil > Tree plantation... | reverse complement strand
AAGTCCTACGCCGCGCACGAGGAGCTCACCGGTCACGCGGAAGCCATCCTGCGCAAGCTCGAGCTGCCGTATCGCGTCGTCACGCTCAGCACCGGTGACATGGGCTTCTCCGCCGCGAAGACCTACGATCTCGAAGTGTGGCTGCCGGCGCAGAACACCTACCGCGAGATCTCGTCGTGCTCGAACTTCGAGGCGTTCCAGGCGCGGCGCATGCAAGCGCGCTTTCGCAACGAGAAGGGCAGGCCCGAGCATGTCCATACGCTGAACGGCTCAGGACTTGCCGTCGGCCGCACGCTCGTCGCGATCCTCGAGAACTACCAGCAGGCCGACGGCTCGCTCGTCGTGCCCGCCGCATTGCGCAGCTACATGGACGGTCTGGAGCGCATTAGCGGCTGATAAAATCGGCCCTGCCGCGGAGAGATGGCAGAGTGGTCGAATGCGGCAGACTCGAAATCTGTTGTACCCATCGGGTACCGGGGGTTCGAATCCCTCTCTCTCCGCCAATCCTCTTCATCACTCGCCCGCCGCCTGACGCCGGCCGAAGAAGCGCGTCAGCACCGGCCCGACCTGCTGCAATTCGTGGCGGTGAGCCGCGGCCAGTTTGGCGAGCAGCGCATGGCCGCGCGCGGTAAGGCTTAACTCCACCTTGCGCCGGTCCGTGGTCGAGGGCCGGCGAGCGACCAGCCGCTCGGCCACCAGGCGATCGACCAGACCGACCGCGCTGTTGTGCTTGATCAGCAGCTGCCCCGCGAGCTCGTTGATGCTGAGCCGCTTGCCGGCGGGGCAGGCGCGCAGCACGAGCATCGTCTGGTAATGCTGGCCGGTGAGGCCGGTTTGCGCGGCCGCCTGCTCGCTGAAGCGCAGGAACCGGCGCAGGGCGAAGCGAAAGGCGGCGAGCTGCGCGTAATCCCGGGTACGCAGCCCGTAGCGGCGCTCGGCGCGCTGCAACTGCGCGTGTCTTACGGTGCGTGGCATGGTCGGGGGGTGTTTATTTCTATCGTAATACGATATAGTCGCGAGGCGATGCGCTTCCCGCAATGACGCAGCGCAGCACCCGCTAGCCGCACATCATTCTCCGGAGGAGGCCCCATGCCGCAGCAAACCCCATCGGCGCCGCAGCGAACCATCCCGGGTCGCTGGTGGCAGCTCATCTTCGGCATCGTCTGCATGACGATGGTCGCCAACCTGCAATACGGTTGGACGCTGTTCGTGAATCCGATCGACGCCAAGTTCCACTGGGGGCGCGCGGCGATCCAGGTCGCGTTCTCGATCTTCGTCCTGATGGAGACGTGGCTCGTGCCGATCGAGGGCTATATCGTCGATCGGTTCGGCCCGCGCCTCGTGGTCGTGGTGGGCGGCATCCTTTGCGGCATCGCGTGGTCGCTCAACTCGGTCGCGAGCTCGCTCCCCGTGCTCTACATCGCAGCGGCGATCGGCGGCGTCGGTGCCGGCGCCGTGTACGGCACCTGCGTCGGCCAGGCACTCAAGCTTTTTCCGGACCGGCGCGGTCTCGCCGCCGGGCTGACCGCGGCGGGCTTCGGCGCGGGCTCGGCGCTCACCATCATTCCGATCTCGAACGTCATCAAGAGCGGCGGCTACGAGAAGGCGTTCCTCTACTTCGGCCTGGTGCAGGGCATCGTCGTGCTGATCGTCGGCATGCTGCTCATGGATACGCGTCGCCTTACGGCCGCGGCCGCGCCGACCTATCGTCACCTCGGCCAGGGGCGGCGCGACTTCCGGCCGCTCGAGATGCTGCGCTACCCGGTGTTCTGGGTCATGTACGTGATGTTCGTGCTGGTCGCCGCCGGCGGCCTGATGGCCACCGCGCAGCTCGCGCCGATCGCCAAGGACTTCAAGATCGCCGACGTGCCGGTGAGCCTCCTCGGCATCACCTTGCCCGCGCTCACCTTCGCGCTGACCATCGATCGCGTGCTGAACGGCCTGACGCGCCCGTTTTTCGGCTGGGTCTCGGACCACCTGGGGCGCGAGCTCACCATGCTGATCGCCTTTGGCTTCGAGGCGATCGGCATCATGGCGCTCTATGAGTACGGCAACGATCCGGTCCTCTTCATGATCCTGAGCGGCGTCGTGTTCTTCGCCTGGGGCGAGATCTACAGCCTCTTCCCGTCGACCTGCACCGACACCTTCGGCACGCGCTTCGCGACGACCAATGCGGGGCTGCTCTACACCGCAAAGGGCACGGCCTCGTTGCTCGTGCCGCTCGCCAACGTGCTCGTGGCCGCGAAAGGCAACTGGCACGCCGTCTTCGTCACTGCGGCCGTGATGAACGCAGCGGCGGCGCTGCTCGCCTGGTTCGTGCTGAAGCCGATGCGCGAAGCGCATGTCGCGCAGAGCGCAGCGGCGGCGCCAGCGCCGGCGGCCGCGTGATCGCATCCATTTAATCGAGGAGGATCTATGCGCAGGTTTTGGCTCGCCGCGGCGCTCGCTGGATGGCTTGCGGCGCCGGGTCTCGCGAGCGCGGAGGACACGATCACCATCGGCATGACGGTGTCGCAGACCGGGCCGCTCAACGTCGACTCGGTGGCGCAGCTGCACGGCTCGGAGTTCTGGCGCGACCAGGTGAACGCCGCCGGCGGCATCAAGGCCGGCAGCAAGCGCTACAAGGTGCGCTTCGTCACCTATGACGATCAATCGGTCGGCGGCCGCGTGCAGCAGCTCTACACGCGCCTCATCGTGCAGGACAAGGCCAATTTTCTGTTCGGGCCTTACTCCTCCGGACTGACGGCCACCGCGGCCGTAATCAGCGAGCAGTACGGCAAGATCATGCTCGTGGGCGGCGGCGCCGAGCCGAAGACCTACCAGCTCGGCAACAAGTACCTCTTCCAGTGCATCACGCAGGCGGACTACTACCTCGCGGGCGCGGTGCAGGCGCTGAAGGAAAAGAATCCGCACGCCAAGGTGGCGTTCGTCTATTCGGACGATCCGTTCTCGAAGGCGGTCGTCGCCTCCGCGCACAAGCTCGCCGAGCAGGCCGGCTTCACCATCGCGCTGGAAGAATCCTACGCGCCGAGCACCACCGACTTCAGCCCGATCATCAACAAGATCATCTCCTCGGGCGCGGACGCCTTCCTCGGCGGCGGTCACTATCCGGACGGCGCCACGCTCGCGCGTCAGCTCTACGAGCAAAAGGCCGGAATGAAATACGTGGCGATCCTGGTCGCGCCCGACAGCCCGAAGTTCGCGACGCTCGGCGATGCGGCGCTCGGCGTCATGGTGCCGTCGCAATGGGAGCCGCAGGTGAAGTACAAGCCCGACTTCGGGCCGACGCCCGAGCAGTTTGCCAAGGCAGCGTACGCGAAGACCAAGGTCGAGGCGGACTACCACACCGCATCGGGCTACATCACCGGACTCTTGCTGCAGCATGCGATCGAGCAGGCAGGATCGATCGATCCGAAGAAGGTCGCCGCGGCGCTCGAGAAGATGGACGTCACGACCTTCTTCGGCCACGACAAGTTCGCCACCGACGCGAAGAACCATGGCCTGCAGATCGGCCACCAGATGGTGCTCGCACAGTGGCAAATGAAGAACGGCAAGCTCGAGAAGGAGATCGTGTGGCCGGAGGCGGCGCGCACCGCGCCGATGCTTTACCCGCTGCCCGAGGCGCACTGAGCTAGCCCGCGCGCGGCCGCATGCTGGGCCTCGCCGCATCGCTCCTTGACGGCGTGCTGGTCGGCGCCGTCTACGGGCTCGCCGCGATGGGCATCACGTTCATCTGGGGCGTGATGGACGTCGTGAATCTCACGCACGGCGCGATGATCGTCGCCGGCATGTTCGGCGTTTATCTGCTCGTGGCGGCGACCGGCGTGCCGGCCTACACGGCGCTCCTGCCGATCCTGCTCGGCGGTTTTCTCGCCGGCGTCGCGCTCTACTGGATCGCGATCCATCGCATGATCGGCCGGCCGCCCCTGATGAGCCTGCTCTCGACGTTCTCGGTCAACCTGGTGCTGATCGGGCTTGGCACTGCGGCTTGGGGCACCGTGCTCTTCAACGTGTCGGTCTCGCTGCCCGGCTTCAGCCTCGGGCGCTACACCTTTCCGGGCACGCACATCATGGCGGCCGTGCTCACCGCCGCCATTGCCGGAGCGCTCTATCTCTTTCTCTACCGCACGCGCACCGGCAAGGCGGTGCGCGCGGTGGCAGCGAACCGCGAGGCGGCGGAGCTCGTCGGCATCCCGACCACGCGCATCCTCGCGCTCTCCTGCGGGCTCGGCGTCGCGCTCGCCGCCATCTCCGGTGCGCTCATCGCCACGCTCTTTCCCTTCACCGTCCTCTCGGGCGATGCCTATCAGCTCAAGAGCTTCGTCGTGACGGTGCTCGGCGGCATGGGCAATCCGACCGGCGCGCTCGTCGCCGGCATCGCGCTCGGCCTGCTGGAGGGTTTGATCACGCCGTTCATGCCGGTGAGCTGGACGCTCGTGATCGAGTTCGTGCTCTTCGTCATCGTGCTCATCGCCTTTCCGGGAGGATTGCTCTCCGTCGGACAGCGGCGCGCCGTGCGCTGATGCTGCGTCGTCCGTTCTTCTGGATCATCGCGGCTGCGATCGCGCTCTTCGCGCTTGCGCCGCACGGCGAGGATGTCGAGCTGCGGGAAAGCCTGCTGCTGGCTGCCGTCTACATCACGCTCGCGAGCAACCTGAACCTCATGCTCGGCTACGCCGGGTACGTGAACTTCGGCAGCATCGTGTTCTTCGGGCTCGGCGGCTACTTCTGCGTTTACTTCATGGGCAGCCTCGGCTGGGCGCTCGCGCCTTCGCTCCTCGTGGCTGGGATAGCGGTGAGCGTGGCCGCGCTCGTTTTCGGCCTCGGCATCCTGCGCCTGCGCGGCGTGCACTTCGCGCTCGCGACGATCGGCGTGAACGAGGCGGTGATGGCCTTCGTCACCAACTTCGAGCCCTGGGGCGGCTCTACCGGCATCTATCTATCGCCGGAGCTCTTCCAGCCGCTCGGCGGCCCGGCGCAAGCGCTCTGGATCATCTACTACCTGCTCGTCGCCATCATGGGCGTTTCGCTCTACTTGAGCTATTTCGTCAAGCGCTCCAAGTTCGGCCTCGGGCTCCTGTCCATCGGGCAGAACGAGGACGCCGCCGCGGTGCTCGGCGTGCCGACGCCGCGCTACAAGGCGCTTGCCTATAGCGCCTCCGCTTTCCTGCCGGCGATTGCCGGCGGGCTGTATTTCTTCAAGGGCGCGTTCGTCCAGCCCGCCGACGCGTTCGACCTGACGCTCTCTACGGAGGCGATCGTCATCACGATGCTCGGCGGCTCGGGCACGATCGTCGGCCCGGCGCTCGGCGCTTACCTTTACGAAGAGCTGCGCGGCTGGCTCCTCACTTCGGAAACATTCGCCAACTTCCAGCTCGTGGTCGCCGGCGTGCTGCTGCTGCTCATCGTGCAATTCGCACCCGACGGGCTGATGGGCTTCTTCTATCGCCGCTGGCCGCGCCTGCGGCGCTGGCTCGAATGACGGCGCTCCTCGAAGTGGACAATCTCGGCAAGCGCTTCGGCGGCCTGCACGCCGTCGCGGCGCTCAGCTTCACGGTCGGCGAGGGCGAAATCCTTGGGCTCATCGGGCCGAACGGCGCCGGCAAATCGACCGTCTTCAATCTCATCAACGGTGTCTTCTCGCCCAACAGCGGGCGCGTCGCCATTCGTGGCGCCGACATTACCGGCGCGGCGCCCTACCGCGTCGCACGCCTCGGCCTCGCGCGCACGCACCAGATCGTGCAGCCCTTCGCCGGCATGACGGTGCTCGACAATTGCACCGTCGGCGCGTGCTTCGGCCGTGAGGATCTGTCGCTCGCGCGAGCGCGCGAGGCGGCGCGCGAAGCGATCGCGCTCGTCGGACTCGAGAACCGGCTCGACGCACCGGCGCTCGAGCTCACCATCGCCGGCAAGAAGCGCCTCGAGCTTGCGCGCGCACTCGCCGCCCGGCCGGCGCTCCTGATGCTCGATGAGGTCCTCGCCGGCTTGAATCCCACGGAAGTGGCGCGCATGGTGGAGATCCTGCGCGCCATCCGCGCTCGCGGCGTCTCGATTCTCATGATCGAGCACCTGATGCAGGCGATCATGAGCCTCTCGGACCGCATCGTGGTGCTCAACTCCGGCCGCAAGCTGAGCGAGGGTCCGCCCGCGCAAGTGGCGCACGATCCCGCCGTCATCGAGGCTTATCTCGGCGATCCGGGAATGGTGCAGCGCCGGCCGTCATGATCCAAGCGCCCCGCGAACCGCTGCTGCGCGTAGAAGCGCTCGAAGCCGGCTACGGCGAAGTGCAGGTGCTCTGGGGCATTACGCTTGCCGCCGAGCGCGGCCAGCTCACCACGATCGTTGGCGCGAATGGCGTCGGCAAGACGACGACGCTACGCGCGATCGCCGGCAGCATTCGTCCCTGGGGCGGACGCGTGCTCTTCCAGGGCGAGGACGTGACGCGGCTTGCGCCGCACGACAAGGCGGCGCGCGGCCTCGTCCTCGTGCCCGAGGGCCGGCAGCTTTTCAACACGATGACGGTGGAAGAGAACCTGCAAATGGGCGCCTATACGCGCCGTGCTCTGCGCGGCTATAACGAGCGGCTGGAGCACGTTTACGCGCTTTTCCCGCGCCTGAAGGAGCGGCGCTTCCAGCGCGCGGGCACGTTCTCCGGTGGTGAGCAGCAGATGCTCGCCATCGCGCGTGGCCTGATGGCCGACCCACAGCTCGTGATCATCGATGAGCTCTCGCTCGGCCTCGCACCGCTTATCGTGCACGAGCTCTTCGCCAAGTTGGAAGCACTCAAGCGCGAAGGGCTCACGATCGTACTCGTCGAGCAGAACGTGCACCTCGCGTTCTCGCTCAGCGATTACGCCTACGTCATCGCCGAGGGACGGCTCTTCACCGAAGGCGCGCCCGCCGCGCTCGAGTCGCGGCCCGAGATCCGCCGCGCCTATCTCGGCCTTTGAGCGGCTATTGCACCTTCTCCGCCGGAGCTTGCTCTTCGGCACGACAAGGAAACTTCTCCTGCAGGCCGTGCATCAGCGCCAAGGCTAGAACGTTGAGCGGGTAGTCCTGCACGCTGGCGTATTCGCCTTTCTTTCGCTGGTATTCCTGCAGCGCAATCTTCGCGTAGCCGCGGCCATCGAGCTTCGCATCGGAAGGCGGGCAATAGATGGACCGTGCTTCGCCGATATCTTTCGCGCCGCCCGCCCAGCGGTAGGCGGCTGCTGCGCCTGTCAGATAAGTGATGAACTCGCCTCTACCGGCGCGTGATTGTTGATCGAGCATCTGCGCCGCCTTTTCCAGGTTGCCGCTCGCCGAAGCCGCATTGGCGACGAGCAGCATCGATCCAGCAACCGCAAACAGCCTGCTGATTAATTGCTTCATGTGCCTCCCGGTTTGCGACATCCAAAATATGCGCTACGGGAACCGCGGCGGCGACGCGAACTGCAGCTGAAACTGGGATTAGTGACCGAATTTACGTCGCCTTAGCCCGACATGAGTGAAATGAACAACAGTCAGCGGCGCAAAAACCAGAGCACGAGCGATAACACCACCGAGATGATGAGGCAGGTGACGATCGGAAAATAAAATCCGCCGCTCTCCGTCTCGATGCGGATATCGCCGGGCAGGCGGCCGAGACCGAGCTTGCTGATCCACGGCCAGGCGACACCGACCGCGATGAGCAGCGCGCCGAGGACGATGAGCGCTCGCTGCATGCTCAGTTCGAGATGAGGCCGAGCATCAGCGAATTCGCGCGCTTCACATAGCCGGCGGGATCGTCAAGCTGTCCGCCCTCGGCGAGGAGCGCCTGATCGTAGAGCAGCGCCGCCCAGTCGGCGAAGCGCTCCTCCCCGGGCTTGAGCCGCGTGACGATCGCGTGCGTCGGATTGATCTCGAGGATCGGCGCCGCGGCCGGCACTTTCTGGCCGGCGGAGCGCAGGATGCGCGCCAGGTTGCCGCCGATGTCGTGCTCATCGGCGATAAGACACGACGGCGACTCGGTGAGCCGGCGCGAGAGTCGCACGTCCTTCACCTTGTCGCCCAGCGCGCTCTTCAGCGCCTTGAGAAGGTCCTTGTGCTCGCCGACCTGCCAGTCGGGTTCCTTCTCGCTCGCCGCGATGGCGGAGAGATCGACATCGCCCCGCGCCACTGAGGCGAGGCGCTTGCCTTCATACTCGGCGAGGTTCGCGACCAGCCACTCGTCGACGCGATCGTAGAGCAGCAGCACTTCGACGCCGCGCTTGCGAAAGATCTCGAGGTGCGGGCTGTTCTTCGCCGCGAGGTAGGTCTCGGCGGTGACGTAGTAGATCTTTTCCTGGCCGGGCTTCATGCGGCCGACGTAATCGGCGAGCGACACGCGCTGCTCCTCGCTCTCGCCGTGCGTGCTCGCGAAGCGCAAGAGCTTCGCCAGCCGCTCGCGGTTTGCCTGGTCTTCGCCCACCCCTTCCTTCAGCACGCGGCCGAACTCGCGCCAGAAGGTCGCGTACTTGTCCGGCTCGTTCGCGGCGAGGTCTGCGAGCAGGTCGAGCACGCGCTTCGTGCAGCCGGCGCGGATTGCGTCGACGTCGCGGCTCTGCTGCAGGAGCTCGCGCGAGATGTTGAGCGGCAGGTCGTTCGAATCGACGACGCCGCGCACGAAGCGCAGGTAGGCGGGCAGGAGCTGCTGCGCGTCGTCCATGATGAACACGCGCCGCACGTAGAGCTTGAGCCCATGGCGCTGCTCGCGGTTCCAGAGGTCAAGCGGCGCGTGCGCCGGGATGTAGAGAAGCTGGATGTATTCCTGCCGGCCCTCCACTCGATTGTGTGTCCAGGCGAGCGGCGGCTCGAAGTCGTGCGCAATATGCTTGTAGAACTCGGTGTACTGCTCCTCGGTGATTTCCTGCTTGGGCCGCGCCCACAAGGCACTTGCCTGGTTCACAGTGTCGCTACCCATGAGTATCGGGATGGCGATGTGGTCCGAGTACTTGCGGATGATCGCCTTCAGCCGCCAGTCTTCGAGCAGCTCGTCTTCGCCTTCGCGCAGGTGCAGGATCACGTCGGTGCCGCGGCTCGTCTTCTCCGTGCGCTCGATCGAATATTGACCCGCCGCCTTTGCCATGTCGCATTCCCAGCGCACGGCTTCGCTCGCCGGCAGGCCGGCGCGTCGCGTAACGAGTGTCACCCGGTCGGCGACAATGAACGCTGAGTAAAAGCCGACCCCGAATTGCCCGATCAGCCGGGCGTCCTTCGCTTGGTCGCCGGTCAGCGACTGGAAGAACTCGCGTGTGCCTGATTTGGCGATGGTGCCGATGTTCTGGATCACTTCGTCGCGCGACATGCCGATGCCGTTGTCCGACACGGTGATGGTGCGTGCGCTTTTATCGACCGAGATGCGCACCTTCAAGTCCGGATCGGACTCGTAGAGCGCGTTATTCGCGAGCGCCGCGAAGCGCAGCTTGTCGGCCGCGTCCGACGCATTCGAGATCAGCTCGCGCAGGAAGATCTCCTTGTTCGAGTACAGGGAGTGGATCATCAGGTCGAGCAGCTGCTTCACCTCGGCCTGGAAGCCGAGCGTCTCCCGTGTCGTGCTCTCCGGCATGCCCATTGCCTCCGTAGATTTCATTTGTATTTGGGCGCCCGCATCCCGCATTTCAAGCGTCCCTAAAATCGCCCGCCCATGAGCTCCGTCCCCCTGCAAGTACAGTTCGATCCCGCGGCGGCGCGCTTCGGCGCTTCGCGCTCCCAGAAGCGCCTCGAGGACCAGCGCCTCCTCACCGGCAAGGGTCGCTATAGCGACGACCTCGACTTCCCTCGCCAGTGCTGGCTCGTGCTGGTGCGCTCGCCGCACGCCCATGCGCGCATTACCGGCATCGATCTCGCTGCCGCCAAGGCGGCACCCGGCGTGCTCGCCGCGTGGGCCATGGCGGAGCTGCGCGCCGACGGCGTCGGCCACATCCCGTTCCCGCCGCTCTTCAAGCGCGCCGACGGCTCGCCGATGAGCGCGCCGCCACGCACGCCGCTCGCGGAGGGCACCGTGTTCTACGTCGGCCAGCCGGTGGCGGCGATCGTCGCCGCCACTCGCGCGCAGGCGCAGGACGCGGCGGAGCTGGCGACGGTCGACTACGAAGACCTGCCCTGCGTAGTGGACGCGAAGGCGGCGATCGCGCCGGACGCACCGCTCGTATGGCGCGATGCGCCGGGGAATGTGGCGGCCGAAGCCGAGTACGGCGATCGTGCCGCCGTCGAAGCGGCGATGGGCCGCGCCGCGCATGTCACCGAGCTCGAGCTGCACAACCAGCGGCTCATCGCGATGGCGCTCGAGCCCCGCGCCTGCATCGGCGTGGCGGAGAACGGTCGCACGACGCTCTTTACGCAGAACCAGACGCCCACCGGCGCGCGCGAGCTGCTCGGGGCCGTGTTTCGCGCGAAGGCGGAGGACTTTCGCATCGTCGTCGGCGACATCGGCGGCGGCTTCGGCATGAAGACGGGGCTCACGCCCGAAGACGCGCTCGTCTGCTACGCCGCGCGCAAGCTCGGCCGCCCGGTGAAGTGGCGCGCGGAGCGCGGCGAAGACTTCCTCGCCGCGCACATGGGGCGCGACCAGTGGAACCGCGCGCGCCTGGCGCTGGATGCGCAGGGCCGCATCCTCGCGCTCGATGTCGATACGCTCGGCAACATCGGCGCCGTGCCGGTGGGCTCCTCGGCCATCATCCCGCTCTCGCTCGGCCCCAAGGTGCAGACCACCGTGTACCACGTGCCGCATGTGCACTACCGCGTGCGCGCCGTGCTCACGCACACCATGGCGACCGGTGCCTATCGCGGCGCCGGCAGGCCGGAGGCGAATTTCCTGATGGAGCGCCTGATCGACAAGGCGGCGCGCGAGATGCGGCTTGACCCGGCCGAGATCCGGCGGCGGAACTTCATCCGACCCGAGCAGTTTCCGTATCGTACGCACCTGGGCGATACCTACGACGGCGGCAACTTCGCCGCCGTGCTGGACAAGCTGCTGGCGCATGCCGACTGGGCGGGCTTCCCCGCGCGGCGCGAGCAAGCGGCCCGCGCCGGCAAGCTGCGCGGTCGCGGGCTATCGGTGTATCTGGAGTGGACCGGCGCGCTCCCCACCGAAACGGTGGATATCGAAGTCAACCCAAATGGGGAGATAACCGTTTTCTCGGGTACGCAGGCGATGGGGCAGGGGCTCGAGACCTCCTATACGCAGCTCGTAACGGAGGTGCTCGGCGTGCCGGCGGAGAAGGTGAAGATCGTGCAGGGCGACACGGATCGCGCCAACGGCGTCGGCAGCGTCGGCTCGCGCTCGGCGTTCGTCGGTGGCTCGGCGGTGATGGCGGCGGGCCGGCGCGTGATCAGCGAAGGAAAGGCGCTCGCGGCCGATCAGCTGGAAGCAGCGGCCGCAGATATCGAGTACCGCGACGGCCGCTTTCGCATCGCCGGCACCGATCGCGTCATCGCGCTCGGTGAGCTCGCCGCGCGTCAGGAAAGACGCGTGCTGCGGGTGAGCGCCACGGAGACGCCATCGACGCCGTCATGGCCCAATGGCGCGCAGGCATGCGAGGTGCAGATCGACCGTGAGACGGGCGAGGTCAAGGTCGTCAGCTTGGCGAGTTGCGACGACGTCGGTCGCATCATCAACCACATGATCGTGGAGGGGCAGGTGCACGGCGGCGTGGCGCAAGGCATCGGGCAGGCGCTCTACGAAGAGGTGCGCTACGACGCCGAGAGCGGCCAGCTCGTCAGCGGCTCGCTCATGGATTACTGCGTGCCACGGGCAGCCGATGTGCCGATGATGCGCGCGAGCTTCGACGAGAGCCTGCCGTGCAAGACCAATTTGCTGGGCGTCAAAGGCTGCGGCGAGCTCGGCACTATCGGCGCCGTGCCCGCGGTGGTGCACGCGGTGCTCGATGCGCTCGGCGTCGCACACCTCGACATGCCGCTCACCGCGCACAAGGTCTGGCGTGCGCTCCACGATCGCGCGGGCTGACCGACGCGCGCTCGCGTACGGGCTCGCGGCCTCGCTCGCCCTGCATGGCGCCGTGCTCGCGCTTCGGGTCGCGACCGTGAGCGATGCACCGTCGTCGTCGCCCCAGCTCGTCGTGCGCGTGACACCGGTCGAAGCTGCGCAGTCCGCGCTGCCGGCGGCCAAGCAGCGCATCGCCCGGCGCGAGCAACGCGCGGCGCCTGTGCCGGCGCCGGAGGAGCCGCCGGTCGCCGAAGCGGTGTGGATTGCGCGGCACCGCCAGCGGCTGATCAGTGCGGCGGCACGCTACAAGCGCTATCCGCAGGAGGCGCTCGACGCCGGCGCCGAGGGTGAAGTCGTGGTGCGCATCGCATATGCGAGCGACGGCTCAGCGGACGTCCGGCTCGGCGCGAGCTCGGGTGAGCCGGTCCTGGACGAGCAGGCGCTCGTCGCGTTCAGGAATGCGGCGCCACAGGTAGCCGTGCCGCTCGCGCTGCGCGGCCGCGAGTTCGAGTTCGCGGTGCGGGCGATTTACAGCCGCGACTAGAACGTTGGCGGATCGAGGCGCCGGGCGCCGCTGAAGCGCGCGCGCCAGTACGGCTTGTCGAGGCTTTCGACGCGCACACGCTGCCCCCGCCGTGGCGCGTGCACGAAGTCGCCGTCCCCGAGGTAGATGCCAACGTGCGAGAAGGGCCGATTGCGCGTGTTGTAGAACACGAGATCCCCGGGCTGCAGGTCGGCGCGGCGTACCGCCCGGCCGAGATGGCGCTGCGCTTCGGTCCCCCGCGGCAAGGCGACGCCCCAGGCGCGTTCGTAGACGTGTGCCACGAGTCCACTGCAATCGAACCCGGTGTCGGGAGAACTACCGCCGTAGTGGTAACGCACGCCTACGGTGAAGAGCGCCTGCTCCGCCGCGGCGAGGCGGTACTCGTTCGCGCTCTCGGCCGCTGCCGGCTCGGCGGTGAGCAGCAAGAAAGCCATGAGGAGCGCGTATCTCATAATGGGCGCCGGTAGACCGCGCGCAGCTTCGCGCGTTGTGGAAGAAAGATGAATCGACGCACCCTGATCCGATTTGCTGTGCTCGCGCCCTTGGCGAGCGTCGCGCGCGCGCAGAACGCGTTGGAAATCATCGCCCTGCGCTACCGCACGGCCGAGCAGATCCTGCCCAGCCTGCGCCCGCTGCTAGAGCCGGGCGGCACGATCTCCGGGCAGGGGAGCCAGCTCTTTGTGCGTACAAGCCCGGCGAATCTCTCGGATTTGCGCCTCGCGCTGGAGGTGCTCGACACGCCGCAGCGGCGGCTATTGATTTCCGTGCGCTTCGATGACGAGCGCGACACCGCGCGGCGCTCGCTCGGTGCTAGTGGCCGCATCGGCAATGGCGACTCGCAGGTGGAAATCCGCGGAGCCGATCGCCAGTCTTCGGCTACCGAGCGGGTCGACCAACGCATACAAGCGACCGACGGCATGCGCGCGCTCATCTACACCGGTCAGTCACGACCGCTAAGGCAGCGGCAGTTCATCCAGACGCCGGGCGGCGTCGTATCGCAGGAAGTCACCGTGGTGCAGGAGCAGACGAGCGGGTTCGAAGTCATCCCACGGCTCGTGGGAAACACGGTGCAGGTCGAGGTCGTCCAGCAGCGCCAGGGGAGCAGCGACTATCAGCGCGCCGCGACGACGGCGAGCGGCCGGCTTGGCGAATGGTTCCCGCTTGGCGACGTGGCGAGCACGGCAGCGCGCGACGATCGCGCTATCGCGAGCGCCAAGTCGAGCTCGGGCGGCGAAACGCGTCGGGTATGGATCCGGGTCGATGAACTCCCTTGAGCAGTGCTTCGCGACCGAGGGCGCGCTCGCGCAGGCGATCCCCGGCTATCGCGAGCGGCGCGACCAGGTAGCGATGGCGCAGGCGATCGGCGATGCAATCGAGGCGACCGGCGTGCTCGTGGCCGAAGCCGGCACCGGTACCGGGAAGACCTTCGCCTATCTCGTGCCGGCGCTTCTGGCGGGCGGCAAGGTGATCGTGTCGACCGGCACCAAGACGCTGCAGGACCAGCTCTTCGATCGCGACCTGCCGGCAGTCCGCGCCGCTCTCGCCTCGGGCGCGAGCGCGGCGCTTCTCAAGGGGCGCGCGAACTATGTGTGCCTCTACCGCCTGCGACGCGCCGTGGCCGAACATCGCGGCGCGACACCGGAGGAGCAGGTGCAGCTTCGGCGCATCGAGCGCTTTGCGGCAACCTCCGTCACCGGCGATCGCGCCGATCTCGCCGACGTGCCGGAGGACGCGCCGATCTGGTCGCAGGCTACTTCCACGCGCGACAACTGCCTCGGGCAGGGTTGCCCCGACTACGCCGACTGCTTCGTGATGCGCGCGCGGCGTAATGCGCTCGCTGCCGACGTCGTGGTGATCAACCACCACCTGTTCTTCGCCGACGTGGTCCTCCGGGACGAAGGTGTCGCCGAGCTGCTGCCCGCGTGCAACACGCTCATCTTCGATGAAGCGCACCAGCTGCCGGAAACCGCGCGCCTTTTCTTCGGCGACAGCCTCTCCACGGCGCAGCTGCTCGAGCTCTCGCGCGACGCGCGCGCCGAGTTGCGCGCGGCCGGCGGCGCGTCGCCCGAGCTCGAAGCGCTCGCGAACCGCCTCGAGCGCGCTACGCGCGACCTGCGGCTCGCGCTCGGCGAAATGCCGATCCGCCTCGCCTGGCCGCAGGCGCTGCGCGTAGCCGGCTTTCCCGAAGCGCTCGTAAAGATTCGCGCGGCGCTTAAAGTGCT
>Ga0075426_10001975_pt1 | contig 14713 bp, 16 predicted proteins | sample SoiMethybrSBSTD5_FD_75304 | JGI IMG/M metagenome (GOLD analysis project Ga0075426, IMG submission 75304) | Bulk soil microbial communities from a Populus tree surrounding site in Tennessee, USA - Soil MetaG P. TD hybrid SBSTD5 | ecosystem: Environmental > Terrestrial > Soil > Tree plantation... | reverse complement strand
TTAACCGGCCCGTGGCATTATTTTGGCGTGCGTAAACAGTCTCAGTCAGTAGGCGTCCTCGTCGTCGAGGATGAATCTCTCGTTAGAGTGGTTGTCCTTGAAGCCATCGAGGCGGCCGGATTCAAAGCGTATGCGGCGGCCAACGCCGACGAAGCGATTAGCGTTCTTGAGCGGCAAAGCAATATCGGCATCGTGTTCACCGATATTAATATGCCGGGCTCGATGGACGGCATAAGGCTCGCCCATTGCGTTCGCGACCGATGGCCGCCCGTGCGATTTATCGTCACGTCGGCGCTATCGAAATTTCGCGACGCCGAACTGCCGCGCGGAAGTATGTTCGTGGGCAAACCTTATTCGGTCGAGCAAATCGTCCACAAAATTGAAAAAATGTCCGGGGCAGTTGCCGAGTTGGAGCCGTTGAATAAGACGGCGGATTCTGCGGTATTTGGATAGGACAAGCGTTCTGTCGCATTTCCGACAGACGAGTTCCATGAGCAGCAATAGCCTAAATTTATCGGGGTGCGGCGATCTCGGGGGTCGCCAATGGCTATTTATCGGCTGCTGCGCGAAGACATTTCGTTCGATCCTGAAACGATCGAGGCGATGCATTCCGCCTACGAGCAAGTTTGCGCCGAACTTGGGCTGACGCTCAAAAACGACCGCGCTACCGAACTGGTCGCTTTGAAAATTATCGACGCGGCCAAAGCGGGCGAACGCAATCCGGCAGCAATGCGCCTAAGCGCGATTTTTGCACTGGGGCTCATGCGGGACGATCCGCCGGGCTGATGAGTCGGCGCGCATAAAGATTCTCATCGCAAATCAGCCATCTCGTATAGCGGCCGGATTTCGATCTCGCTCGGTCCCGACATGGGATTGGGGCAGCGCTTCACCCAGGCGATCGCCTCATCCATGTCCTTGACCTCCCACAGCCAGAAGCCGGCGACCAGCTCGCGGGTCTCGGCGAAAGGCCCGTCGATGACCGTACGGCGGGGACCATCGAACGCAATACGCTTGCCCTGCGAGGAGGGCTTGAGGCCGTCGGCGACGAGCATGATGCCGGCTTTGACCAGCTCCTCATTAAATTTTCCCATCGTCTCAAGCGCCGCAAGCGCCTCGGTCGTGGGGCGAAAGCCCTTTTCGCTGTCCTCGGTAGCCTTCACGAGCACCATCACACGCATCGTCTGTCTCCTTGTTTGAGCCGGCCTCATCGGCCCGGCATCGGAACGGCGAACGGGTTTTCGGAAATCGACATCGTCCGGCAAATTTTTTTCGACGGTTGAGGCGCGAATGGCCGCCTCCAGCCCGGGTAGATTCAGAGCCGCGAGAAGATGGCGGACGGGGTGGGATTCGAACCCACGAAAGGCTTTCACCTTTGGCGGTTTTCAAGACCGCTGCCTTCAACCACTCGGCCACCCGTCCGCGCCGAGCAATGCGAGATCAAGGCAGCGAATGCAAGCCGAGCGCGCGCCATTAACCAAGATCAGAAACGAGCCCAATTTCCGCCCCAGTCGAGAGGCCCTTTAACTCTAGAAATGCGGTAAACTCCGGGTCCATCGCCCGGAAGTTTTCGGGAGCGGAACAGTGCGCGGGCGCCCCATCGGGCGCCGCCGTGATTGGCTTTCGCGGGACGTAAGGCGTCGGTCGGGGATGATGAGGCGTCGGGGGAGCGAAGCTGAACTTTGCGCGCGGCGCGCGCCGGCGCGGCCCATTCGCCTTTCGCTCGCGGCGCTCGCCTGTCTTTTCCTCGCCAATTGCGCTTCCTCCGACCAGTTCGCCCGCCAGGTCGATCCGCGTTACGGCGTCGCCTCGAGCCCGCGCGTGGTCGAGGAGGGCCAGCCGATCCCCAAGGGCGGCGGCACCTATCGCGTCGGCAAGCCCTATCAAGTCGCCGGCCGCATGTACGTGCCCGAGCACGATCCGGCCTATCGCGCCGAGGGCATGGCCTCCTGGTACGGCTCGGATTTCCACGGCCGGCTGACGGCGAACGGCGAGGTCTACGACAAGGACGGAATTTCCGCCGCGCATCCGACCCTGCCGATGCCGAGCTACGCGCGGGTGACCAATCTTTCCAACGGCCGCTCGATCGTCGTGCGCGTCAACGATCGCGGGCCCTACGCCAAGGACCGCGTCATTGATCTGTCGTCGAAGACGGCGGAGCTCCTCGGCTACAAGGGCCACGGCGTCGCCCGCGTGCGCGTCGAATATGTCGGGCCGGCGCCGCTCGAAGGCACCGACGACCGCAAGCTGATGGCGACGCTGCGCCATGACGGGCAGCCGGCGCCCGCGCCGTCCGCGGTTCTGTTGGCGTCGAATTCGCCCTACGTGCCGCTGCCGCAGAGCGCCCAGGCCGGCTACGCCCGGCGCGGTGCATTCGTGCCGGTCCCGCCCGAGCGACCGTTCGAGCTCGGCGATCCCGCGCCGCGTCCCGCCGTGAACGAGACGCCGCGGCAAACCGCCGCCCGCGGCTCGCCGTGGCAGGCGTCGGGCCTGGCGAGTGCGCCGCCGGTGAGCGCTTCGAGCTACGCCGCCGGCTTCGTTTCCGGCCGCGGGCTTTACTGAGAGCCTCGCCAATTTCCTGGGGTTGTCATGGCCGGGTTTATCCCGGCCATCCACGTCTTTGCCAAAAAAAGGAAGGCGTGGATGCCCGGCACAAGGCCGGGCATGACAATATTGAAAGTCGTTGATTGCAGGCCGGACCGCTTGGTAAGCAAGCGCGGGCGTGACACCACGGTTGCAAGACAGGAGTTTTCCTTGCGGATTTTTCCCCATGCGGAGCGCCCCATGCCGCTTCGGTGGCTAGTTGAACTATTCGCCATAACCGCATTGATTTTGCTGCCAAATTTCGCCAGCGCCCAGCATGGGCAAGCGTCCGCGCCGCCCAACATCAGCGCCTCCCACGCGATCTTGATCGATTACGAAAACGGCAGCTTCCTCTACGAGAAGGCGGCCGACACGCCCTATCCGCCGGCGAGCCTCACCAAGCTCATGACCATGGAGCTCGTCTTCCAGGCGCTCGATGAGCGCCGCCTCAGCCTCGACGAGCCGGTCCTGATCAGCCCCAATGCCTGGAAGCGCGGCGGCGCGCCCTCGCACGGCTCGACCATGTTCGCCTCGATCAACAGCCGCGTGAAGGTCGAGGACCTGATCCAGGGCGTCGTGGTCGTCTCCGGCAACGACGCCGCCATCGCCTTCGCGGAGGCGCTCGACGGCAACGAGATGGGCTTCGCCGAGCACATGAACCAGCGCGCGCAGGAGCTCGGCCTGAAGAGCGCCAACTTCAAGAACGCGACCGGCTATTACGATCCCGACCACAAGATTTCGGTGCGCGATCTCGCCCGCCTCGCGGCCCACATCATCCGCGAATATCCCGACTATTTTCCCTATTACAGCCAACGCGATTTCACCTGGAACAAGATCAAGCAGCAGAACCGCAACCCGCTTCTGGAGCTGAACATCGGCGCCGACGGCATGAAGACCGGCTACGTCAAGGAGTCGGGCTATGGCCTGGTCGGCACCGCCGTGCAGAACGAGATCCGGCTGATCGTGGTGGTGAACGGCTCGCCCAGCATCAAGGAGCGCGGCGAGGACGCGCGCAAGCTCCTGGAGTGGGGCTTCAAGAATTTCGACCCGCGCCCCTTGGTGAAGGAGGGGGCGGTGGTGGCCGAGGCCTCGGTGTTCGGCGGCGATCGCACCCGCGTTCCGCTCGTCACCAAGCAGGCGCTGCGCGTGTTCCTGCCGAAGGGCGGCAGCGACCGCATGCTGGTGCGCGCGGTCTATACCGGCCCGTTGCGCGCGCCGATCTCCAAGGGCAGCGAGATCGCGCGGCTGAAAGCCTGGCGCGGCGACCGCCTGGTGCTCGATTCACCGCTCTATGCCGGCGAGGAGGTGGGCCGAGGCGGCCTCTTTCGCCGGGCGATGGATGGGGTCTATGAACTGACCGTCGACCTTGTCCGATCGGCCTTTTCCAAGCTCAAGCGGACCTGACATGCGATCCATGACCACGACCGGGCGGTTCATCACGTTCGAAGGCGGCGAGGGCGCCGGCAAGACGACGCAGGCGCGCCGGCTCGCCGAGCGGCTGCGCATGCTCGGCCGCGACGTGGTCGAAACGCGCGAGCCGGGCGGCTCGCCGGGCGCCGAGGCCATGCGCGTGATCTTGTTGAAGGGCATCGCCAAGCCGCTCGGCACCGAGGCCGAGGCGATGCTGTTCGCCGCCGCGCGCGACGATCACATGGTGACGACGATCCGGCCGGCGCTCGCGCGCGGGGCGTGGGTGCTGTGCGACCGTTTCATCGACTCGACGCGAGTCTATCAGGGCGCGCTCGGCAACGTCGACCCTAGGCTGATCCGCGAGCTCGAGCGCGTCGTCGTCGGCGCCGACATGCCGGACCTCACTTTCGTGCTCGACGTGCCGCCGGAAACGGGCCTCGCGCGCGTGCAGGCGCGAGGCGAGGAGACGAACCGCTTCGAGGAGGAGAACCTTCAGTTCCATCGCGAGCTGCGCGCGGCCTATCGCGAGATCGCCGAGGGCGAGCCCGATCGCTGCGTGCTGATCGAGGCGAGCCAAAGCCCGGACGTGGTCGCGGTCCACATCTGGATGGCGGTGCAGGAGCGCCTGTTGCGCCCGCTGCGCGCGGGACAAGCGCCGCGAGCGGCCGGGTGAGCGAGCGCGAAGAGGGCGACCGGCTCGCCGGCAGCCCGCATCCCCGCGCGCAGACGAAATTCTTCGGCCACGCCGCCGCCGAGGCCGAGGTGCTCTCGGCGTGGAATCGCGGCCGCCTGCCGCACGCGCTTCTGCTCGGCGGCCCGGAGGGCATCGGCAAGGCGACGCTCGCCTATCGCATCGCGCGCTTTTTGCTCTCCGCGCCGAAACAAGGCGCCAAAAGCCTGGAAATTCCCGCCGATCATCGCGCGAGCCGCCAGGTCGCGGCCCTGTCGCACCCCGATCTCGTGGTGCTGAGAAGGATCGCGAGCGAGGAGGGCAAGAAGCCGCCGAGCGAAATTCCGGTCGACGAGGTGCGCCGGGCGATCGCCTTCTTCGGCTCGACCGCCGCGATGGGCGGCTGGCGCGTCGCCATCGTCGATTCCGTCGACGAATTGAACGCCAACGGCACCAACGCACTCTTGAAGGTGCTGGAGGAGCCGCCGCCGCGCTCGCTGTTTTTGCTGATCTCGCACACCCCCGGGCGATTGATCGCCACGATCCGCTCGCGCTGCCAGAAGCTTTCGCTGCGCCCGCTCGCCGAGGCCGACATCGTCCAGGCGGTCGAATCGATCGCCGACGAAATTCCCGATCTCCCGCGCGGACAAATCAAGCAAGCGGCCGCCGCCGCCGGCGGCAGCGTGCGCCGCGCGCTTGCGCTCCTGCTCGGCGAGGGGCTCGAGGTGCGCGGCCTCACCGAGGACATGCTGGCGAAGCTGCCCGCGGTCGACGGCGAGGCGCTGCACAAGCTCGGCGACAAGCTCTATGGCGGCGATTCACTCTACGTCTTTGCCGAAACCGTCGAGGATTGGCTCGCACGGGCGGCGACGAACGAGGGCGCGGCGCCTGCGCGCCTTGCGCGCTTTGCCAAGACATGGGAAAACGTGCGCCGCGCCGCGGTCGAGACGGATGTTTACAACCTCGATCGCAAGCCGCTGGTATTTCAGGTCTTTTCCATGTTGGCCGAGGCAACGCGCTAATCAGACGCGCGACGCGCTCCGGAGGTTTCGACCATGGCGGCCAAGAAGAAAAAAAAGAAACCGCGCGCCGCGCGGCCGGCCGCCAAAAAGCGTAGCGCCGGAAAGCCGCGCACGAAAAAACCCTCCGCGAAGAAGGCGGCGGCAAAGCCGCCCGCAAAAAAATCACCGGCCGAGAAGCCGGCCGTCGGCGGCCGCTATTATCTGACCACCGCGATTTCCTATCCCAACGGCGCGCCGCATATCGGCCACGCCTATGAGGCGATCGCCACCGACGCGATCGCGCGTTTTGCGCGGCTCGACGGAAACGACGTCTTCTTCCTCACCGGCGTCGACGAGCACGGGCTGAAGATGACGCAGACCGCCGCCAAGGAGGGAATTTCGCCGCGCGCGCTCGCCGACAAGAACGCCCCGCAATTCCGCGCCATGTGCGACCGGCTGAACGTCTCCTACGACCGCTTCATCCGCACCACCGAATCCGCGCATTACAAATCCTCGCAGGCGATCTGGCGCAAGATGGCGGCGGCCGGCGACATCTATCTCGGCAATTATGAGGGCTGGTACTCGGTGCGCGACGAGGCGTTTTACGCCGAATCCGAAACGCGGGTGGAAGAGGGCGTGCGCCTCGGCCCGCAGGGCACGCCGGTGGAGTGGACGAAGGAAAAGACGTTTTTCTTCAAGCTTTCCGCCTATCAGCAGAAGCTGCTCGCGCATTACGACGCGCATCCCGATTTCATTTTGCCGGAGACGCGCCGGAACGAGGTGGTGAGCTTCGTCAAGGCGGGGCTGCAGGATCTGTCGGTCTCGCGCACCTCGCTCAGCTGGGGCGTGCCGGTGCCCGACGCGCCGGGCCACGTGATGTATGTCTGGGTCGACGCGCTCACCAACTACATCACCGGCGTCGGCTATCCCGACGAGAAATCGGCGGCCTTTCGCCGCTACTGGCCCGCCGATCTGCACGTCATCGGCAAGGACATCGTGCGCTTCCACGCCGTCTACTGGCCGGCATTTCTCATGTCGGCGGGGATCGCGCTGCCCAAGCGCGTCCACGGCCACGGATTTTTATTCAATCGCGGCGAGAAGATGTCGAAGTCGGTCGGCAACGTGGTCGATCCGTTCGCGCTCGCCGACGCCTACGGCGTGGATGCGCTGCGCTATTTTTTCCTGCGCGAGGTGCCGTTCGGCCAGGACGGCCATTACAGCCACGAGGCGATCGTCGCCCGCACCAACGCGGATCTGGCCAACGACCTCGGCAATCTTGCGCAGCGCTCGCTCACGATGATCGCGAAGAACTGCGCGGGCAGGGTGCCGGCGCCGGGCAAATTATCGCCCGCCGACGAGGCGATCCTCGCCGCCGCCGACGGCATCGTCGGCAAGGCGCGCGCGGCGATGAAGACGCAGCAATTGCACCTCGTGCTCGCCGCCGTGTGGGCGGTGGTGGCGGACGCCAACCGCTATTTCGCAGGCCAAGCGCCGTGGGATTTGCGCAAGCACGACCCCGCGCGCATGGCGACGGTGCTGTGGACGACCGCCGAAGTGACGCGGCAAGTCGCGATCATCTCCCAGCCCTTCGTGCCGGCGGGCGCGGCGAAGCTGCTCGATCTCCTCGCCGCGCCGAAAGCGGCGCGCGACTTCGCCCATCTCGGCAAGCAAGGGCGGCTGCAGGCGGGAGCGGCGCTGCCGGCACCACACCCGGTGTTTCCGCGCTATGTCGAGGCGGAAGAGAGTTGATGCTCGTCGACAGCCACTGCCATCTCGATTTTCCGGATTTTTCCGCCGAGCTCGACGCCGTGGTGGCGCGCGCGCGGGCCGCTGGCATCGGACGCCTGGTGACGATCTCGACGCTGGTGGGAAAATTCCCCCTGCTGCGCGCCATCGCCGAGCGCTTCGACGAGGTCTATTGCTCGGTCGGCACCCATCCGCATCACGCCGCCAAGGAGCCGAACGTGACGGCGGAGGACCTCATCGCCGCGGCCGAGCATGCCAAGGTCGTGGCGATCGGCGAGGCCGGGCTCGACTATCATTACGACAACAGCCCGCGCGACGCGCAGGAGAAGGGCTTCCGCACCCACATTCAGGCGGCGCGCGAGACCAAGCTGCCGCTGGTGATCCACGCCCGCGAAGCCGACGACGACATCGCCCGCATTCTGGAAGAAGAAAGCAAACGCGGCGGCTTTTCCTTCGTGCTGCATTGCTTCACCGGCGGCGAGGAGCTTGCGCGCCGCGGCGTCGCGCTCGGCGGCTACGTGTCGTTCTCGGGCATTCTCACCTTCAAGAATAGCGAGAGCCTGCGCAAAATCGCCGCCGGCTTGCCGGAGGACCGTATCCTGGTCGAAACCGACGCGCCGTATCTGGCGCCCAATCCCTATCGCGGCAAGCGCAACGAGCCCGCCTATGTCGCCGAGACCGCGCGCGTGCTGGCCGAGACGCGCGGCGTCTCCGCCGACGCCATCGCCAAGACCACCAGCGCGAATTTCTTCCGCCTCTTCGCCAAGGTTCCGGTTTAATGGCGCTCGCCATCACCGTCCTCGGCTGCGGCTCCTCGGGCGGCGTTCCGCGCGTAGGGCAGGGCTGGGGCGCGTGCGATCCGAAAAATCCGAAAAATCACCGCCGCCGCTGCTCGCTCCTGATCGAGAGAATCGAGGGCGCGCGCCGCACCACGGTGCTCGTCGATACTTCGCCGGATCTGCGCGAGCAGTTGCTCGACGCCGGGGTGAACCGGCTCGACGGCGTGATCTTCACCCACGAGCACGCCGACCACACCCACGGCATCGACGATCTGCGGCCGCTCGCGATCGTGCAGCGCCAGCGCATCGACACCTATCTCGACGCGCGCACATCCGAGTTTCTGCACCGCCGTTTCGGCTATTGCTTCAAGACGCCGCCCGGCAGCGAATATCCGCCGATCCTGCAGGAGCATCGCATCGAAGCGGGAAAGCCGGTGCAAATCGAAGGCGAGGGCGGCGCGATCGAGGCGCTGCCGTTCGAGTTGCGCCACGCCAACGCGCCGGCGCTGGGGCTCCGCTTCGGCGGCCTGGCCTATTCGCCCGACGTGATCGGCGTTCCCGACGAAAGTCTGTTCGCGTTGCAAAATCTCGATGTGTGGATCATCGACGCCTTGCGCGAGCGCCCGCATCCCAGCCACTTCACCGTCGAGGAGGCGCTTCAATGGGTCGCGCGCATGCGCCCGCGGCGGGCGATCCTGACCAACATGCACACCGATCTCGATTACGAAACGCTGCGCCGCGCGCTGCCGCCGGGGGTCGAGCCCGCCTATGACGGAATGCGGATCGAGGTGAGCGAATAGGCCGCGGGCGGGCGAACGGCGGCGGCTTATTTTCGGGAATGTGGCGATTATTATTGGTCGAACGCTGCTTTCAATTTGCCGTGGATCTCCTCGGTGTTTTTCGACGCGGGCCCGGCCACGACGAAAAAGGCGATTGTTTTGGTGCTATCGCAGCGAATGGCGCCGGTGTAGTTGCCGGTCTCGCCATAGACCGTTCGCCCGACGACTTCGAAGTTTTTCGTCAAGCCGGCGCCTTTCATCACGCGCGTTCCCTTGGCGAGGCAATCTTCCTGCGACAGCTTCATCTCGAGCGAGCCGATGGTCATGGCGGGCGCGTCGGCGAGGGCGGCGGTCGAAACCACAACTGCCGCCGCGGCAACGGACAATGATTTCATGATTGGTCTTCCCCATTCCGAACGAACGATCGGTTATTATAGCGCCCGCTTCGTGCTTACAAGCGGAGCCGTCAAAAGCGTGAAATGGCTTAGGCCGGAAATGGGCGACGCGTAAAATATTCCTAATCGGAGTATAATCCTAATCAGGCACCGGCAGAAACAACGGCCGCCAGGCGAGGGCTTAAAAGATCAACATCGATTTCTTCTTCGACTCGCCGTCCTTGCGATCCTTCTTCTGCTTTTTCTTCGGCTCGTCGGCTTTGTACCAAGCACATGCTTCCATGCAATTTCCGGCTTGCGCCTGGCAAGCGAGCAGATTTTCCGCACAGAAAGGCTTTCCCGTATAATTTCTGCACATACAGCCGGCCGATGCCGGGCTTGAATATGCCGACAGCGCCAAGCTTAGCAACGCGAGCGCCAAGGCCGCCGCCCCTGTATGCAATCCGCCTTCAGGACCTTCGCGCATCGGGGAATCGTCTTCCTTTTGTCGAGCGCTGAATATATTCTGTTAGGCGGACGAATGGGAGACGGGGAGTCCAATGATGAAAAAGCGGTTCGCTCGAACATTCGTCGGTATTGTTGGATTAGCCCTCATCGTGAGCGTCCTCGGCGCGAGCCCCGCGCTCGCGCAATCGACCCCGTCGAGCCCCGCCGCCGCGCCGAAGGCGATGAATGAATCTGCGCGCGAGCGGCGAAAGGCGTTGGAAGAGGAGGCCGCGCAAAGACAACGTCGCCGCGAAGCGGCGGACCAGCGGATCCTCGAAGCGGTCCAGGCGCGCGATCGCCTGCGGGCCGATTGTCGCGGGCAGGCAAAAGAGCAGGATTTGCACTTGCTGAAGCGCTTCCGCTTCATCAGACAGTGCATGGCAAGCGGGTCGCCGCGCTAAAATCTCCGCTTCTCGCCGCCGGAAGACAATGATGTTCGCGAAACTCAGCCGCCTGCTTGTCCTGGTTTTGTTGATGGGCGCCTCGCCCGCCGGCGCGCAAGTTCAAGCGCCCGAACCGAAGGCGGCGGAGCATACCGTCGCCCAAGTCGTCGAATGGGTGCGGCGCGAAGGGACGGAAGCCATCATGTCCCACGACGTGGCGCGCGTCTTCGGCTGGGGCGAGGACAATGTGTTGGTGACGCGCATGGCCTTCACCCATCCCGACAGCCACGTCAGCTATGCCTTCGATGTCGTGCGCGACCGGCCGAATATCGTCATGCTGTGGAGAAATCCGAGCGAGATGATCGTGTGGCAAATGTCGGATTCGGGCGAACTGCTGCAAACGCTGCACGCCACCAGAGCCGGCGTCGCGCCCGTCGACAACGCGCTCTACCAGCCGAAATGGCGCGAGGCGCTCAGCATCTATTTCGAGCTCGTTCCGCCGCCGCCGGCCGGCACCGGCCAATGATTGAAGCGCCAATTCATCGCGCAAGATAGGTTGCCGATTGGGGAAGGGTTCCGGTATTTCGCGTGCCAATCGAAAAAATGGATATGTCATCGCTCCCGATGACAAGAAGAAAGCGCATCCGATTGCCGATGCGCCAAGGCCCGTGAACGACGCTCATTTGGATTTATTTTCTAATTGGGCGTTATGCGATTTGCGCCGCCCTTCACGTAAACTTGCCGGATTTATTTTTTATCGTCTTCGGTGTGATGACCGCTGGTGTGCATCGAGCTGCCGGGATTCTTTGCGCACTTCGACACACAGCGCGAAGCAGCCCGGATCCCGTCGTCGTGCCAAACCCAGGCAACCGGCACATACCGATCGGGATTATCAACCTCCGCGTCGGCGTGGAAGCTGACTTGCAGTCCGGATTCGACCTGGACTCGATCGGCGGGAAGAACCTGGAAACCGCCCGTCTTCTCATCGTGCATGTGGGGCATGCAGATGCCGAGATTGTAGGCGGATAACTTTCGCAACATGTCCTGAACCTCGGGAAACTGCAGAGCGTCCTGCGCCCTGCGAAGTTCCGGCGGCAGTTCATCAGCACCTGATCGGGTGAGAGCTTCGACTGTCATGAGTGTCTCCTCCGTTTGGAACACCACCGATTTAAACCTAGGGTTGCGGCGAAGTCCATATCCAAAACGGCACGAGCATTGCGGCTAAATGCATCATCCGGGGAATGCGGGCCAGGCCGATTGCGGTCTCGACGATCCTCAAACCGGATCGCTGAACTCGAGCGAGGTCCAGTGCGGCTGCTTCTTGCCGGGCTCCGGCAGGCCTTCGGCGAGCGGCGGCGCGTTGTCGATCACGCGGTTGCGCCCCGCGCGCTTGGCCTCGTATAGGGCGCCGTCGGCCACCACCAGCGCGCCGGCGAGGCTGGTGGCGTCGTCCGGCACCACCGCGATGCCGATGCTGCAGCCCATGGCGAACGTCACGTGATCGACTTCGAAGGAAATCTCCATCGCCGCGCGGATTTGCTCGCCGAGCGAGCGCGCGACTTCGCGGCATTCGCCGCCGGGCAGGGGCAGGACCGCGACGAATTCGTCGCCGCCCACGCGCGCGAGCAACCCGCGCTCGGCGATGACGCCCGCGATCCGGCGCGCGACGGCGGCCAGCACCCGGTCGCCGACCGCGTGGCCATGGGTGTCGTTGACCGGCTTGAAGCCGTCGAGATCGATCGCCAGCACCGCCTGGCGGGAATGCTTGTCGTTGTCGTTGCGGCCGGCGAGGTGGCGTTCGAGATAGCGCCGGTTGGGCAGGCCGGTGAGCCGATCGAGATAGGCGAGGCGCTCGAACTCGGCGGTCATCGCGTTGTAGGTCCTGGAAAGATCGTGCAGCTCGGCGGCGACGAATAGCGGCAGCTTCACGCGCAGCCCCATCTTGCCGGCCTTGAGGCGAAGCGCCGCCGCCTTCAACAGGCGCACGCCGCGCAGCACGCCGAATTCGGCGACCAGCAACGCCGCCATGACCGAGGCCGCGGCCACCAGCAACAGGAACAAGAGATCGACGCGGAAGGCGCGCTCGACCGGCGCCAGCACCGCCTCGCGAGCGAGCCCGACCGCGACGATCTGACCGTTCGGAAGTTGCTTGACGCCGAAGACGCGCCGAACGCCGCTGCGGTCGGACGTCCTGACGATGGAGGCGTTGGTGCGCAGCAGTTTCTCGACGATCGCCGGCTCGTCGAAATCGCGCGAAATTTCGCCGTTGGCGAGCTTCGGCAGGTTGGCGATGACGCGGCCATTGCTGTCCAAAACGAGAAGCAGGCCATTGTACTGGGCGCGCGCGGCGTCGGCGATTTCGTTCAAGCTGCCGAGATCGGCGCCGAGGCCGACGATGAATTCGATCTGGCCCTTGGCATTCATGACCGGAAGCGTGGCGGCGATGACCGGGCGCTTGCTCAGCCTGCCGACGATGATCTCGCTGGTGGCGAAGTTCTTCGTCTTGATCGTCTGCCGGTAGTAGTCACGGTCGCTGGCGTCGAACGACTTGGTGTTGGAGGAAGTTCCGCAAATGCCCTTGCCGGCGGGATCGATGACGAACAGGCTCGTCATCCAAGATTTGTCGTTCTGGCCGAGCGTGAGATACTGCACCCAGTTGAGGAAGCCCTCGCATTCCTCGATCGAGCCGCGCAGGGCAGGCGACTCCGCGATCAACTCCAGGATATGCCGCGCCTTCATCGCAATGCCGGCCTGGACGGAAGCGGCGTCGGCGGCGAGGTCGGCGGCGTGCGCGCGCGCTTCCGCCAGCGCCTGCGCGCGGTTTGCCTGCAAGCGGCTGAAATAGAGCGCGAACATCGGCATCACCGCGATCAACACGATGAGCACGAAGAGCCAGTGCAATCGCACCCGGCCGACACGCAAATTGTTGCTCGACATACCCGTTAGCCACCCCGAACGTCCGAGACCCCGCAATGCGGGCAAACATGCCATCGTGCCTCTTTAAGAAGCGCGTCGGGAATGCTTCAAATTTGAATCGACCGGCTCATCCGCGCTTTAACCTATGTCGAGGGCCAGGATAAATGTTCCATAATATGTCTTCTGCGAATCGATCCTATGGCGTTCCGGACCGGGCCGTTTTTGCCCGGCCACGCCCCTTCGTCCCCGCGCGGGCCGGCCAGCCATGAAGGCCTCGCGCGACATCGATCGATTGATCGCCTTGATGGCGGCGCTGCGCACGCCGGCCTCCGGCTGCCCGTGGGATCTCGAGCAGACATTCGAGACCATCGCCCCCTATACAATCGAGGAAGCCTACGAGGTGGCCGACGCGATCGCGCGCGGCGACCTCGCCGGCCTCAAGGACGAACTCGGCGATCTGCTGTTGCAGGTCGTCTTTCACGCCCGCATGGCCGAGGAGCGCCAAGCCTTCGATTTCGGTGACGTGGTTTATGCGATCACCGACAAGCTCGTCCGGCGCCATCCGCACGTCTTCGGCGGCGCGCGCGACATTTCGCCCGACGAGGTCAAGTCGCTTTGGCAGAAGATCAAGGACGAGGAGCGGGCGGAGGCCGGGAAGGCGGGCGATAGCGTTCTCGGCGGCGTTCCCCTCGCCCTGCCCGCGCTCTCGCGTGCCGAAAAGCTGCAGCAAAAAGCCGCCGCCGTCGGTTTCGACTGGCCCAGCGCTTACGAGGTCAAGGCGAAGATCGAGGAGGAAATCGACGAGCTGTTCGAGGCGATGGACGATCGCGAGAAATTCGCCGAGGAATTCGGCGATCTAATGTTTGCGCTCGTTAACCTCGCCCGTCACGCCAAGGTCGATGCGGAAACGGCGCTGCGCGCCGCCAATCGCAAATTCGAGCGCCGCTTTCAGGGTATCGAGCGCGCGCTCGCATTGCGGGGCAAGACGCCGGCGCAGTCGGATCTGGCCGAAATGGACGCGCTGTGGGACGCGGCGAAAGAGGCCGAAGCGAGCGGCGAAGGCGGGCTCAAGCGGAAGTGAGGATCGCTTGCGGAAACCGCCGGCGGATCATGTCGAGCTTGGCGGAATCCACCCGCACGGTGACCATCAGCCGCCCGTCTTCGCCCATGTCGCGGCCCAGCACCTCGGCCTGGCGATGCAGCCAGCCGAGCCCGGCGCCGTCGGCCGGATCGAGCGCGAGCGACAACAGCGTTCGACTGGCCGCGAGCCGCGTCTTGATCGCTTCCAACAACGCCGCCATCCCCTCGCCGGTCAGCGCCGACGTGAGCGCCGGCCGCGCATCGAGCGCCTGCCGCGCGGCGATATTTTGCAGCCGCGCGCGCGCGTCGGCGTCGAGCAAATCGATCTTGTTCCACACCTCGATGACGCGGCGGTGATCGTCGGGATCGATGCCGAGATCGCGCAGGATGCCGGCGACGTCGCCGGCCTGCGCCATGCTGTCCTCGTGCGCGCAGTCGCGCACGTGAACGACGATATCGGCCTCGGTCACCTCCTCGAGCGTGGCGCG
>Ga0075426_10001974_pt1 | contig 14714 bp, 15 predicted proteins | sample SoiMethybrSBSTD5_FD_75304 | JGI IMG/M metagenome (GOLD analysis project Ga0075426, IMG submission 75304) | Bulk soil microbial communities from a Populus tree surrounding site in Tennessee, USA - Soil MetaG P. TD hybrid SBSTD5 | ecosystem: Environmental > Terrestrial > Soil > Tree plantation... | reverse complement strand
TTGCGCCCGCGGCTTCATCCTGGATGGGTTCCCGCGCACGGTGGTGCAGGCGCAGTGGCTGGACCGCTTCCTCGCGGGCAAGATCTTTGAAAACCAGAAGCCCTGCGATCCCCCGGTTGTGGTGCAGTTCGACGTAGATTACAATAGTCTTTTGGAAAGGCTCACGGGACGTCGTTCTTGCCCCACCTGTGGTCGCATCTACAACATCCATACCCAACCCACCCGGGTGCCGGACGTGTGCGATGTGGACGGCTCCAAGCTGGTCATGCGCAATGACGATCGCAGGGAAGTGATCGCCGAGCGCCTGAAGGCCTATGAATTACAGACCCGTCCTCTGGCTGCCTACTATCGGCGCCGGGGGCGACTGGTGCACGTGGATGGCGATCTGGACGTGGATAGCGTCACTGCCCAAATCGTCGAAGCAATTGAACGTTTTCGTAATGCCCCGGTGGGGACGGAGTCCGGGGGCGCTTAGGAATGGCAATCGTGTGCAAGTCACAGGCTGAAATCGAAAAAATGCGGCACAGCGGGCGCATTCTCCGCCAGGTGCTTAACGCGGTGCGGGACTTGGCCGTGGCCGGCGCCAGCACCATGGACCTGGAGCACGCGGCGGAAAAGAAGATCAAGGAATTAGGCGCGCGGCCGGCGTTCAAGGGATACCACGATTACCCGTGTGTACTGTGCACTTCGGTGAATCAGGAAATTGTGCATGGCATTCCGTCGCAGCGCCGGGTGCTCAAGGCGGGCGACATTGTCTCCATTGACTGCGGGGTGGTGGTGGATGGCTACTACGCGGATGCCGCTATTACGGTTCCGGTTGGGGGCGCAACCACGCCCGAGCTGCAGCGCCTGCTGGATGTGACCCGCGAATCGTTGTACCGCGGCATTGAGGCGGCCCGGCTGGGCAATTCGGTGGGTGACGTGGGCGCCGCGGTGCAGGAGTACGTTGAAGCCAACGGCTTCAGCATCGTGCGCGAATTTGTAGGCCACGGCATCGGGCGGCAACTGCACGAGGAACCGCAAGTGCCCAACTTCGGCGTGCGTGGGCATGGCGCGCGCCTGGAAGAAGGCATGGTGCTGGCCATTGAGCCCATGGTCAACGCCGGCAGGCCGGGAGCCCGCCTGCTCAGCGACAAGTGGACGGCAGTGACCGAAGATGGCAGCTACAGCGCTCATTTCGAGCACTGCGTGGCCGTCACCAGGAATGGGCCCATGATTTTGACCGAGTAAGCGCAGCGAGTGCATGCGGGCGAAAACAATCGGTACTGGGTACTGGCAAGTGTGTACTGGGTACTTATGACGAGTGTGAATGAGTAAGGAAGATGCTATTGAAGTGATGGCAACGGTGATCGAGCCGCTGCCCAACGCGATGTTTCGGGTCGAACTGGAAAACAAGCACCAGGTGCTGGCGCATGTTTCAGGCAAGATGCGGAAAAATTTTATCCGTATTCTTCCGGGTGACAAGGTGGCGGTGGAGCTTTCTCCCTACGACCTGACACGCGGCCGCATTGTGTATCGCTATAAATGAGGGGCTTGGCGAAGCGTCTGGGCCTCACGCCTTCATCCTGAGTGCAGGATCAGCGCTGCGGCGCTACGTTAAAAGTTTAATTGGGAACTGATTCTATGAAGGTACGCGCATCGGTAAAGAAAATTTGCGATAAGTGCAAGGTCATCCGCCGCAAGGGCGTGGTGCGGGTGATCTGCGAGAACTCGAAACATAAACAGAGGCAGGGTTAGCAGTTGTTGGAGGTTCGTCGTTGGTCCAGAGCCAACGGCCGACGGCTGGCAGCTAAACACCAGGAGTATTCATGGCACGCATAGCAGGCGTTGATTTACCGCGCAACAAGCACACGGCGATTGCGCTGACTTACATCTACGGCATCGGCCACTCCCGCGCGCAGAGCATCGTGGAGCAGGCCAAGGTAGAGGGAGCGAAGAAGGTGCAGGACCTGAACGAAGACGAGGTCAACCGGATTCGCCAGGTGATCGAGGGCGAGGGCGGCGTCGAGGGAGACCTGCGCAAAGACACCTCCATGCACATCAAGCGGCTGATCGAAATCGGCTCGTATCGCGGTTACCGCCATCGCCGCAACCTGCCGGTTCGGGGCCAGCGCACCCACACCAATGCGCGCACCCGCAAAGGGCCGCGCAAGGGCACGGTGGCACAGAAGAAGAAATCCGCAGCGAAGACATAAATTACAGCGAAGACATAAATTATGGCAAAACCGACTACACCCGCAAGCGGCGCCGCGGCGCCGGAGAAAAAAGGCAAGAAGAAGCAGTTCAAGCGCAAGGAACGCAAGCACGTCCCGCACGGGGTGGCGCATATCCAGGCGTCGTTCAACAACACCATCGTGACCATCTCGGACATGCAGGGCAATGTGCTCTCCTGGAAGAGTTCCGGGTCGCTGGGCTTCCGCGGATCGCGCAAGGGCACGCCCTTTGCGGCGCAGCAGGCGGCCATGAATGCCGCCAATCTGGCGCGCGATCACGGCGTGCGCAGTGTGGAAGTGCGGGTCAGCGGGCCGGGTTCGGGCCGCGAGTCGGCCATCCGCGCCCTGGCTGCCGCCGGCATCGAGGTCCGCCAGATCCGCGACGTCACGCCCATTCCGCATAACGGCTGCCGTCCGCCGAAGAGAAGGCGCGTATAACAAGATTGCTGTTGGCTACCGGCAAAGGCAAGCTGCCGGCGCCCAACGACTGAATTTCCATCGGGAAGAAGGGCCGCCATGCCTGTAAACCGATGAACAAAGGAGAAGAACATTGGCTCGCTACAAAGGACCAGTATGTCGTCTGTGCCGCCGCGAGGGCATGAAGTTGTTCCTCAAGGGGGCAAAGTGCTTCAGTGAAAAGTGTGCGATAGAAAAGCGCAACTTCGCGCCCGGGCAGCACGGCAAGGACCGTAAGGCCAAAATCGTGGGCTACGGCCTGCAATTGCGCGAGAAGCAGAAGGCGAAGCGCATCTACTTCGTCCAGGAACAACAGTTCCGCAATTATTTCGAGTTTGCCGCGCGCAAGCCCGGCGTCACCGGTGAATTGTTGCTGCAACAGCTGGAACGCCGGCTGGACAGCATCGTTTACCGCATGGGATTTGCGGTGGCCCGGCGGCAGGCGCGGCAGTTCGTGCGCCACGGTCACGTCGAAGTGAATGGCCGGAAGGTTAACATCCCTTCCTATGAAGTGAAGCCGGGGGATGAAATTGCCATCCGCGAGAAGAGCCGCACGCTGCCCATCGTCCAGCAGGCTATGGAGTACACGGCGCATCAGGCCGCTCCGGGCTGGCTGGAAGTGAATCGCGAGACGCTGAAGGGCAAGGTGATCAACCTGCCCAAGCGGGAAGACATCAACCTGCCCATCAATGAGCAGCTGATTGTGGAACTGTATTCGAAGTAGTCGGCGGCGCCTGACTGCTGATTACTGGTTTTTGGCCCAGAAACATTTCGTGCCAGATCCGCCTTTTTCGGCGCTGGAGCCGGCTGCGGGCCAGCCGGCAAGCCGAAATTGAGCAGCATGGCCGAAGAGGAGAAAAATGCAAATGCTTTGGAAAGGTTTTCAGAAACCAAAACGGCTCGCGGTTGACACCGAAGGCCTCACTGACAAGTACGGCATGTTCTGGGCGCAGCCCTTCGAACGCGGCTTCGGAACCACTATCGGCAACGCGCTGCGCCGCGTGCTGCTGTCCTCGATTGAGGGCGCGGCTGTCACCGCCGTCAAGATCGAGGGCGTGCTGCACGAATTCCAGTCCATTCCGGGCGTGGTGGAAGATGCCACTGACATCATTCTCAACCTCAAGCAGGTGCCGTTTAAGCTCAACGGCGAAGGTCCCAAAGCCATTTACCTGCGCGCCGACCAGCCCGGGGTGGTCACTTCCGGCATGATCGAGGCTGACGCCGATGTTGAGGTGCTGGACAAGGACATCTATCTCGCTACCATCAGCGAAGGCGGCAAGCTGGACATGGAAATGCGCTTGAAGCGTGGCCGTGGTTATGTGGCCGCTGACAAGAATTTCGATGAAGACCTGGGCATTGGCTTCATCCCCATTGACTCCGTGCACTCGCCGGTGCGCAAGGTCAACTACACGGTGGAGGCTGCCCGCCTGGGCCAGATCACCGATTACGACAAGCTCACCCTCGAAGTGTGGACGAACGGCTCGGTGCTGCCAGCCGATGCCATTGGGCTGGCTGCCAAGCTGCTCAAGGACCACATGAACATCTTCATCAACTTCGAGGAGGAACTGGAGACCATGGCCAGCTCCGAAGAGCGCAAGCCGGAGATCCGCAACGAGAACCTGAACCGCTCCGTCGAGGAGTTGGAGCTTTCGGTGCGCAGCTACAACTGCCTGAAGAACGCCAATATCCAGACCATCGGCGAGCTGGTTCAGAAGACCGAGGCGGAGATGCTGAAAACCAAGAATTTCGGCCGGAAGTCGCTCAACGAGATCAAGGAAATCCTGGCGTCGATGGGCCTCAGCCTGGGCATGAAGATTGACGAGCACGGCAATGCTGTGGCTGTCGCTCCTCCGCCGCAGGCAGCCGCATTGGGCTCGCCGATGTACGGAGAAGGGCAAAATTACTAGGAATTGACGATTCAGGATTGAAGATTGACGATTGCGGTGGCTAGGAGCTGTCCGCAGTCGTCAATCGGAAATCCAATGAAGGATTCTTATGCGTCATCTCAAAGCAGGATGGAAACTGGGCAGGAACACCAGCCACCGACGCGCCTTGCTGCGCAACCTGGTGACTTCGCTGATCATGGAAGAGCGGATTGAGACCACGGTGGTCAAGGCCAAGGCCATGCGCCCGCACGTGGAGAAGATGATCACGCTAGGCAAGCGTGGCGATCTGGCGGCACGCCGCCAGGCCGGCGCCTACCTGATGACTCGCGCGGCCGTGGACAAGTTGTTCGAGCTTTCACCACGTTTCGGCGATCGCCAAGGTGGCTATCTGCGCATCGTTCGCACCGGGTGGCAAAAAGGCGACGGTGCCGAAAAGGCATTCATCGAACTTCTGGGAGCCGAGCGCGTGGTCGAGGAAAAGCGCCAGAAACGCGCCGAACTTCGTGCCAAGCGCGCTGCCGATGCCAAAAAGGCCATGGAAGAAGCGCAAGCCCAGCAGCAAGCCGAGGGCGGCGGCGAACCACCGGCGGGCGGGGAAGAGAAGGAGTAGCGAGCACCCGAAAGAAGCCTACCGCAGAGATATCGCTTTTTGCGAACGCACCCGACTTGGGTGCGTTCTTTTTTGCTGAACGCCTGATCCAGGGAAGGCCCTAAGGAGAGCTGTGGCCGGTGCACCGCAGTACCCCAAGATAGGCGCTCCAGGGCCCCACCGCCTGGCGGTACTGGTGGGCCATAATCCTGGAAATCTGGTGAAGATGAGTCAGGTCATGAGCCGCCCAGGTGGCCAGCAGCTCTGAAAGAGTCACCACACCCAGGGCAGGATGTCTTCCACGCCGCTCCAGGTCCTGCGGCCGCAGGTTCAACGTCCGAAGCTCCCGCAGATTCTCTGATCTCACTCGGGCAAATTCATCCAAGAGCTGGCCTAGCGACTTACCCTGGCTCTCCCGCAGTTGTGCGAGTCGGTCAAACGGCACAAACGTCTTTGCCTCGCCAAATTGCAGGATCATTCGCGCGCGCGGCATCCAGTCGGTACGTTCGCCGTGAATCAGATGGCCAATCACGTCGAATGTGGTCCAGGTGTTGTTACCCTCATTTCGCGAGGTCCAGGCTTCGGGCAGATCGCGCAAAAACGCATTCAGAGCGGCCGGGGTGCGGGTGAGAAGCGAGATCGTGTCTTGCAGGTCATGTCTCATACTGCTTCCATTCCTAAATAGTGGCGTTTAAAGCTCTGATGTGGGAACAGCCGAGCTGGTTCCGTTGTTTTATGCATGGGTTCCTTGCCGTTAACCACCAGCAAGAAACCTATTTAGCAGCCTGAGCACCAACGTACCTGTACCTTTCGCATCAACCCCTTCTCCTCGCATTGGCGCTAAACTTCGCTTAGAAGTATGGCAGTTCATAAAAAATGGATCGGACTGGGCATAGGCGGTCTGCTCGTGCTCTATGCTGTGGGCACGCTGATCTGGCTCGCCAATCAGCCCCCGATCCTGTCGCGATCCGAACAGAAGGATCCGCTCTCCGGCTATCCGTTGGAGGTGCGTTTCAACCCCATTCGCGACCGTTCTCCGGAAAAGCCCGGCGACGAGATGCTTACTGCCATGCAGCAGGGCAAGTGTTCGCAAGAACTCGCGGACTGGTTCAAGGATTACCGCCGGCAGTATGCCGTATTCATCTGCAAGTCGGAAGATCAGCACCCGCTGGTTTCCTGGTCGCTGTTTGATCGCGAAGATGAACCGCCCCTGGTCATCCTGCACTACCACGTCGCCCGCCGCGATGGCCAAAGCACCTATCCTGAGGACCTGTGGCTCACCACCATGCAGAAAGACGGCCGCTGGGTAGCCACCAAGTACGGCGCGTTATACTAAGCGGGTTTCTAGCTCCGGCCTCCCGCCGGCCTCCACTGAGGCCGTCAGTTTTAATCGGTCAGCTTAAGACACTGTACAAGGTCTCCTGGGTCCAGACGTCTTCGCCTGTGCAGTGACCGCAGTTCGCCTCAGCGTGGTAAAAAGGCGCATGGCTCCTCGCCCCAGTGAAGCCGGTCCGTCTGAAACCTCCCGCAACCTGTACGTCTTTGGCGCCACCTCCTTCTTCAACGACACTGCCAGCGAGATGGCCTACTGGATCGTGCCAGCTTTCCTGCTGAGCTTGGGCGCCGGGCCGGCTAAGCTGGGGCTCATCGAAGGCGTGGCAGAAAGCGTCTCCTCATTCGCCAAGCTGTTTTCCGGGCTGCTTACGGATCGCGTGCGACAGCGTAAGCCGCTGGTGGTCTTCGGCTATACGGTGGCCAACGTTCTCAAACCTGTGCTGGCGGTAACCACAGCGTGGTGGCAGGTGCTGCTGGTGCGCTTTGGCGACCGGCTGGCCAAGGGGGTGCGCGGCGCGCCCCGGGACGTGATGCTGGCTGAATCGGTGCCGCGGGAGAAGATTGGTTCTGCCTTCGGGCTGTTGCAGGCCATGGACTCAGCGGGCGCTATTGCTGGCCCGCTGTTGGCGCTGTGGCTCCTCGTGCATTTAAGCTTTCGCGGCGTCTTCTGGACGGCCGCTGTGCCCGGCGCAATAGCGATTCTGGTGGCGGTTTTCGGCATTCGCGAGACCGGAACACCGCCGCCACAGCATGGCTCCGAAATTGCTACGGGGGTAGATGACCCTCGGAGCGAAAGTTCGGCAGCGGAAGCCATTGCCACTGAGGCGCCGGCCCTGCAGGGACTCGCGCGGCAACAAACCGCGGTTCACCTGCCTGCAAGCTTTTACTACCTGCTGTTTGCGGTAGGGCTGTTCTCCTTAGGGAACTCCAGCGACATGTTTCTCGTGCTGCGTGCGCATGACGCCGGCATCCCTACCCGGCACGCGCCGTTGCTGGGCCTGGTATTTAATGTGACCTATACGGCGCTGTCGTGGCCTGCGGGCCGGCTGGCAGACCGCCTTTCCAAGCGGGCCATTGCCGGGGCCGGGTACCTGGTGTTTGCCGCTGTTTATTTTGTCTTTGCGCTGGCGCCTTCGCGGGGAGCTCTGTGGGCCGCCATGGCCTGCTACGGGCTGTTCTACGCCCTTACGAATCCCGTGTTGCGTGCCCTGGTGGCAGAAACAGCCGGAGCGAAAGTACGCGGCCGCGCCTTCGGTATCTTTTTTTTCGTCACCAGCGTGGCCGCTCTGCTCTCCAGCATAATGACCGGGGAGTTATGGAAACACTACGGCGCACAATTGCCATTTTATTTTTCAGCCGGTCTGGCCACGGTAGCCGCAGGAATGTTGCTGACGGTCGGGTTATGTCAGCGGCAGGGATGCTGACAGCCAGCAATCAGCTTTCGCCGATAGTTACCGTGGTTTTTTCCCCAAGTTGACGGGCCCGCCGTTTCCGCAACAGGGCGAACAGGAACAACTGCACCAGCAGCGCCGCGCTGCTGTCCAGGTACACGTCGTGAATGCTCCCGGTGCGGGAAGGGAGGAACGTTTGGTGCCATTCGTCCAGACTGGCCACAGCGGCGGTCATGAAGAACGCTATGACTGCCCAGGAAAACGCCCACGCCACGCTGCCAGAACGCAGCGTGGCGCGCCACGCGCGGAACAAGAGCCAACTCAGCACCGCATACCCGGTAAAGTGACCCACTTCGCGCAGCGCGGTGTTCACCCAGCTTACGCCTGACGAACTGACTGATCCCAGGAACCAGCCCACAACCTGGTACAACACGCGCCCTGTGTTCTGGAAAGACAACCAGGGAGTGGACTCGATCGCAATCAGGATCATCCACAGGATGGCTGGGGTCCACTCACGCCAGGGAAACTTGGTCTGCTGGGAAACAGGCTTCACGGAAATAATGGGAGCTTGCTGCACGTTTCAGGATAGCATTCGGCAAATGTGAAACGGCGCAGTGCTGTTTTGCCTACTCCAGGCGGTAATTCGGCGCTTCGCGGGTAATGATCACGTCGTGCACGTGGCTCTCGCGCAAGCCGGCCATGCTGATCCTCACAAATCGCGCCTTCTGTTGCAATTCCGGGATGCTGCCTGAACCGCAATAGCCCATGCCCGAGCGCAAGCCGCCGACCAGTTGGGTCACAATCATGGCGATGGAGCCGCGATAGGGCACGCGTCCCTCAATGCCCTCGGGAACCAGCTTGGCCAGGCGGTTCTGGTCACCTTCTTCGGTGGCCATGCCCGTGGAAGCCTCGCCCCCATCTAGTTGCTGGAAGTAGCGCTCGGCTCCCGCCGAACCGGCGGCCATAGCGCCCAGCGAACCCATGCCGCGATACTGCTTAAACGAACGGCCCTGATAAAGAATGGTTTCGCCCGGGCTCTCGTCGGTGCCGGCGAACAGCGACCCGATCATCACCACCGAAGCTCCGGCAGCCAACGCTTTCGTAACGTCGCCTGAATACTTGACCCCGCCGTCCGCGATGATGGGAACCTGCGCCTCGCGCGTGGCGCGGTAAGCTTCCGCTATGGCGGTGATCTGCGGCACCCCAGCGCCGGTTACGACCCGGGTGGTGCAGATGGAGCCCGGCCCGATGCCCACTTTGATGGCATCAGCGCCGCTGCGCGCCAACTCGCATGCCCCGTCAAATGTGCCCACATTGCCCGCCAGCAGATCCACTTCCGGCAGTTTCGACTTGATGGCTTTGATCGCTTCCAGCACCCGGCTGGAGTGGCCATGCGCGCTATCAATAGCCAGCACATCCACCTTGGCTCTGGCCATCTCCTGCGCCCGCTCCAGGTAGTCGCCGGTGGCGCCAATGGCCGCTCCCACCCGCAACCGCCCGTGCGAGTCTTTGGCGGCGTTGGGATATTTCAGCTTCTTCTGGATGTCCTTGACCGTGATCAGGCCCTTGAGGTTGTACTTGTCATCCACCACCAGCAGCTTTTCCACGCGATGCTTGTGCAGGATCTTTTCGGCATCTTCCAGCGTGGTGCCCACGGGAACGGTGATCAGGTTCTCTTTCGTCATCACCTTGCTGATGGGAACATCGGTGCGAGTTTCGAAGCGCAGATCGCGGTTGGTGAGAATGCCCACCAGCTTCTTGTTCTTGGTGATGGGTACGCCGGAGATTTTGTACTTGCGCATGACTTCGAGCGCGTCCGCCACCTTGTCGTCGGGCGACATGGTGACCGGGTCCACGATCATGCCGCTTTCCGAGCGCTTGACCTTGTCCACCTCGTTGCCCTGCTGCTCAATGCTCAGGTTCCGGTGAATGATGCCCATGCCGCCCTGCTGCGCCAGGGCAATAGCCATGCGTGACTCAGTCACTGTATCCATGGCCGCGCTGATGATGGGAATGTTCAGCGTTATATTGCGCGTGAGCCGAGTCTGCGTGTTGACCGTAGCCGGAGTAACGTCGGAACGGGCGGGCAGCAGCAACACGTCGTCGAAAGTAAGTGCCTCAGGCACCGGAAAATGAATCATAGGTCTGGCGCTCGCGTGGGGAGATAAACCTCTATTCTAGAGAGGCTTCGAGGTTTCAGCAAATCGCGGCTGGAGCACGCCAAGACCTTGCCGCTGCTGCTGTTTGCTCGTGTATCCCGGATCAGCGGCAGCGCCGGAACACTGCTATCACTTCACGCCGGCGGTGGCCGGTTTTGGGTAAGAATAAAGCTGCCGCGAATCGAGGTTGCGCACACTCCCGCCAAGATCCCCCAGCTCAACATCAACAGCCAGGGGTAACCCGCTGGACGATAGGAAAACTGAACCGTATTTTGTCCGGCTGTGACCCGCAGCGCGCGAAAAATGAAATCGCCACCGAATACTTCCGCTGGCCGGCCGTTGACCCGTGCTCTCCACCCTCGCGCCCAGCGGTCCGTAACCAGCAGCCAGCCGTCACCGGGGGAGTTCACCTGAAAATCCAGGTGGTTGGGTGTGTAACGGAGCAGGTTCACCTGGACGCGCTCTGCCGCTGGCAGGCGCAGGATGTCGCGAACGCCTTCGCCGTCCTGGGACGTTTGCAGGTTGTGTTCGCGAATGTTCGGCATGTCCTGGGGGCGGTGGACCAGCGCCACGGGCGCTCCCAAATCCTCGCTTCGCCGCACAAAGGCGGCGTAAAACGTGTCCGTGGGCGGAAGCAGAGCCGCGTCCCGCGCAAACCAAATGCGCTCGCTTCCGGTGCTCATGCCCAGCAGTACAGGATGATTGGGAAAGTCCTCCTTAAACCGATTAGTCATTACATCGTAGCCGGTCAGGGTCGCAACCCGCATCGGGACATTGTGATTGTTGTGATAAGGGTCAATCCAGCGTGTGAACTGCAGTTCGCGGTTCAGACCGGAACTCGTCTGATCCAGCTTGCCGTCATGAGCGGCATTGATGTTATCCCACACCGTGCGGGCGCGAATGTTGCCGGAAACGGTTGCCCGGCTCGCCAGGCTGAAGCTGGTCAATCCGTCCACGAGAGCAAGCGCAACCAGCATAACCGGCAGAACGCGCCGTGCTCTCGGAATGCCAAGCGCGATAAGTGCAATCGCGATTGTTCCCAGCCAGGAAATAGCCAGGAACGTGGTTGCTCTCTGAAATAGCGGACCCCGGTTGGAGACATTCAGAACTACGTGAGCGTAGGCCGCGCCTGCCGCGCCTGTGGTAATCAGCGCCGCTGCCAGCAAGCGCCGCAAGGTGGGCTTCGACCCGCTGTTCAGCGCAGCCTGAACGTGTTGCATGCCAAATATCGCGAGCACAACAACACACATCATGGCATAGGCGCGAAATTCCCCAGGATGGCGAAAATAGCGAGTGGGCGGAACATAATCATAGACCCAGCCCCGGACCGGCGTTTGGCCACCAGCTGCGCAGAGCACGGCAAACATGCTGATGCCCAGCAGCCACCATCGCCAGGCCGAAAGCGGGCGCTCCAGAAACGCGAATAAGGCCAGCACGGGAATGAGCGCACCTAGGTAGATATTCGTGAACGATCCGTCCGTGGTAGGCCAGAGGCGGGTGTAATAAATGTTTATGTTATCCAGGTAGGTGCTGCTGAAAGTGTCGAGCGCCCCGGGCGGCATGGGCATGGAATTGATGGCGTCCTCGCGCGCCCGCGGTCCAACCCGGTCGCTGTAGCCGTGTCCTTCGGAGAAGAAGGCCACGTAGGACGGGGCCAGAATGGCGGTGCCAACCAGCGCCACCAATACCAATGAGGCCAGGCATAGTGCCAGTCGCCGCAGCGTGCTGGCTGAATTCCCGGCAGCTTCCGCCGGAACCCGACCGGCACACACAAACCTGCCCGCTGCCCACAGGAACAGGAAGCCGGCCGTCAGGATGGTCAATTCCGGATAGCCCCCTAGCGCGGACACTCCCCACAATGCGGCGGCTTCCACCGCCGCCCATAAGCGGCTAGTCCTGAGCGCCACATCAAAACGCCAGAGGATCCAGGGAATCCAGGCAAAGGAGTAAATGTGGGAGGTGTGTCCAGCATGTCCGGTATAAAAGCCGCAGAACATCACCCCCACGGCAATGGCGAGAGCCGCCCAAGGCCGCAGGTCGAAAGAACGCGCCAGGAGAAAAATGCCCACTCCACCCAGATACCAGAACAGAAGCACGTAGGCGCGGAAGGCGACCTCGGTTCCGCCCCCGAGGGCTCCTACGAGTATGGCCAGCGGAGAAGTGGCGCCGAATTCGGGCTCGGCATAATCGGGACTTCCCGCGCTGGACCAGAGGTTCCACCGGAGGATGTTTCCGGTGCGAGCGTGATCGGCCACCAGCGTGAACGCGGGTGCAAAGAATCCTTCCGCGTCCCAGACCAGAGTGTTCTCTCCGGTGACCAGCTTTATGTTTCCGGCCAACAGGACTAGGGCCAACGTGCACAAGGCCAGCACGGAGGAAACGACGCAACGGCTCGCAACTCCCCTCCGCCTTTCCTGGCCGCACTCCATCACGGCTGCGCTTGCGCTTACCAGTGGTTTTACGTCCAAGACGCCCCCGAATGCATCGCGTTGCCCGAGTTGTACGCCAGTCGGGGCGCGCCGGTCAATCAGGATCCATGCTGTTAGCGGAGGGAACATGTGCAAGCTTGACGGCGCAAACCTGGTCGTTCAAAATGCACCTTCCCTGTGACCGAGTTCTCCTCCACCAAGCCAATTTCGCGTTGGGAATGGCTGGTCCCCGGCGCGATTGCTGCCGTCCTGATGGCTTGTTGTGTCCTGATTTCTCCCAAAAAGCCGGTGTGGTTCGACGAGGTAATTACGTGGATTGTCGCCACCGATCCCTCGCTTCGGCACATGCTAGACAGCATCACTACCTCGGCCGACCTGCCAGCGACTTACTATCTCTCAGCACAACTCTGGCGACACATATTCGGCAGCGGGGTGTTGGCCCTTCGCCTGCTCTCAGCCGTTGCTATTTCCGGGGGAGTGCTTGCCTCCTGGGCGGCGCTGCGACGCAGTTTCAGTTTCGCTGCCACCGCCTTTGCGCATGTCGCTATATTTTGCACCTCGACCGTGCTGCTCTTTCAGGATGTGGAACTTAGGTCGTATGGTGTTTTCATCGGTGTCATGGCACTTGCGCTTCTGCTTTACGCCCGGGTGGCAAACTCCTCCCGCGCAACGGCCAAGCTGCTTATCTTAACCGCCTTCTGTCACGGGGCATTGGTCCTGTGCCATATCTTTGGGTTGGCTTACAGTGCTGCTCTCCTGCTCGCCCTTTGTATCTGCGACTTCCGCTCCGGGCGCTTGCGTCCCCGGGTTTACGCTGCCATCTGCGCCGGGTGGGTCGCTTTTGTTCCCTCCATAATCCCCCTGATCCGCCTTGTACACGTGGGGCGGACCCACAGTTGGAGTAATTCACCAGGCCTGATGGATTTGTTACCGGTGTACGCCTGGCCAGATCTGCCCATCCTGATAGCAGCAACCTGCCTGCTTCTAACGTTATCCCTGGCAGGCATTTCGCAATGGCCGGCCACGACGCGAATGCGCGTGTCATGCGGTGTTCTGGCGCTCCTGTGCGTCGCCGAAATCGTCCTTAGCCGCCTCGATGCGAGCTGGAGTGCCATCACTTTCGTCGTCGTCGGCGGTGTTGCTGTGCTAGCGTGGGGTCCGCCTTGCGCAGGCCGCGCCAGCGCCCGATCGCTGCTTTATCTCTCTCTCGCCTTAATTGCCCTGCCGCTCGCGTTCTTTCTGGCGGCCCGCTTCATCCCTCCTATGTTTGTGCCCCGGTATTTTCTTCCCACGATCTTCGCGTTTCCCATCTTGCTGGCAGCCTTTTTTGATAACGCTCTTGCCTGGTTTGGCGCAGCAAACCGTTTTCACCGGACCGCATTTGCTGTCGGGTTGATCAGCCTGCTCATAGCTCCCCTATACGGTGCGGTCAGGCTCCCGCCCAACGATGTCCCTTCCAACGGCGTCAGCGCCTCCGCTCTGGAACAATTGGCTCCGAATGGCTTGACTATCGTCGTGGAAGATCCCTTTGCCTTCCTTCCCCTCTACTTCCATTCCCGCGGTGTGCGCACGTATGTCTACCTGTTGAACCGGCATGCTGCGGAAGCTAGTCGGTTCAGTTCGGCGGTCATCAATTTTGATTTGCTGCGGCGCTTAAGCTCTTACGGCTACCTCGAGGGTCACGTCTTACCGCAGCGGGAATTCCTTGCAGCGACATCCACTTTTCTCGTCCTCCACAAGCCGGGATTCGCTTGGTTCGACCTCACCCTGGCTAACAACTCCGGTTATAGTTGGCGAACTCTTGGGCAGGTGAACGGCTCCGTCCTCGTCCAGGTACACCGTACCAGCTCCACGGTAGTACCCGATTTTCCTCGATAGAGGTCCTGGATTCCAAGGTAAGGAAGGAGGGCTCGTTCTAATCCAGATCCGGCCGGTTGCAAATCGCGAGGGTTGCCGCGACCACCAATGGTGTGATTGGGCTGGCGTTGAGAGATACTTTTCATCCTTTGCGTCTGGCGCGCATATCAGCCAGGGCACCGCCAACGTTGAAAAAGACAAGCGCTCCCAGCGATGGCCAAGCGGTAATTACGGAATCCCCTGAGCTTCCTGGGTCGCCGTTTGGCCGATGAAGGTCAGCCGCCCTCAATCTCGAACTGACGCATTCTCTGATCAGTTCCGTGCCGTGATATTTTTGGGGGGTGCGAGTGTGGAAAAGCGGCGCGCAGCTTTGGCTTCTGACCGCCATCCTGCTGACTG
>Ga0075426_10001971_pt1 | contig 14717 bp, 16 predicted proteins | sample SoiMethybrSBSTD5_FD_75304 | JGI IMG/M metagenome (GOLD analysis project Ga0075426, IMG submission 75304) | Bulk soil microbial communities from a Populus tree surrounding site in Tennessee, USA - Soil MetaG P. TD hybrid SBSTD5 | ecosystem: Environmental > Terrestrial > Soil > Tree plantation... | reverse complement strand
CGACCTGCGCACCGTGCTCACCCGCTTCAAGCTCGAGCTCGCGCTGATCGAGGATTCGCCGGAAGCGGAGGCGATGAAGCGCGACGTGGACGAGATGGGGCGCATGCTCGAGGCCTATCTCGCCTTCGCGCGCGGCGACGGCGGCGAGCAGGCCGCGCCGACCGACATGGCGGCCTTCCTCGAGGAGCTCAAGGCCGACGCCGAGCGCCATGGCCACAACACGACCGTGGTGTTCCACGGCTACCCGGTCGTGACCGTGCGGCCGAACGCCTTGAAGCGCTGCCTCGCCAATCTGGTGTCGAACGCGGCGCGCTTCGCCAATGCGATCGCCATCACGGGCCATCGCGACCATCGCTGGCTCACGGTGACGGTCGACGACGACGGTCCCGGCATCCCGACCCATCTGCGCGAGGACGTGTTCAAGCCGTTCCTGCGCCTGGATGACGCGCGCAACCAGGACGAGGGCGGCACCGGACTCGGGCTCGCCATCGCGCGCGACATCGCGCGCTCGCACGGCGGCGACATCACGCTCGGCGAGAGCCCGCTCGGCGGTCTGCGCGCCGCCGTGCGGGTGCCGGTCTGACCGCGGCGCGCGGGCGGCGGGCACCTCAAGTCCGCGTGAGCGCGGCTGCGGCGGGCCGGCTCGCTTGCTACATTCAATGCATGACGGATCGTGGCTTCGCCCTCTTTGACACGACCATCGGCCGCTGCGGCATCGCCTGGAACGAGCGCGGCATCGTTGCCGCCTGTCTGCCGGCTCACGAACGCCACATGCGGGCGCGGCTGCTGCGGCGGTGTCCGGGCGCGGTCGAGCAGGCGCCGCCGCCTGCCGTGCGGCGCGTGGTCGAGCGCGTTGTCGCGCTGATGCGGGGCGAGGCGGAGGACCTTTCGGACGTCGCGCTCGACATGGACGGCGTCCCGGAGTTCAACGCGAAGATCTATGCGATCGCTCGCACCGTTCCGCCGGGCACGACCATCACGTACGGCGAGATTGCGAAGCGGCTCGGCCAAAGCGACGCGCGCGACGTCGGCCAGGCGATGGGGGAGAACCCGTTCGCGCCCATCGTCCCCTGCCACCGGGTGGTGGCCGCCGGCGGCAAGACCGGCGGGTTCTCGGCGACCGGCGGCGTTGCCACCAAGCTCCGACTGCTGGCGATCGAAGGCGCGCAGGTCGAGGGCACGCTGCCGCTGTTCGAGGGCGCGCAGCGCGGCAAATCCTGAAGCCTACGGCTGGAGCGCACTAAGCCGTGACGGTCCGCTCGTCGTCGGGCTCCTCGTCCCAATCGCGGCGGTGACGTCGCCGCGGCCGGCAGCCCGGCACGAAACGGCAGAGATCGTCGATGAAGCCGATCCAGCGCGCGCCGCGGCCGAGCTCGCGGTCGAGCGCCGCCATGGTGCGGGCGTGGCCCTCGTCCTCGTCGCGCACGAAGGTGCGCAGGACGCGCGACCACAGCAGCGCGAGCCCCTGCGCGCGCACGAGGCCGCGCGGGCCGGAGGCGTGGATATCGGCCGCGGTGAGCATCCACTGCTGCGAGCGCACCGTGATGGCATTGAGCGCGAGCGCCAGCGGAGGATCGCGGCGAGCCGAGCGCAACAGCGAACGGATCGCTTCCTTGTGCGGCGCCAGGAGCTCGATGCGCCGCATCAACACGTCGAACAGCCGCTCGCGCGGCGGCTCCTCCGTCATGTCGCCTTCGCCGCCGGCGAGCACCGCGCGGTCGATCGCCTTCACGTGCGCGGCGAAAATCGCGAGCGTCGAGCCGAACTCGTCACGCAGCTCCGCAAGCGACACGTCGGCACGTGCAGCGACCTCGCCGAAGTCGATGGCTTCGAAGCGCTTCTCGGCCAGCAGGGCCATGAAAGCGGCAATGATGCGCTCCCGCTCGGTGCCCGTCGGGGGCGGGGGTGGGGGCGTCTCGGGTCTCGCGCGGGCCGGCCTCCGAACCATGGCGTCCTCCTCTGCGGTCTTGTCCTGAAGCAAAAATGTAGGACGGCGATGGCCGCGCTTCCAGGGCCGGTCGGCCCGGATCGGCACCTAGCCCGCGAGCTCGCGCGAGCGCCGGGTGGCGGCCGCAACCGCGCGTTCCATCACCGAATCGAGGCCCTCGCGGCCCGTCAGCACGTCGAGCGCCGCCGCGGTCGTGCCGCCTGGCGAGGTGACGTTCTCGCGCAGTGCGCCGGCCTCGAGCGGCGAACGGTGCAGGAGTTCGCCTGCGCCGGCGACGGTCGCGCGGGCAAGCCGGGCGGCGAGGTCGGGCGGCAGGCCGGCCGCGGCCCCGGCGCGGCCCAGGCTTTCGGCGAGCAGAAAGACGTAGGCGGGGCCCGAGCCCGACACCGCCGTCACCGCATCCATCAGCGCCTCGTCGCCCACCCATTCGACCGCGCCGGTGGCGGCCAGGATCCGATGCGCCAGTTCGCGCTGCGCGCGGGTCACCCGGGCATTCGGGACCGCCACAGTGATGCCGCGCCCGACCGCGGCCGGCGTGTTCGGCATGGCCCGCACCAGTGCGGCGCCGGGCAGGGCTTTCTCCAGGAACGCCAGCGTGCGGCCCGCCATGATCGAGATCACGACCGTATCGTCGCGGATCACCGGCTTGATTGCGGGGAGGGCCTGCGGCGCGCTCTGCGGCTTGACCGCGATCACGACCGCGGCTGCCGCGATCGTGTCGAGGGCCGGATTGATGCGCAGCCCGCGCTGGCCGAGGGCCATGATCTCCGGCGTCGGCTGCGGCTCGATCACGGCCGCGTTGTCGAACTTCAAGCCCAGCCGGCGCCAGCCCTCGAGCATGGCGCCGCCCATCTTCCCCGCGCCGAGCAGCACGAGGGTGCCGGCGAAATCGTCGAGCGATGCTTCGGTCATCGCGAATACCTTATGCGAATAGCGAGTTGCGAGCAGCGAATAGTAGCCCTGACTATTCGCCGTTCGCCACTCGCGATTCGCGCTCGCGGCAGGGAGAGATCGGAGGAGAAAGGGAGCTCTAGGCCTCGCCCGAGGTCTCGAACATGGCGGCGTCGAGGGCCTCGTTCGCGCTCTTGCCGGCCCAGGTGACGAACTGGAATGCCTGGAAATAGCGTTCGCACGCGTCGAGCGCAGTCCCGAGCACCGTCTCGCACTGCGCGCGCGAGGCGGCGACCCCGCCGGTGAGCAGCAGCGCGTGCCGGAACATGATCAATCCGTCGTTGAACCAGACATCGAAGTGGCCGATCCAAAGCTGCTCATTCACCTTGGCGGCGAGCTCGATCATCTCGGCGCGGCGCGCCGGCGCCGCCCTGAGCTCGAAGGCGCAGGCGAGATGCAGGGCCTCGAGGTCGCTCATCCACGTGAACGAGACCTGGTAATCGGCCCATTTCCCGCCGACCACGAGCGTGACCTCGTCCTCGCTCGCGCGTGCGAACGACCAGTCATGGGTCGCCGCCATGCGCTCGACCACGTCGACCGGATTGACGTGCTCGCTCTCCGAAAAGTCCGTCAGTGACATGCCGTCTCCACTTTGCTGCCGCTTGCGGGCGGGATGCCCACGCATCCAACGCTCACGCGACGCAACAGCACGGCCGTCTCGGACGAGCACGATGTGTGTTCTCGGTCGCGCAACTTTGACGCAGCTTCCACGCAGGTTCACGCATTGACCGGCGAGGGGCGAATCACCTAGCCCCGCCACTTATAGTCGGCCGGACTCCCCTCGCCAAAAGGCTTGATGAGGGGAGTGATCAAAGATTCGCCTGAATCGCGCAATCTGGGCCGAGTCCCAGTCCACAAGCATTGTTGAGTCCCTCTGCGACAAGTTGACTCGGGGGGCGGCGGGGCGCGCGCGACCGCGGCTCGCGAGGCGGCGAGAGCCGCTCGCGCTCAGGCACTGAATGCGATGAGGCTCAGTCGAACAGGCTGGAGACCGACTCTTCGGCCGCGGTTCGCGCGATCGCCTCGCCGATCAGGGTGGCGATCGAGAGCACCCGGATGTTGCCGGCGACCCGTACCGCCTCGGTCGGCTGGATGGAGTCCGTGATCACCAGCTCCTTGAGACGCGAGGCGGTGACACGCGCGACCGCGCCGCCGGACAGCACGCCGTGGGTGATGTAGGCGGCGACGTCGGTCGCCCCTTTCTCGAGCAGGGCGTCGGCGGCGTTCACCAGCGTGCCGCCCGAATCCACGATGTCGTCGACCAGGATGCAGGTGCGGCCCTCGACCTCGCCGATCACGTTCATGACCTCGGATTCACCCGCCCGCTCGCGCCGCTTGTCGATGATGGCGAGCGGGGCGTTGATGCGCTTGGCCAGTCCGCGTGCGCGCACCACGCCGCCGACGTCGGGCGACACCACCGCGACCTTGGAGAGGTCGAAGCGGTCGCGGATGTCGCGCACCATGACGGGCGACGCATAGAGATTGTCGGTCGGGATATCGAAGAAGCCCTGGATCTGGCCGGCGTGCAGGTCGAGGGTGAGCACGCGGTCGGCGCCCGCATTGGTGATCAGGTTGGCGACGAGCTTGGCCGAGATCGGGGTGCGCGGCCCCGGCTTGCGGTCCTGCCGGGCGTAGCCGAAATACGGCACCACCGCCGTGATGCGCCGCGCCGACGAGCGCCGCAGCGCGTCGATGATGATCAACAGCTCCATCATGTGGTCGTTGGCGGGATAGGACGTCGACTGGATCACGAAAACGTCGGCCCCGCGCACGTTCTCGAGGATCTCGACGAAGATCTCCATGTCGGCGAAGCGCCGCACGACCGCCTTGGCGAGCGGCATCTTGAGATAGGCCGCGATCGCTTCAGCGAGGCGCGGGTTGGAATTGCCGGCGACGAGCTTGATCGCTCCGTTCTTGCCCGCCATCCCCGCCGACCTCCTAGGCATGTTCCGCGAGGCGCCTCCTCGGGACAACGCACAACCGACACACAAGCCCTCCGGCGGCGACACCGCCTGCCGGCAGGCGGCGCCGTGATAACAAGGAGCCTATGCGACTGGCAATACGAGGAATTCCTTGTCCCGAAGCTTTTTCGCGCGTCGGGACGGGCCGATGCAACCGACGCGCGATTATCGGTCCGATGCCATGTCGGCCAGCGCGGTCGTGGTGCCGGGCGCGAGCGAGCGCGCCTCCGGGGCCGCCGTGTCGGCTGCCGCGATGCTCGGGCCGCGCTCGGCCGGTTGCGCCGGTGGTGCGGCCGGGGTCGTGGGCGCGGCCAGAAATGCGGCGAGCTGCTGCATCCCGCTGGTCGCGATGCGCCGCAGCACACGATCGTCGGCGGAGGCCCAGGTGCCGCGCCCGGAGCTGCTGGCCGCCTCCTCGCCGGTGATCCGCAGGACCCGGCCTTGGTCCGCGTCGTAGACGTCCCATACCCAGGCGATGACGGTGGCGCGGCCCTTGCCGACCAGGGCGGACATGTAGCCGCGCACGCGGTATTGCGCCGGCGCCGTGCGCGAGACCACCGCCATCTGCCGGGCGACGGCCTCGTCATTGAGGTTGTCCACGTACTTGCGGAAGATGCTGTCCGGCGGCCCGTCAATCGACTCGAATGCGATGGTCGGCCCCTGCACGGTCACGGCTGCCATCGGTCCTTGCTGATCGCCGGCACAGCCGGCAAGGCACAAGGCCGCCAGCGCCACCGCCGGCGCGGCCACCCGACGCTGCCACGAAAATCCCCGCGGCGCGCGCGTGGCGCCCCGTCGTGCGACCGTCCCCATCAACACCCCTGCGCACACCCTGCGGCACGCAGCCCGTTGCGTACGAAGCCGTTTTTCTTGTTCGATGGTATTGGGCTGCTTGATCGAGGTTCATGTGGTAGCCCGGATCGTTCTGGCGGTCCAGCGGATTAAGGATTTGGTAACCACGCGGCTTAAGGTTTCGTTAACCGCGCAAAGAGCCGGTGCTGGCGCGCTCGCACGCGCGAGCGGCGTTGCGTCAGGCGAGGACGATGGCGTTGACGTGGCGTCCGTAGTCGGGCTCGCCGCGATGGGTGGTGCGGCGAAAGCTGAAGAAGCGCCCAGGCTCCGCATAGGTGCACACGCCGAGATCATCGACGCGGCCGACGCCCGCCCGGGTGAGCCGCGCCGCCACATAGCCGGCGAGATCGAACAGCGCATGGCCGGACCGCGCTGCCGGCCGGAAGAAGCGGTCATTGCTCGGATCGGCGGCGAGAAAGCGGTCGATGAGATCGCCCCCGACCTCGTAATTGGGCTGGCGGATCATCGGACCGATCGCCGCGACGATCCGCTCGCGCGCTGCCCCGAGGCGCTCCATGGCGGCGATCGCGGCGTCGGTGACGCCGTCGAGCGCGCCGCGCCAGCCAGCATGCGCCGCAGCGATGACCCGCGCCTCGGCGTCCGCCAGCAGCACCGGGCCGCAATCGGCGGTCGAGACGCCGATCGCGAGACCCGGGACCCGGGTCGCGATCGCATCGGCGCGCGGGCGCGCCTCGTGCGTCCACGGTCGCTCGGCGATGATCACGTTGGGGGAATGAATCTGGTAGGCGGTGAGGAGCGCCGCCGGCGCGACGCCGAGGGCGGCCGCCATGCGGGCGCGGTTCTCCGTCACGTGCGCGCGGTCATCATCCGAGCCGATGCCGCCGTTGAGGCTCGCATAAAGCCCCTCCGAGACGCCGCCCTCGCGGGTGAAGAAGGCGTGGTGCACGCCTGCGAGCCCCGCCAGCGATTTGGCCTGCAGCATCACGCGTCGAAACCCGGCAGTACTTCGATGTTGGGCGACGACAGCCCGAGCGCCTTGAACATCGTGCCCATGCCGGTCGGCCCGCCCGCGGTGAGGCGGCTGAGCGCGAGATCGACCGCCGCGGCCTTGTCGGGTGTCGCCACCTTCTTGAGGTTGCCGGCCCGCTGCTCGATGCCGAGCCGGCGCAGCAGAGTGGCCTGGTCGATCGGTCCGTGGACGCGCGCCCCGATGCTCTCGCCGACGGCGGCCAGCGCCTGGAAGTCGACATGGGCGGTCACATCGGCGAGCCCGGGCGCGGCGAGCGGATCGGACATGCGCCGCCCGCGCAGCGCCTGAAGGGTGTCGCCGATCATGCTCTCGGTGTGACCGTAATCGATGATGAGGGCGCCGCCGCCCTCACGCACCACGCGGCGCCCGATCTCGATCGCCATTCCGTCGCCCCGCCATTCGTAAATCGCGCCGATCTCGCCCGAGCGCACCCTGGGGGGCAAGGTCTGCTCGAACGACTTGAGCACATCGGGGCGGATCTCGAACGCGAGCTCGCCCGCGGCATCGATGCCGATCGCGCGCTCATGCCATCCGTCCTCCTGCTTCACCGCCTGGTTGACGGGAAGCGCATCGAAGAACTCGTTGGCGACGATGATCGACGGGCCTTCCGGCACCTCGATCAGCGTATCGTGCCAGCTGGTCGCGATGTCGACCTTGCCCAGGATCTGCTTCTGCCGGTGGCGCAGCAGGGGGCTCATCTCGATCAGATGCACGGCGAGCGCCTTGCGGAAGTCGGGCATCACATAGGCGGCGCGCAGCATGTCGTTCATCATGGTGCCGCGGCCGGGGCCGAGCTCGATGAGGCGCACGCTCGCCGGCGCTCCCATCTGGCGCCACACCGCAGCGGCCCACAGCCCGAGCAGCTCGCCGAACATCTGGCTGATCTCGGGCGAGGTGGTGAAGTCGCCGCCCGCGCCGAACGGATCGTGGGTGATGTAGTAGCCGTATTTCGGGTGGCCGAGGCAGAGGCTCATGTATTCCGAGACCGGCATCGGTCCCGCCATGGCGATCAGACGGCGGATCTCGTTGTCGAGCGTGCCGTCGCCGGGCATTCTCATGTGCTCCCGACCGGCCTGCGGCGCAGCGCGAAGGCGACGAAGCCGATGCCGGCGAGGAGCAGGGGTATGCAGAGCAGCATGCCCATGGTCATGCCGTTCCACAGGAATCCGAGCTGCTTGTCGGGCTCGCGAAAGAGCTCGCAGAACGAGCGCATGAACGCGTAGCCGATCGCGAAGGCGCCGACGGTAAAGCCCGGCCGCTTGAGCGCGCCGCGCCGGACGAGCCAGTTGAGGATCACGAACAGCACCAGGCCTTCGAGGACCGCCTCATAGAGCTGGCTCGGATGGCGCGGCACATTGCCGGCGTCCGGGTTGGGAAACACCATCGCCCACGGCACATCGGTCGGCCGGCCCCACAGCTCGCCGTTCACGAAGTTGGCCAGCCGGCCGAGGAAGAGGGCAGGGGGCGCGGCTGCGCAGGTGAGGTCACCCAGCGAGAGGATCGAGATCCGGCGCTTGAGCCCGAACAGGATCACCGCGAGCACGCAGCCGAGGAAGCCGCCGTGGAACGACATGCCGCCCTTCCACAGCTGCACGATCTCGCTCGGATGCGCGAGAAACAGGTCGAGATTGTAGAACAGCACGTAGCCGATGCGGCCGCCGAGGATGATGCCGAGCGTCACCCACAGCACGAAGTCGTCATAATCGGCTACCGTGAGCGGAGCCTCGCCGCCCCATCGCCGCTTGTCGGCGATGAGCGAGCGGACATAGAGCCAGCCGAGCAGGATGCCGACGATATAGGCGAGCGCATACCAGCGGATGGCGAACGGGCCGATGCTGACCAGCACCGGATCGAAATCGGGGAACGGCAGGACCGAGAGCGGCATTGTGTGAGGGATCCGCAGTGGGCAAGCCGTTACGGTGATGCGGGAAGCGGCCGGTTGCGTCAAGGGTTGCGCCTTGCGGCGGCCGACCGGCATCGCCATTGTGTGCGCAACCTGCTCGACCGTGCGGAGACGACCATGACCCAGACCTCGAACCGCTTTTTCGACGAGATCGCGCGCCTGATGAACGACGCGGCGGGCGTCGCCACCGGGGTGCGGCGTGAGTTCGATACGCTGGTTCGCAGCCAGGCCGACCGCGTGCTGCGCGAGCTCGATCTCGTCCAGCGCGAGGAGTTCGAGGCCGTCAAGGAGATGGCCCGGCTCGCCCGCGAAGAGAACGAGGCGCTGCAGGCGCGGCTCGCGGCTCTCGAAGCGCGGCTCGCCGCCAAGGGGGCCGGCGAGGCCCCCGCCGCGCCGCCCACAATGCCATGATTTCAACGGCTTGCGGCGGTTCGCTGGCGCCGGTCTGAGAGCGGCCGGACGCGCCGGCTTCCTTGTCAGGACGATGCGGGACCGCTATAAGCCGCCGGTCCGCGGCTCCGACACCCCTGGAGGCACGCCGCGGCCATTTCCATCAGCGCAAAGGCGAAGGATTTCGACAATGGCGACCGTCAATGACTTGAAGGCGACGGCGCGTCCGCGTGGCGGCAAGGGGGCCGCCCGGGCCGTGCGTCGCGAAGGCCGCGTGCCGGGCGTGATCTACGGCGACAACCAGCCCCCCATCACGATCTCGCTCGAGTTCGACGAGCTCAAGCGCCGCATCTTCGCGGGCAAGTTCCTCACCAGCATCTGCAACATCGAGATCGACGGCAAGAAGCACCGCACGATTCCGCGCGACTTCCAGGTCGATCCGGTGCGCGACGTGCCGATCCATGTCGACTTCCTCCGGCTCGGCGAAGGCGCGACCATCCGGGTGCGCATCCCGGTGCACGTGAAGAATACCGACCAGTCGCCCGGCGTTAAACGCGGCGGCGCCGTCAACATCGTCACCCACCACGTCGAGGTGGTGTGCTCCGCGGACTCGATCCCGGACTCGATCGACGTCGACATCAGCGGGCTCGAGATCAGCCATTCGAAGCACCTGAGCGACGTGAGCCTGCCGCCGAATGTGCGCGTCGTCATGCATGGTGACGCGACGCTCGTGACCATCGTGCCGCCGTCGGGCTACGCCGAAGAGATGAAGGCGGCTGCCGAAGCGGCGGCCGCGGCGGCGGCCGCAGCGGCGGCTGCGCCGGAAGGCGGAGCGGCGGCTGGTGCGCCGGGTGCGGCACCGGGGGCAGCCCCGGGCGCAGCACCAGGCGCGGCGCCTGCGGCGGGTGCCGCGGCGCCGGCTGGCGGAGGCGGCGAGAAGAAATAAACCGAGGCCTGTCCGATGCGCCTCCTGGTCGGGCTCGGCAATCCCGGCGCGGAGTACGTCGGCAACCGGCACAACATCGGCTTCATGGTGGTCCAGGAGATCGCCCGCCGCCACGGGTTTCCCCAGTGGCGGCGGCGCTTCCAGGGCGTCGCGACCGAAGGCGCGATCGGTTCCGAACGCGTGCTGCTGCTCCTGCCCGGGACCTACATGAACGAGTCGGGCCGTGCGGTGGGTGAGGCGGCGCATTTCTACAAGCTCACGCTCCCCGACATCGTGGTGGTGCACGACGAGGTCGATCTTCCGCCCGGCAAGGTGCGGGTGAAGGCCGGCGGCGGAATCGCCGGCCACAACGGGCTGCGCTCGATCTCCTCCCATGTCGGCAACGACTACCGGCGGGTTCGGATCGGCATCGGCCATCCGGGCGACAAGGACCTGGTGCACCGCCATGTGCTCGGTGATTTCGCCAAGGCCGAGCGTCCCTGGGTCGAGGCGCTCGCCGAGGTGATCGCCGACAACGCCGCGCTGCTCGCCCGGGGCGACGACGCGACGTTCCAGAACAAGGTGCATCTCGCGATGCAGGCAAAGGGATTTTTTCCGCCGAAGGCGGAGCCGGACGATGCGTCCGAGGACTAAGGCCAGAGAACGATCATGGGTTTCAAGTGCGGCATCGTCGGGCTGCCGAACGTTGGCAAGTCGACGCTCTTCAATGCGCTGACCGCGACCGCGGCGGCGCAGGCGGCGAATTACCCTTTCTGCACCATCGAGCCGAATGTCGGCGAGGTCGCGGTGCCGGATCCGCGGCTCGACGCGCTGGCGAAGCTGGCGAAATCGGTGCAGATCGTGCCCACCCGGCTCACCTTCGTCGACATCGCCGGCCTCGTGCGCGGCGCATCGAAGGGCGAAGGCCTCGGCAACCAGTTTCTCGCCAACATCCGCGAGGTCGACGCGATCGCGCATGTGGTGCGCTGCTTCGAGGACGGCGACGTGACGCATGTCGAAGGCCGCGTCGATCCGGTCGCCGACATCGAGACGGTCGAGACCGAGCTGATGCTCGCCGACCTCGACAGCCTCGAGCGCCGCGTCGACGCGCTGGAGAAGAAGGCGCGCGGCGGCGACAAGGAAGCCAAGGAGGCGCTCGGTCTCGTCGACCGCGCGCTCGCGCTGCTGCGCGAAGGCCGGCCGGCGCGGCTCCTCGAGCGCAAGCCCGAGGAGGAGCGCGCGTTCGCCATGCTCGGCCTCCTGACCGCGAAGCCCGTGCTCTATGTCTGCAATGTCGATGAAAGCGCGGCCGCGACCGGCAATGCGCAGTCGCGCAAGGTCGAGGAGCGTGCCCGCGCGGAAGGCGCGGCCGCGGTCGTCATCTCGGCCAAGATCGAGTCCGAGATCGCAGTGCTCCCCGCCGAGGAGCGCGCCGATTATCTGGCGGCGGTCGGCCTGAGCGAGGCGGGCCTCGACCGGTTGATCCGCGCCGGCTACGCGCTGCTCCACCTCGTCACCTTCTTCACGGCGGGCCCCAAGGAGGCGCGTGCCTGGACGGTGACGCGCGGCGCGCGCGCCCCGCAGGCGGCGGGCGTCATCCACACCGACTTCGAGCGCGGCTTCATTCGCGCCGAGACGATCGGCTACGACGATTATGTCGCGCTCGGCGGCGAGGCGGGTGCGCGCGATGCGGGCAGGCTGCGTCTCGAGGGCAAGGAGTACGTCGTCGCCGACGGCGACGTGATGCATTTCCGCTTTGCGACGTAAGCCGCGCCGAGGTCATCGTCCGCATCAGCAATGTAGGGAGAGTTGAGCGGAGCGAAACCCACCAGCTGAATTGCAATTGGCGATTCGGCCGATGGGTTACGCGCCACCGATCTCGGGCTTGCCCGAGATCGGCATAAGTAGATGCGCAGATCGGGTAACCCGATCTGCGCGGCGCTAACCCGTCCTACGGATTTGCCCGCTTGCGCGGGCAATGACGCAGACGATTATCCTAATGTCCGTCGCCCTGCGCGCGGATCGCTCCGAGATGCTCGTTGATGCGGAACACGATGAGCACGAACTCGGCGGCGATGCGGGCGAAGATCACGCCGATGAAGGCGAGCAGCACGGCGCCCGCCATGGTCAGAAGCCCGGCGATCGGGCTCGAGATCATCAGCGCGAGCCCGGTGAAAAGTCCCTGCAGGCCGGCAAGCACCGCCATCGCGAGCACCAGCCAGTAGAAAATCTTGATGATCGACGGCGTGACGAACCGCTCCCATTGAAACAGGTCGCGCAGCTCGAACATTTCGCCCTCCTTTTCGCCCCCATCCCGTTTCGACTGGTACGGAAGGCCAGGTAACCAAATCGTTTACGCCGCTTCGACGACTGCTTAAGACTGGCGGCAAAATCATGTCTGAGCCGGCCGAAGGCAAGAGCTTTCCCCGCCATTCCGACGATTGACCCTAACGGCAGCCTCGCTAAGGATGGCGCCCACTCACATTTTACGCTGCAGGTTCCCATGCCGCATCATTCCTCGGACGATTTCTGGGACCATCAGTCATGACCGCGCTCGCAAGCGGCGCGTCGGTCGTGCCGCGCACCGGCGACGAACGCCGCGCGCTCGGCGTTGCCTGCGGGGCGCACGCGCTGCACGACGGCTATACCGATCTTGTCTACGTGATGCTGCCGATCTGGCAGGCGGAGTTCGGGCTCTCCTACGCGGCGATCGGCATTCTGCGCAGCCTCTTTTCCGGCACGCTGGCCGGCCTGCAGATCCCGTCCGGACTGCTGGCCGAGAAGGTCGGCGCCGCGCGCGTGCTCGCGTTCGGCACCGCGCTTGCAGGCTGCGGCTACCTGCTCGCCGGCGTGAGCGCCGGCCTTCCGATGCTCGCGGCGGCCTTGATCCTGGGCGGGCTCGGCGCCAGCACCCAGCATCCGCTCGCCTCTGCGCTGGTCGCGCGCGCCTTTGCCGGCCCGCGCTCGATCAAGGCGCTCGGCACCTACAATTTCGCGGGTGACATCGGCAAGATGACGGTGCCGGCTGCGGCCGCGCTGCTCGTCACGTGGATGCCGTGGCGGCCGACGCTCGCATTGCTCGGCGCCTGCGGTCTTGCGGCGGCGATCGCCGTTCTGCTGCTGATGCCGCGCCAGGAGACCGAACCGGCCGCGGCTGCCGCGCAGGCCGTCCTGACCGCTGCCGACACGCCGCGCCGCGGGTTTCCGCTCTTGCTGTCGATCGGCATCATCGACAGCGCCACCCGCATGCCGTTCCTCACATTCCTGCCGTTCCTGCTCGCCGCCAAAGGGGCGAGCGTCTCGGCGATCGGCCTTGCGCTCACCGCCGTGTTCGCCGGCGGCGCCTGCGGCAAGCTCGTCTGCGCTTTCCTCGGCGCGCGCATCGGTGTGTTCGCAACCGTGCTCCTCACCGAGGGCCTTACCGCGCTCGGCCTTCTGGCCTTGCTGCCGCTGCCATTGTGGGCCTGCTACGCGCTTCTGCCGGTCATCGGCGTGGCGCTCAACGGCACGTCCTCGGTGCTGTACGGCACCGTCCCGGCCCTCGTCGCGCCCGAGCGGCGCGCCCGTGCCTTCGGCATCTTCTACACCGGCACGATCGGGGCCGGCGCGACCGCGCCGATGCTCTATGGACTTCTCGGCGACCGCGTCGGGGTGAACGCCACCCTGGTCACGGTCGCGGTGGTCGTGCTTGCAACCGTTCCGCTTGCGTTCGCACTGCGCCCGGCGCTGGAGGGGAAATCGTAGCCCCGCAATGAAGGCGGCGCAGCGCCGTCAACCCGGGCGGCATCTCGGCATTCCGCGGAGCCCGTCCGCGGGCTCGCCGAGGGCAAAACCCGCGGGGGCCATGCGGGCTATAGTCCCCTCTTGCCAGCAAAAATTTGCCGCGACAGCATTGCGGCTCCTCAGGGCCCACCCCAGATAGTGGGCATAGAACCGGGGCGCGTGCTGCAATGGATCTGCTCAAGCTCGTTGCGCTGGACAACGACGACATCGAGGTGTTGTCGGCCCATATCCAGGACTCGGTCGTCAAGGTCGGCGACATCCTGTGGCACCCGGCCGAGAAGCGGATCGTCATCGTCATCAATCGTTTCGACTGGGAAAGCGCGCAGGGCCTCGAGCCGCCGTTTCGCCGCCGGCGCGCGGCGCTGCGCTTCGAGCGGGTCAATGCCGTCAAGGCGCGTCAGATAACCTGCTCGGACAAGGAGGCGGTGCTCAACCTGCTCGCGGTCGAGTTCGCGCCGACCGACGCGCCGGCCGGCCAGGTGATCCTCACCTTCTCGGGCGGCGCCGCACTGCGGCTCGACGTGGAATGCCTGGAGGCCGAGCTTGCCGATCTCGGCCCGGTGTGGGCGACCGCGACCTGCCCGAGCCATATCGAGGCGAGCGCCGTCAAGACGGCGTGATGCCGGCCCCGTACCCTCCGTTGTCATTGCCCGCGCAAGCGGGCAATTCAGTATTTACTGCAGGCGCAATCGTGTACTGGATCGTCCGCTTTCGCGGACGATGACGTCCGAGATGTGGGCGGAAGCACCCCCAAGATGGGTTGACGCGCACCCGCCGGCACGCCATTGAGCCCGTAAACTGAAGGGCTCGCCATGCCGATCCGCCTCGACACGCGGGATGCCGACTTCGCCAAGCGATTTTCCGCCTTTCTGGGCGCCAAGCGCGAAGCCGCGCAGGACGTGGAAGAGGCCGTGAAGGCGATCATCGGCGCGGTCGTCGAGCGCGGCGATGCGGCGCTGGTCGAGCTCAGCCGAAAATTCGATCGCGTCGATCTGGAGCGCGCCGGCCTGCGC
>Ga0075426_10001969_pt1 | contig 14723 bp, 12 predicted proteins | sample SoiMethybrSBSTD5_FD_75304 | JGI IMG/M metagenome (GOLD analysis project Ga0075426, IMG submission 75304) | Bulk soil microbial communities from a Populus tree surrounding site in Tennessee, USA - Soil MetaG P. TD hybrid SBSTD5 | ecosystem: Environmental > Terrestrial > Soil > Tree plantation... | reverse complement strand
TCGTCACGTAGATGCGTCCGTAGTGCGGACTGGAAGCGTCGTTGTCAACCGCCACATTGCCGGCGTCGTGGAACACCGACGCGTCGATCGAGCCGTCGGGTCGCACATTGGAGGCCACGATGGCGCCCGTGTTGCCAGGCGTCCATGTGTGTCCGTTGTCGGCCGACTTCCACAAGAGCAGCTCAGACAAGCCGTCCTCCACCTTGAAGCACAGCGTCGTTACATAAAAGGCCCGGTCACGCCTGCTATAGGCGAGACGTGGGTCGGCGCCGAAGCACTTCGTAAATCCGGCCAGGCTCTCGGGTGACTGGAACCTGCTCGACCAATGCCGACCACCATCGTCGGTACGGCCGAACCAGAAACCCCCATCGACATAATCCCTGGAGACGGCCACCGCGATTGCCGGATCCTTCGGGTTCATCGCGACGACCGGTTCGTACTGCCAGACCTTGGGCGTCGCATCGGCGTTGATCGCCCTGTTCGTGCCGCGGACGGACGGAGTCGACGCTCTTGGAGCGGCGCCTCGTGCTGGAGGCGGCGTTCGATCCAGGCGTACGGCCGCTCTCGCGTCGGCTGAAATCCCTCCGGGAAAGCGAGCGACGTGACGCACCCAGGCCGGCGCCCTCGGGCCCGACACGGGTGCGTTGCCCGAGGCGGCCAGCGCGCCGGCGCTCGCCACCAGACAGCTCGCGATCAAGGCGCCCGCCGGAGCACGCCACCTACGGCCTGAGTAGAACTTCGAGTTTCCCATGATGCCTCTCCCCTCTTCATGTGCCATCCCGGCACAAGGTCTCGGTGTTGCCCCACCCGTCCATCCAGAATGAGGTTCGGTGGCGCCGGGTGTCCTACGGGAGGTAGATCGTGTCGACGGACAGCGGCGCCGACCCGAAGACCATGTGCTGGAACAGCCAGCGGTGTCCGACGCGCCGGACCGTGCCGGCGTTGAAGAGGTCCGTCACGATTGACCCGGCCGGGACGGTCGCAGACTCGTTCGTGAGGGCGACATCGTGACACTCGAAGTAGAGGAAGGCGGTGTCGTCGTGGATCTTGATGATGTCCTTGAACGACGGCACCAACGAGATGCGGCGGTGCTGCCACGAGCCGGAGGCCAGGAAGAACGTCCGCACGGCATCGCGCCCGGCGTATGTCGTGGTCCCGACCTGGAAGGTCGAGTCCTCCGCCCACAGTGACACCATCAGGTCGATGTCCTGGTGGCTCTTTGCCCGGTGAAACGCGGCTTGGAGCTGGTAGATGTCGGCGGTCTCTTCGCTATCCCGTTCGCCCGCATAGGCAAGCCCGGGGGCTGCCAGGGCCGCGGTGCCCACCGCCGCCCCGGCCGCTGCCTTGCGGAGCAGTCCTCGTCGTGTGGTCTCAGCTGTGGTCATCGAGAGCTTCCTTCCCGGGCGGACAACCGGTCCGCCCTCCGTGAGTCGATGTGTGCGTCGCCTGAAGGCTGGGGGTCTGCTCGTTCTCTCAGGCCCCGAGAGTGTTCGGCTTCGGCCGCCGCACCGCGATGGCAACGCCGGCCACCGACAGACCGAGCCCGAGCATGGCCGCGGCGCCGATGCCGGCATCCGCCCAGTCGAAGCCTCCGGCCGCCGTGGCGGAGACGATTCTGATCGGCGTCACGGCCGGGCCGGCGCGGTCGGCGCGGTTGTCCGGAGCGACCGGTGTCGTCGCGGTCATGCCGGCCGGCCCGGCGCGGTGGGCCCGGTTGTCCGGAGTGACCGGTGTCGCTGCGGGCATGGCGGCCGGGCCGGCGCGATTTGCGCGGTCATCCGGATGGACGACCGTGGCGGCAGCCTGGGCGCCCGGGGCGGCCAGCGCCGCGGCGGCCAAGCCGATCGCCGCGAGGCGGGCGATGTGAGTGGCACGGATCATTTCGCTGCTCCCTCTCCCTGTGTGGGGGTGTTGATGCTGACTGCGATCCTGGCGAGAGACTCCGAAACGAGGGTTAGGAACCGCTCGCATAGCGGTAAACGTCAGGCGTTTACCGCTTCACGACCGTTCGCCCGCTCCCATACGCACAGGCGTAGAATGCGAGATCGTGTCGTCCGACACGAATACTGGAGGGGCGGCGGTGGGCCTTGCGGATTCCTGGCTGGAGTTCCGGATCCTGGGGCCGATCGAGGTGGCGCGCGCCGGGCGCCTGGCCCGGTTGCGTGGGCGCGGCCCGCGGGTCGTCTTGTGCACGCTTCTCTTCAACCGGAACCGAGCGGTGTCGACCGATCGCCTGGTCGAGGCGCTGTGGGGCGAAAGGGCGCCTCCGACCGCCACGAAGACGGTGCAGGTGTACGTCTCCCAGATGCGCAAGGAGATGGCGGCGCTGGGCGGCGACGCCGAACGACAACTGGAGACACACGGGCACGGCTACCTGCTCCGAGTCGAACCGGGACAGCTGGACGCGGACCGGTTCCAATCGCTGGCGGAGCAGGGGCGTGAGCTGCATGCGGCGGGTGATGCCGAAGCGGCGGCATCCCGCCTGGAGGCTGCGCTGGCCTTGTGGCGCGGACCGGTGCTCGCCGATCTGGCCTACGAAGAGGCGGCACGCGAGGAGATCGCCCGCCTCGACGAGCTGCGGGTCGCCGCGATCGAGGAACGCATCGACGCCGACCTGGACCGTGGCCGCCATGCCGAGCTGATCCCCGAGTTACAAGGGCTCGTCGGACAGCACCCCACACGCGAGCGGTTACGGCGCCAGCTGATGTTGGCGCTGTACCGGTCGGGGCGCCAGATCGAGGCTGTGAATGCGTACGCCGACGCGCGGCGGGCTCTCTCCGAGCAGCTGGGGATCGATCCCGGGGCGGAGCTTCGCGATCTCGAGCGCCGCATCCTCGGCCATGATCCCACGCTCGCCCCGCCGCCGTCCGCCACAGCCATCGCCCATGCCGCCGACGGGCGGCGGAGATGGCTGGTGCTGGCCGGGGCAGCGCTGCTTCTCGCCGCCGCGGTCGCCGCAGCGGCGGTCGAGCTCACGAGCGGTGGAAGCAGGCCAGGCATTGCGACGCTGGCCGGCGATTCCGTCGGGCTGATCGAGCCCACCAGTGGCCGCATCGTCGGCCAGTTCCCCGTCGGCGCGACGCCGTCTCAGGTGGTCGCCGGGGCGCATGCGATGTGGACGGCGAATACCGATCAGAGCATCGTCGCGCGGATCGACCTGGCGACCGGTCACGTGCGACGGGCAGGTTTCTCGACGCCGACGGGCCTCGCTCTGGGAGCGGGGTCGCTGTGGGTGACCTCCACCACGCCGCTGGGCAACAGCGGCTCATATGCAATCCGCCTGCTTCGGCTCGACCCGAGCACGCTCCGGCAGCAGGCGCCGGCGATAGTGCTCGCGGCGCGGACACGGTTGGCCCGAGGACGCACGCCGATCCTCGTCACCGCTGGACGGGTCTGGGCGGCGGCCGGGCCCGGCAAGCTGGTCGGGGTCGATGCCGCCAGCGGGCGGATCAGCCGTGTCGCACGGATCGTCCATCCCCGGTTCGGTGCCGTAGACCTGACGGGAATTGCGGCGCTCGACGGTGCCATCTGGGCGATGACCGACGGCCGGGCGATGGTGCGGATCGATCTGCGCAGCGGCGCAGTCACCTGGGCCGCCGAGCTGTCGGTCATCAGCTTCGGGACGATGACGGCCGGCGCCGGGTCGCTGTGGGTGACCGACCCTGGGTACGGCCGGGTATGGCGCATCGACCCGCATCCGCCCTACAACCGCCACGACATCATCACCGGCCTGGACGCGTCCGATATCGCGTTCGGCGACGGCGCCGTATGGGTGACCGGCGCGGTCGACGGCACGCTGACCCGGATCGATCCCGCCACCGAGCACCTGCGCCGTTTCCCGGTCGGAAACACCCCAAGCGCCGTCACCGTCTCGGCGGCCGGTGTGCTCGTCAGCGCCGCTGGCGGCAGCGAGAGCGCCGCGGCGGGAAGCACCGCCCCAGCAGGCGGAGTCGTCGCCGCCGACGCGTGCGGCCCGGTGATCTCGGGAGGAGTTGGCCGGCCGCGGTATCTGATCGTGGCCGACCTCGCGCTCGGCCCCACGGATGCCGCCTACACCCAGCGCATGGCGCAGGCGGTCGAATACGAGCTGCGGGCGCACCACTTCTCCGCCGGTCGCTACTCGCTGGGCCTGCAGGTCTGCGACGACTCCGGCACCAACGGGTGCACTGCCAACCCCAAGGCGTATGCCGCCACCCCTTCGGTGATCGGGGTGATCGGTCCGAACTATTCCTCTTGCTCCGGCCCCGAAATTTCGGCGCTGAGTCGCGCCGGCGTGGCCATGGTCGCGCCAACTCCTAATGCCCTGGATCTCACGCTGCCGACATCCGGATACACGTACTACCCGACCGGGACGAGGAATTTCGTTCGACTGTCCTCCCGTTATGACCAATGGGGGATCGCGGCCGCTGAGGTGGGACGACGGCTAGGAGTGCATCGGGTGTATGTCTATGTGGATGACCCCGGAGGGAGCTACGGAGGGACCATGGTTCAGACCTTCGCTCGCAAAGCGCGCCGGCTCGGCGTCGAGGTGATCGGACCCGACTCGCCCACGGGCGGCTTCCGTCGCCTCGCGCGACGCCTGAAGGCCCGAGGGGTCGACGGCGTGTTCCTGGCATCGCAGACGGTCGATCTGCCATTGATCGCCGCGCTTCGCGACGGGCTCGGCCGGACGGCGCCGCTGATCGCCCCCGACCCATTCCTCCCGCTCGAGTGCTGCACCGACGCGCAGACCCGCCGGGCCGAGCGCGGGATGTACGTGCTGGGAGAGGACATCACCGATCCAGCCCGGCAGCTCCCGCCCGCCGGTCGCGCATTCGAGGATGCCTTCGGCGCCACCCGCCCGGCAGGCACGAGCGACGCCTGGGCACCCGCCGCCGCCCAGGCGACGGACGTGCTCCTGACGGCCATCGCGCGATCCGACGGCACCCGCGCATCCGTCATCCACCACCTGTTTCGCGTGCGCGTCAGAAACGGCATCCTGGGCAGCTTCGCCTTCACGCCACGAGGTGACATCTCTCCCGCCAGAGTCCTCGTGTACCGGGTCATCCGGGGGCCGGCCCTCACGCGGCCCGTCACCGTGATCACGACTCCCGCCTCGGTCGGCTGATCGCACATCAATTTCGGGGTCAACCCGGGTCGTGGGGTTTGAATCCCACCCCCGGCGGTCGCTCGCCGTCCCGACCTCCCGCAACGCCCGATCTAGAGGAAGTCTGCGGCGGTCTTGCGCCAGTCGTACACGCGGCCCTGCCAGCGCTCGACGATCTGACGGTACGCGGGGGACGAGCGCAGGCGGCCGAGCGCGGCGTCGACCTGCTCCAGCAGCGTCTCGGTGGACGGATCGCGGCGCACGGCGGCGCAGTAGATCCACTTCGTGATCGGGTCTCCGACCGTCTCGATCCGGCCGTACCAGGGGCTGGCAGGGTCGGTGGCGCACCAGTGCACGATCGGCAGGTCGATGATGAATCCGTCGTAGACCCCCTCGGCCACCGGGTCGTAGTAGTCGTCGTCGTACACCTGACGCAGGTCGCCGGGCACGATGCCGCAATCGTCGAGGGCCTGCCGGGCGGCCGGGTCGGCGATGATCCCGACCGTCCGGCCGCTGAGGGCCGTGGCGCTCGTGACCGAGGCGTCGCCCGCGCGCCGCATGGCCACGAGGCCCATGTCCAGGTACGAGCGCGAGTAGGCGATGCCGCGATAGTCGGGCGAGGGGATGAGCGCGCAGAAGAGCAGGTCGAACTCGCGCCGCTTGAGCTTCTTCGGCAGGTCGACCCACGGCGCATCCACCATGTCGACGCGGACGCCCAGGTCGCGGCCCAGCGCCTCGAGCAGCTCGACCTCGAGGCCGACGATCTTGCCGGTCTTCGGGTGGGCGAAGTTCAGCCCCCGAAACCCGTGCCACACGCCGACGCGGAGCACGCCGCGGGCGAGCACCTCGTCGAGCAACGGGCGGCCTGCGCCACGGGCCAGCGCCGAGAGCGCAGCCACGTCGAGGCCCCGCAGCCGCTCGGCGGTGCGCGCGATCGCGGCGATGTCGTCCTGGGCGCGGATGGTTGCGGCGACGGCTTGCCGGTTGGCGACGTCCACGTCGCGGGCCCGGCCGGTGATCGTCTCGACCTCGGCCACGGCCTGGTCCCAGCGCGCGTCGGCGTCGGCCCGCAGCGAGTCGAGGTCACCCGCCAGGCGGTCGAGCTGCGCCGTGGTGGCGCGCGCGGCGGCAGTCACGCGCTCGGCGTCCTCGCACGCCCGCGCGATGATCTCGGCGACGGCGTCGGCCTGCTCCTTGGACGTGTCGGAAAGCTTGCGCACCTCCTCGGCGACGACCGCGAAGCCGCGGCCGGCCTCGCCCGCGCGGGCCGCCTCGATGCGGGCGTTCAGGCTGAGCAGCCTCGTCTGGTCGGCGATCGCCCGGATCGTGGCGACGAACGCGCGCATGCCCGCGACGGACTCCACCAGCGAGTCGATGTCGGCCGAGAACCGGTCGACGTCGCCGCGCACCTCGCCGAGGGTCGCGACGGCATCCTCGGTGGCCGAGTCGGCGGCGGTGCGGATGGTCGCCATCGAGGTCGTCGACTGCGACACCGATGCCCCCAGCCGCTCGACGCCCTTGGTGATGTCGTCGGCGACACCGGTCGCCTCGGCCGACGAGGCGGTCGCCCCGTCGCACGAGTCGAGGATCTCGTCCACCAACGGCTCCAGCGCTGCCGTCAACATCGTCGTCGTCACCGAGGACGCGTCCGTGGGTGAAGACGGGGTCGCCGGCGGGTCGGAAGGGCCGCCGTCCTCCGGCGTCGGCACGTCGACGACCTTCACCGTGACCGGCGCCGGGCCGGCATCAGGTCGTTGGAAGGGGAACTGTCGATGAGCGTCGGGCATCGCCGCCGCAGTCATCGGTGCGCGACACACGCAACTTGAGCGGTGGGCGGCGAGCCGCGACGCCACGGCACCCCTACGCCGGTGGCGGCGACCCCAACAGACTTCGACCGGTGATGCGGTCGACCATGGCCGCGGCCGCCATGAGGCCCGCGCCGATCTGATCCTCACCGGGCTGACCCAGCACGACTCCGGTGATCGCCGTCTCCCGGCCGTCGACCCGGCGGATGGCGCGGAAGGCGAAGCAGCCGCCGGCGGCGTCGTCCGAGCCGGTCTTGACGCCCACGAACCCGTCGTGGCCGAGCAGGCCGTCGGTGTTGTGCACGATGCCCGCGACCGGGAGCCATGCGCTGGGGGTGGCGACGATGGCCGCAAACGCCGGCAGGCGCATCGCCGTCACGACGACGCGGACCTGGTCGGCGGCGGTCGACACGGTGGCGTCGTCGAAGCCGCTCGGATCGGTGTAGCGGGTGTGCGTCATCCCCAGCGACCGCGCGACGGCGTTCATCCGGTCGACGAACCCGTCGACCGAGCCGGCGTCCCAGCGCGCCAGGACCGCGGCGATGTTGTTCGCCGACGGCAGCAGCAGCGCCAGCAGCGCCTGCCGCTCGGTCAGCTGCTCTCCCGCGGCGACGGAGACGACCGACTCGCCGCGTCCGCGCCGCAGCTCGGTGTCAGCCACGTCGGCGTCGGTGAGCGTGATCGCCGGGCCGTCCTCACCGGCCCGCAACGGGTGGTCTCGGAGCACAACGTAGGCGGTCATCACCTTGGCGACGCTCGCGATCGGCGCCGGGTGCTGGTCGGGGCCGGCGTGGATGACCGGCTGCCCCGTCTCGACGAACGCGGCCTGGCCGTCCGCCGGCCAGACGTCGCGGCGCACGGCTCCGCCGTGTGCGCGCCGCTCGGTGCTTCGGGACGCCTTGCCCGATGCCAGGCGCCGTTCGGTGCGCAGGACGCTCGCAGGCGGCGATGCCGCCCGCGACGTCGAGGATGGCGGCGCCTGATGGTCGAGGACGACGATCGCCGCGATGACGGCGAGCAGGCCGGCGAGGAGGGTTCCGGGGACTTGACGGGTGGGTGTGCGTGCTGGTCTTCGGCGAGTCATGCCGCCATTCAACGAAGGGCGGTGTTGCCAGCACGTTTCCGGTTTCGCATACGCCGACGAAATGCAGCGGCTCGTATCATCGGAACATGCGCGTGCTGGTCGTCGAGGACGAGCCCTACATGGCAGAGGCCATCCGCGACGGGCTCCGGCTGGAGGCGATCGCGGCGGACATCGCCGGTGACGGCCACGCCGCACTGGGACTGCTGCGCGCGAATGCCTACGACATCGCCGTCCTCGACCGCGACATTCCCGGGCCGAACGGCGACGAGATCGCCGAGCGCATCGTCGCCTCCGGGAGCGGCATGCCGATCCTCATGCTGACGGCCGCCGACCGCCTCGACGACAAGGCCTCCGGCTTCGAGCTCGGCGCCGACGACTACCTGACGAAGCCGTTCGAGCTCCAGGAGCTCGTGCTGCGGCTGCGGGCGCTCGATCGCAGGCGGGCATACAGCAGGCCGCCCGTGCGCGAGATCGCCGGCGTGCGGCTCGACCCCTTTCGCCGCGAGGTCTACCGCGACGGCCGCTACGTCGCGCTGACCCGCAAGCAGTTCGCCGTGCTCGAGGTGCTCGTCGCCGCCGAGGGCGGCGTGGTCAGCGCCGAGGAGCTGCTCGCGCGGGCCTGGGACGAGAACGCCGACCCGTTCACGAACGCGGTGCGTATCACCGTCTCGGGGCTGCGCAAGCGGCTCGGCGAGCCCTGGATCGTCGCCACCGTGGCCGGCGTCGGGTACCGCATCGACGCCCAACCGGACGCCGAGGGCGAGGCATCCGCGCATGGATAGGGCGCCCGGTCTGAGCGTCCGGCTCAAGCTCACGCTCAGCTACGCCGCCTTCCTCATGCTGGCGGGCGCCGTGCTGCTCGCCGTCATGTACCTGGCCCTGTCGCGCGGCGTGCACCCCGGGGTGCTCTTCCTGGTGCGCAGCCACTCCGACCTCCTGCGCGATTTCGCGCCGATCGCGGCCAGCGTGATGGCCTTCCTGCTGGTGCTCGGGCTGGTGGGAGGGTGGTTCCTGGCCGGCCGGATGCTGGCACCGCTGACCCGCATCACGGACGCCACCCGCCGGGCGGCGAGCGGATCGCTCTCCCACCGGATCGCGCTGGACGGCCGGGCGGACGAATTTCGCGAGCTTGCGGACGCCTTCGACGCCATGCTCGCCCGGCTCGAAGCCCACGTCGCCGAGCAGCGGCGCTTCGCCGCCAACGCCTCCCACGAGCTGCGCACGCCGCTCGCGATCACCCAGTCGCTGCTCGACGTGGCGCGCAACGATCCCGACCGCGACGCCCGCGAGCTGATCGCCCGCCTCTACGCGGTCAACGCCCGGGCGATCGACCTGAGCGAGGCGCTGCTCCTGCTCAGCCGCGCCGACCAGCGCTCGTTCGCCCGCGACCAGGTCGACCTCTCCCTCGTCGCGGAGGAGGCCACCGAGACGCTCCTGCCCCTGGCCGAGAAGCGGCGCCTCACCATCGAGACCTCCGGCGATCTGACCCCCACCATCGGCTCGCATGCGCTGTTGCTGCAGATGACGACGAACCTCGTGCACAACGCGATCGTCCACAATCTGCCGCAGGACGGGGCGGTGTGGGTCACGACCAGCCTGCACCCACGGGCGGTGAGCCTGACCGTCGAGAACACCGGCGAGCGGGTCAAGCCGCAGCTCGCCTCCACGTTGGCCGAGCCGTTCCAGCGCGGCACCGAGCGGATCCGCACCGATCAGGCGGGCGTCGGGCTCGGCCTGGCGATCGTCAAGAGCATCGCCCAGGCGCACGACGGAACACTCACGCTCATTCCCCGGGACGCGGGCGGGCTCCGCGTCACGGTGCAACTCCCCGCCGCACGTGTCGCATGACGCCGCGAGCCCCCGGCCCCGTGTGAGGGGGCCGGGGGCTCGCGGGCGGGCGGTTCAGGCGGCGAGCTCGGGGAGGTCGTCGCCGATCAGGCGCGCCAGCTCGGCGCGGACGCGATCGGCCTCGAGCGCGTGCTCCTCGATCTCGGCAGAGGAGGCGCCCCGTGCCTCCAGCACCCCACCGACGAGCACCAGTCCGCGCAGACGCAGGAGCAGGTCGTCGATCCGCGGGTCGAGCACCGCATCGGGGGCGGAAAGGCGGGCGGGGCTGTTCATGGTCATCAAGCAGCCTCCTCGAGACGAGCGGTTGACGGAGACGTGAGCGACTCGACCTCGGCGCCCTCGGGGCGGGGCCGCAGCAGCACGGCCGAGATCAGAGCACCGACGATCGCGGCGCCGGTGAGCACGGCAAAGGCCACCTGGAACCCGTCGGTGAGCCCGCCGTCGATCGCTGCCACCCGCGCGAGCCCGGTCGCGCCGGCGCCGGTGGAGGCGTACGACGCGGCGATGGTCGTGACCGCGGCGAGGCCGACGGCGCCGCCGACCTGGCGGCTCGTGTTGATCAGGCCCGAGGCGATCCCCGCGTCGGCGCGCTGGACACCCTGAAGGCCGGCGATCGTCACCGGCACGAACGAGAGCGCCAGGCCCACGCCGCTGATCAGGAATGCCGGGAACAGATCCCAGAAGTAGTGCCCGTGCACCGGCAGCTGCGTGAAGAGCGCGAGCGAGACGGCGTCGAGCGCGAGGCCCGTCGTCAGCACCGCGCGCACGCCGAGACGGGTGACGAGCGTCTGGGCGACGTTCGAGAACACGATGATCGTGAACGTGACGGCGACGAAGCCGACACCGGTCTCGATCGCGGAGTAGCCCAGCACCTGCTGCATGTAGAGCGTCAGCAGGAAGAACTCCGAGAACGCGATCGCGCCGATCATCGCGGCCGTCGCGTTCGCCCCCGTGAGCATCCGGTTGCGGAAGATGCGCATCGGCAGGAGCGGCGCCGGCGAGCGCATCTCGATGACGAGGAACGCCGCGAGCAGCACGGCCGAGGCGCCGAGCAGCGACGCCGTCGCGAGGCTGCCCCAGCCGTCCTGGGTGGCCCGCGTCATCGCGTAGACGAGCAGCATGACGCCGGACGTGACCGTGGCCGCGCCGGCGACGTCGAAGTGGCGATGCTCCTGCCCGCGGCTCTCGCCGAGCACGATCGGGGCGGCCGCGATCACGGCGATCCCGACCGGCACGTTGATGAAGAACACCCACGACCAGCTCAGGTACGAGGTCAGGAAGCCGCCGAGCAGCACGCCCGCCGCCCCGCCGGAGCCCGACGCCGCGCCCCAGATGCCGAGCGCACGGTTGCGCTCGCGGCCCTCGGCGAAGGTCGTCATGAGGATGGAGAGGCCCGCCGGGGCGAACAGGGCGCCGCCGAGCCCCTGCATGGCACGGAATGCGATCAGCGAGCCCTCCGACCAGGACACCCCGCACAGGAGCGAGCTGATCGAGAAGATCGCGAGGCCTGCCATGAAGACGCGCCGGCGGCCGAAGACGTCGGCCAGCCGGCCGCCCAGGAGCAGCACCCCGCCGAAGAGGATCGCGTACGCGCTGATCACCCACTGGAGGTTGGCCTGGGCGAAGTGCAGATCGCTCTTGATCGCGGGCAGCGCGACATTCACGATGGCGATATCCAGCACAACCATGAACTGCGCCGCCACGACCGCCGCCAGGGCCAGCCCCTTGCGCCGGGACGAACCTTGTGTGATCGATGACAACTGCATTCATTTTCTCCCAAGATCGTTGTTGACGCCTACGATACCACATTCGAACAATCGGATGCGCTACACTTTGGTGAACATGAACGTCACGGACACCCAGATTCCGGCTCCTGGAGCCCTCCCGGGCCCTCCCAAGGAGCTGCTTTCGAGCGACGTCTTCCTGCTCAAGCGCCTCGGGTTCGCCGCCAAGGACCGCTCCCACACGGCGTTCGAGGGCTCAGGGCTGTCGGCGTTCCACTACGCCGTGCTCGCGCTGCTCGAGGAGGATCCGCGCGAGACCCAGGCCCAGATCGCCGACGCGCTCGGCTACGACCGCAGCCTGATCGTGCGGCTCCTGGACGAGCTGGAGGAGCGCGAGCTCGTCATCCGCAAGCGCGATCCCGGCGACCGCCGCCGCCACGTGGTCAAGTTGACGCCGGCCGGCCGCTCGACGCTCGTCGAGCTACGGGCGATCGTGCAGCGCCTCGAGGACGAGTTCCTCGCCCCGCTGAGCGCCGAGGAGCACGAGACGCTGCACGCGCTGCTCACGAAGCTCGCGAGCCACCACGACCCGCGCTGCATCCTGCGCGGGCCGTTGCAGCCGCACCAGGGCTAGGGACAGCTCGTCCGCACCGGCTGCGAGAGCGGCACCGGATCGGTTTGCGTCCGCCCGTAGGCGTGCACCCGCAGCGGCAGCGTCGAGAGCGTGAACGTGCGGCCGCTCATCGCCGGCCGGCATGACGTGAACCGCACCAGCACGAACATCATGTGGGTGCTCCGCGGGGTGAGCCGGACGGGCGAGATGGGCCGGAAGCCCGGTGCGGCGTCGGTCACCAGCGTGACCCGCCACGGCGCGGCCGGCAGCAGGCCGGCATCGATGCCCTGGACCGTGGCATCCGTGAACCAGGCGCGGTTCTGCGTCATGGCGCACGCGGTGAACGTGCCGTCATGCCGGAACGCGTAGGCGAGGGCGCCCGCGCCATCCCCGAGCGTCGCTCCCGGCGCCGGCTGCACCGAGCCGCCGCTGACCGAGCACGACGCGCCCGATTGCTCGCCCACCGGGACGAGGTTGACCGCCACCAGGCTGCCCAGGAGGGCCACGGCCCACACGGCCGCCATCCAGCGCCCGTAGCCGCGCCCCTCGCCGGGAGCCGCCATCGACGTCCCGGTGTCTGCGCGGCGCAGGAGTCCCGCCACCACGAACAGGGCGACCGCTCCGGCCTCGTGCGAGATCGCGGTGATCGCGATGAGACCGGCAACCGCCAGCACCGTGTCGGCGAGCCGCAGCCTGACGTCGATCGCGAGGAACCGGTCGCGCAGCCGCCGACCGAGCCAGAGCACGACCGTCACGAGCGCCAGCAGGTCGACCAGCCGGAACCACAGCAGGCTCGGATCGAACGGCCACGCGAACAGGTCGGGCAGGCTCTCGAGCGGCGTCCACGAGCTGCCCGGGAGTCCGAGCGGGAGGGCGGCGGCATCGCCCACGAGCATCAACACGATGCCCGCCAGGATGAGGATGACCAGCCCGGTGAGCATGGACTGGACGACCGCCCACCACGCGTTCAGGTACGAGACCGGCGCCGGACTCGCCGGACGCGGGGCGGCGATCGTGCTCACGAGCCAAAGATACCGCCGGAGTGTGGGCGGTCAAAGGGCTCCGGAGCGCTCCGGTCGGACGGCCTGTCACATTCCCGCGCCCTCGTTGGTCGTAGGTACGACGCGATCAAGGAGGACATATGCCAGACACGCTCCAACACCACATCTCCACCCTGCGCGCCGGCCTGAACGGGAAGGTGGTCGACGCGGGGGATCCCCGCTACGGCGCGGTACGCCGGGTGTTCTTCACCGGCTTCGACCGGAGGCCCGCGGCGATCATCGGAGTCGCCGACGCGGACGACGTCGCCCGCGTCGTCAGCCTGGCGCGCGAGACCGGCGCCGAGCTCGCCGTGCGCGGCGGCGGGCACAGCCGCGCGGGGCACGGCACGTCCGAGGGCGGGATCGTCATCGACCTCTCCGCGATGAAGGCCGTTGAGGTCGATCCGACCGCCCGCACGGCATGGGCGCAGACCGGGGTCACGGCCGGCGACTACACCGCGCAGACCAGCCTCCACGGCCTCACCACCGGCCTGGGCGACACTCCCAGCGTCGGTCTCGGCGGCATCGCGCTCGGCGGCGGCATCGGGTACCTCGTCCGCAAGACGGGGTTGACGATCGACGACGTGCTCGCGGCCGAGGTCGTGACCGCCGACGGCGAGCTCGTGCGGGCGGATGAACAGTCGCACTCCGAGCTCTTCTGGGCGCTCCGCGGCGGCGGCGGCAACTTCGGCGTCGTGACCCGCCTGAAGCTGCGGCTGCACGCGATCGACCAGGTTCTCGGCGGGATGCTGCTGCTGCCCGCCAGTCCCGACGTGATCACCGGGCTGGTCGGGGCTGCGGACGCGGCCGACGAGGATCTCTCCCTCATCGCCAACATCCTGAAGGCGCCCCCGCTGCCCTTCATCCCTGCCGAGCAGCACGGCAAGCCGATCGTGATGATCCAGATGGTCTACGCGGGCGATGTCGAGGCCGGCGCCGCAGCGATCGCCCCGATCCGGGCGCTGGCGACGCCGCTCGCCGACATGGTGCGGCCCATCCGCTACCCCGAGATGTACGCGGCGGCGGAAGGCCCGGCGCCCGCCTACGCGGCGGGGACGAACATGCTCGTCGACGAGCTCTCGACAGGTTCGGCGGAGACGATCCTCGCCCATCTCGAGACGGCGACCGCGGCGATCGCCGCCGTCCAGGTGCGCGTCCTCGGCGGGGCGATGGCGCGCGTCGCCGACGACGCGACGGCATTCGGACATCGCGGGGCGAGGCTGATGGTGAACATCGCGGCGATGGATCCTCGCGCCGAGGCACATCCGGAGCACGAGGCGTGGGCGGCGGAGCTGGCGACGGCGCTCGCGGACGGCGGCCCCGAGCGGGCCTACCTCGGGTTCCTCGGGGACGAGGGCGAGGACGGCGTCCGCCGCGCCTATCCACCCGCGACGCTCGAGCGCCTGGCCCGGGCGAAGCGGCGCTACGACCCGCACAACCTCTTCCACCTCAACCTGAACGTCGTGCCGGACGCGGCGCGGTAGCGCCGCCCGGGGGCAGCCCTCGCAACGAGGGCTGCCCCC